>Ga0334887_1000214_pt1 | contig 100176 bp, 55 predicted proteins | sample GraSluR1_MG_10_FD_207217 | JGI IMG/M metagenome (GOLD analysis project Ga0334887, IMG submission 207217) | Sludge microbial communities from methane-producing bioreactor in Wageningen University, Netherlands - Granular Sludge_18_07-R1 | ecosystem: Engineered > Bioreactor > Anaerobic >...
AACTGGAGCAATCCTCGTTCAAATCTTGAAACCGTATCGTATAGGTTGAAAGCTTACTATTCTTGGGGAGACAACGGAGAGAACACAGTTTTTTCAGATTCGACAATGGCAAGTATTGGTGCCGATGGGGTTTTATTTCCTGCACCGACTAATTTGGATGCTGTTGTGACCAATATCCATACTATTGATTTATCCTGGTCATACAATCTTGATCATTTAGGTTCAGGAAGTTTTCAGTTGGAACGCTCATTTGACGGAGGAGCTAACTGGTTTGAAGTTGCTGCCAATATCAGCGTAACAACCTATACAGACTCAAGTTATGCTGTAGTAGATCAGGGTTCGATTCTTTACCGTGTTCGTGCGGTCTCGGGAAATTATTACTCTGCTTTTGCCCCATTACAGAATCCAATAGATAATACGTTTCCAGCCCCACAAGATTTAACAGTAACACAGACAAATGTCCACACTTTTGATATAAGCTGGTCATATAATCCAACAGGACATACCGGCTTTGTTCTGAGCAGGCAGATAAACAATGAAGGATGGTTAGAAGTTGATACTCTGGGGAGTGATGTTCATGATTATACAGATAACTGGAGCAATCCTCGTTCAAATCTTGAAACCGTATCGTATAGGTTGAAAGCTTACTATTCTTGGGGAGACAACGGAGAGAACACAGTTTTTTCAGATTCGACAATGGCAAGTATTGGTGCCGATGAGGTTTTATTACCTGCGCCGACTGATTTAAGGGCAGACATAGTTAATGAAACAACAATCCATCTATCATGGACTTATCCCGCCAATTGGGGAGAAGATGGTTTCTTTATAGAAAGGAGTATAGACGAAGGAGATTTTATGCCTCTTGTTACAGGACCTATTATTAATACTTCATATAACGATGTGTTACCTAATTTGCCAGAATACACTTCTGTTAGATATCGTGTAAGTGCATATTATGGTAACTACTTTTCTTTGTATATAGAAATAATTATATACTGAATAATGTCATGCGAAATGTGATAAGGTTGTTTAGACACTTTTATAGCTATACATTGAGTACTTGCTTTCTCTTTGTTATTGAAAGTATAAGGTTTATTAACCCAAACAGGTTGACGTTTTGAGATCCTTTCGGCTTTTAAACCCTAAACCGTTCAGAGCTTATGAAGATAAGCATCTTAAGAAGCCTTTACATCTTTTGGAAAGATTCTCTGATAAAACTAAACAGAATTATATTATAGTGTTAAAAAACTTTTATTTAAAAGATAACTATTGTAATAAACCATCTCGAGCAATTATTTTTTCTTAAGTAGGTATAAGACTTGACATCGAGTGGAATCAATTGTAAATTTACAATCTTATAAGTATGCAACGGGAGGCTAAATGGAACACAAAAAGACAGTTAACAGCTTGATTGAAATTAAAGCGATTGCACTAGCTTTGGGAGATGAAGAAATCACTATTGAATCTTTATCGAAGGCTGTGCTGATATATTCAGAAAGTAGAAAAGTATTGGCAAAAAAACTCGAGACAGAAGAACACCATTTGGAGAGTATCCCCATTATTAACTATAATGTGCCGGATAACATTGAAGATATTAAATGGCCTGATATGTTGTTCAAATCTACTTACACTTCATTATATGACGAGTTAGGGCTTGAAAATGATGATGAATCTGGTAGCAAGTCAGATTTCGAGGATGATTTAGATACAAAAATGGAGATCGAAGATGTGGATGAACTAATTGAGAAACTTGTTGAAGAAGTTGGGAATGATTATTGGTTTAAAAAATACATCTTCAAGGATTTATCTGATTTAGTGGAAAAGTTAAACATAGGTATTGAAAGAACTATCCGCTCACATCCATATTATAATGAAAATCTATTAGTGATCAAAAAATTGCTTTACAGCCGTATTACAGAAGCAATGTTAAGAGACAAAGATGAACCTGTTCTGCCGATTATGGTTATTACGTCGGAAGATAATAATATCGCACTGTTATTTCGTGAGTTGGCTGATGTTTTGGGTTACAGGTTTAGATATTTTGATGAAAATGACAATTCAGATTCCTACTTACTTATGAGCAAAGACAAGTATCCACTCTCTATGTCTGTGTTTAATTTCAGGGATTCAGAAATTGACAGTATAAAAGATATTCAAAAGATGACGACTTATTACGAAACAGGTATTCTAAGCGAACAGAATACAAATTCTGATACCACCTTAGATAACTTGTTTGACCCCAAAATCTCAAACACAGATGTCAGGTTTATTGTCAATAATCACATAATAATTTTTCTTATTCATGTGAGTCATAATGTAAATTTGGACAAAGAGATGACAAACAGTCAATTAAAAGACAAAGTTTTAAGTCACTATTATCAGCAGAGTAAATCTGAAGTACGTGAGATAACTAATGAACGTTATCGAGTTCTTAAGTATCTCTTCCGCTTAGCTAAGGCAAGTAATGTCGCCTTCTTTGATAGTGGTTGCTCAGAAAGCAAAATAGCTTTTTTATTATCTTTTACGAAGGATATTATGAAAAGACTAAAAAGATATAGCATCGACTATACCGAAGGAGATGTTCATAAGATAGTTATGTTATCTCTAATGAAAGTTGGTAAGCTTCATGTCAAGGAACTAGAGACAATTGTTGCAAATATCGTATTCAGTATTGAAGGGCTTCTCGTTCTTCGTGCTATTAAAAAGAAAAAAATCAGAATTTGCTACAATACCCCACAGCTTGAGATAGCGAGTTTATTAGCTAACGCAGATTTAAAAATCGATGATGATGATGTCTTGTCATATATTTATGAAGAATTTCTCAGGCAAAATCTAAAGATAAGCTTTTCAGTAGGTTATGATGAGAGGAAAATGGAAATACAGATAAAAGACGTAGTTGTTAAGTCGGATATCAAGGAAGGTCACTTAATTATCCAGAGACCCAAGATTAGGTTCAGGGATGTTGTAGGGTATGAAGATGTTAAGAAGAGATTTAGAATGATAATCGAATACTACAAAAACACGGATCATTATAAAGACAAGAATATTAAAATGTCGAACAGGATATTGCTCCATGGGCCTCCGGGTACAGGTAAAACCATGCTTGCACAAGCATTTGCAGGTGAGATTGGCTATCCCTATTTTGCTATTTCTGCTGCTGAAATAACTTCTCAAAAATACGCAGGTGAAGGTGGATTATTACTAAGAGAAATTTTTGATAAGGCAAAGAGAATGAGTCCTTCAGTTTTGTTCTTAGATGAGTTAGACGCATTTAGTAATAGGGATCAATTTGGTGGTGGTGGTGATCTTGCCTATGAGGCGCGAACAATAATTAATAATCTACTTGTTTTGTTGGATGGATTTGAAGATAACAGCGATGTAATTGTAATTGGAGCTACTAATAGACCTGAGGATCTTGACAGTGCTTTAACTCGATCTAGAAGATTTGGGTTAAAATTTGAATTGGCATCACTTACTGCTCCTGAGAGAGAAGAATTGATAAAGAAACACCTAAATCGTGCAGTATGTTCAGAAGATTATGAAAATATAGTAGAGTATATCAAAAACCATACTTATGGTGATTTTCCACCAGCAAAAATTGTCGATTTAGTCGAGGAAATTAAGTTCTATTCTATTGTCGAAAAAAAACGAAGTGTGACGATCAAAGATATTGAAGTTACAATTGATAAATTTATTTTCGGAGAAAAAATCAAACAACTTGATCCCGAATTCAGAAAAAATGTAGCATTTCATGAAGCAGGTCACACAATAGTCTATCATCACTTATTCCCGGAAAACACAATTCAACGAGTTTCAGTCGGGTACAGAAAGTCTTCGGTTGGTCTCACATTATATGGTGGAAAAAATGAAGAGGACATTCCCAGTCTGATTAAAAACAGTGAGTTGGTCAACCGCCTATGTACTAGTTTAGGTGGCATGCAGGCTGAGAAGATTAAATATGGTCATTGGGATATTGGTTCAAGTGATGATATGCTGACTGCTACAAAATTAAGTACAATTCTATCCACACATATCGAGCTTGGTCACGGAGTTAAACCGGCAATTCACTATAGCTTTATTACTATGGGTTTAGCAAATGAAGGATTAACAGCTTTGATAAGAGATATTGCCTCCTCTCTTATTGAAGTATGTACAGCAATGTCGTACGAAATTCTGAAACGAAATTGGAAATATGTAGAAGCAGTAGCATTTGAGTTAGAGAAGAAAGAAGACCTATCTTGGGCAGATTTATTGCCTCTTCTGAAAGGAATGCCCCATAATGAGGAACCATTGATAAAGATGTTAGAGGGAAAAGTTGTAGATATTTAAGGCTATAATGATACGGAATGTGTCAAGGATATTTGGATATATTTTTAGTTAAAAATTGAAAACTGACTTTCTCTATGTTATCGAAATTATCAAAATTATTGAACCAAACAGATTGATGGACAAACTTCTCTTTCGACTAATAAACCTAAAACTTTTAGGTTTTTTAAGATAAGCAACTAAACAACCTGCTGAATGTCAAATCCTAAACTTTGGTGTAATATTATAACTCATTGTTTTGTCTCATCATAAAGACCTGAGGGGCAAAAGAGGCATAAGGAAGTCAGTATGAAGTCTGTAGAAGATTTAAAAACCGGATTGAAAAGGATCTTAGAAGAGAAACCGCAGGTAATAGCCGCCTGGGAGGGGGGCTCTGTTGCTACCGGGTACAAGGATGAATATTCGGATCTGGATTTGAGTATTGTTATCAAAGAGGGAAACCCTGACGATATCTTTGCACTGCTCGATGACTACCTTGAAACTAATAACGGAATCATGAGACGGCTTAGAATGCCGGAACCATGCTGGCACGGTTTTTCTCAGTGCTTCTATCTGCCGGACAATCTACCCCCGCTCTTCTACTGCGACATTGTGGTGATAATGGCTGATAATCCCCATAAATTCACTGAACCGGACAGGCACGGCTATCCGGTCATTTGGTTTGATAAATCCGGTATCTATTCTGCCGAAGAGACTCCGCAGGAAGAGAGAGAGAAGCTTGTAAGCCGTGTTTACCGCATGGCTGCCGATATTGACTGGCTGAGTATCATAGAGCTGAAAAAGGCATTAGTTAGAAATAGCTGGATGGGGGCTCAGAGAAATTATTTGCAGTTTATAAGCCGGCATTTGGTGCCTCTGCTTAATATAAAATACTGTCCAGGCAGAGCGGATTTCGGAATGCGTTATGCGGAAAGGGATTATCCGCCTGAGGTGGTGAAGAGACTGGAATATCTTATCAGGATCAGTTCCATCGAAGATGTCAGAGAGAAACTGCCGGAAGTGCTGGAGTTGTTTGAGGAGTTGAAAACTGATTATATAACAAGGACATCCTGACCTTTCCCAGAGCCGGAAGCTCCGGATATCATACCAGGCAAGCAAAGAGCGAAGGGAGAAGAGTGGATTCCTGCTTGTGCCGGAATGAAGAGGGGGTGAGGCGAGAATGAGGAGTTGGAAGAGGAATGAGGAGTATCCGATAAATCGTTCAAACAGTGGGGACAAAAATTACGGGGAGTGTAATCCCCGAATTTATAGGTAACAGGGGAATAGGTTCCCCGAAATTCAATTTTTGTTGAGTTTTCCGATCCGATCAATGCCTCTGTCTTCGTCAGTATCGTACGTTCATTCTCTTTTCTTCAGTTCACTTTCGAGTTTTTCCAATTCTTTGAAGTCTTCCTCGTCTGCTTTCTTTGCTTCGGCTCGTTTTCTTGTCCGGTCAAATTCATCATATATTAGCCGAACGTTTTCTTCTATTTTTTTATGAGATATGCTTCCTGGTTCCCGCAAAACCGGTTTTTCATTGAAATCTATAATTCTGTCGACATTTTCCTGCCAGAAATCAATCGTTATGTCTTTTCTGTTTTTGATCCGCAGTTCAGCAGTTTCCAGAAAAACGATAACAAGCCTGTTCAGTGTATCGATTTCATCTTTGGTAAGATAGTTTTTGGCAACTGTTATATCCTGTTTTCGGACTACATTCCCAGCCCAGCTTGTTAAAGCCATATTGGGTTTATTCGCATCTGCACGACTAAGAATAAGTTCTGCGGTAGTTTTGTTAGTTACTGCATATATCAGTTTATTCTGCGTCTCAGCGAAAAACATCTGAGTTGCTTTGTCGGTTTTATCATAGTCACTGCTAAGGGCAAAGAGATCCCGGATTTTCTGATAGAATCTCTTTTCTGATGCTCGTATCTCTCTGATTCTTTCTAAAAGTTCATCAAAATAATCGGGTCGTCCGTCCGGATTTTTCAGTCTTTCGTCATCTATCACAAACCCCTTGACGATGTACTCCCTGAGGTTTTTTTGCCCATATTCTGAATTTAATACCTCTTTTGCTCCTGACCCTGAAGCCAATCGCCAGGATCATCTCAAGAGAATAAAAAGCTACTTCATACTTTTTGCCATCCGAGGCAGTTGTAAAGAAATACTTAACAACTGAATTAACTTGCAATTCACTGTCACCCAATATCTTAGCTATGTGCATACTAATGTTGGGCAAAGAGGTGGCAAAAAGTTCGGCAATCTGATTCTGATTCATCCAGACATTACCGTCTTTGGCAAGAAGAGTAACTTATGCTTATACCCGCCCACCCACCCATGTTTTGTATTGTCCCTGAACTGCATTTCGCTTCGCTTCATGCAGTTCAGGGACGATGATTAAAAAAAAGAACAAACCCATGCGAGTCATTTTCGCTTCGCTTCAATGTAGTTCAGGAAAGATGATTAAAAAAAGAGCAATCCCATGTGTGTTATTTCCTCTTCGCTTCATGCAGTTCAGGAAAGATGATTAAAAAAAGAGCAATCCCATGTGTGTTATTTCCTCTTCGCTTCATGCAGTTCAGGAACGATGATTAAAAAAAAAGAACAAACCCATGCGAGTCATTTTCGCTTCGCTTCATGCAGTTCAGGGTCGATGGTTAAAAAATAAAGAACAATCCTATGTGTGTTATTTCCTCTTCGCTTCAATGCATTTCAGGGCATTGACAAAAGCAGCATGATTATCCCCTACACCTGATTGGCTGCAACCGGTGTCTGACCACTCATACGTCAGTCTATTTATACCACCGTTCGGTATCGGCAAAAATGAGTTGTCAGATAGGTGTAGGGTAACCAGGAAAGCAGCGAAGAGCAGGGCATGGATTCCTGCTTGTGCCAGAATGACGAGATGGGGCTGTATGCACGTTAGGAACGGTGATCATAGGATATAATCATTCCTTCAATAGGTTATATGATTGCTATTCAGTAATTTTTCTTGACTCACCGCAGCTATGTGGACATATTGTCAACATACTGGAGGTGACATGAATGCTAAACTTAATCAGATAGCGATACAACCGGTAGATTATCAGTATATCTCTCATCTATTGTCGGATTATCGCTATCCACGCAATAAGATATCAAAGTTGTTAGCTTCGGGAGAGTTGGTCTCCCTCAAAAGAGGGCTGTATGTATTGGCAGCTCATTACAAAACACCTCTGGTAAAAGAGACTGTTGCCAATCTTCTGTATGGACCGTCATACATTTCAACCGACTTTGCTTTGTCATATTACGGTTTGATACCGGAAAGGGCTTACAATATTACTTCGGTAACGACTTCCCGAAAGAAAAGCTATCAAACACCGATTGGTTTCTATTCATATCAGCAGTTGAAAAGTGATTATTATGCTCTTGGTTATGAAATCCACCGGCGGGAAGGGGTAAGCTTTCTAATCGCCACGCCTGAAAAAGCTCTGTGTGACAAGCTTTACCTGTTGCCGGTTCAGAAGGACATCAGAGAGTTTAAAGAGCTTATCTTCGATGACCTGAGAATTTCCCCTTATAGTATCAAAGAACTGCAGAGAGATAGAATAGAACAGTATGCACAAGCTGCCAACCACAAGAATCTTATTTTCCTTGTCGAATTATGGAGAAATAATGATTAATCACCCTTTAAATGATCTTATACAGAAGCATAAACTCCAAACTCAAGAAGACTACAAATACACTCTGAGAAGAATTATACAGGAGATAACGCTTTTGGGTTTATGGAGAGCCGGATTCTTTGAGCATTCGGCTTTTTATGGGGGAACTTCTTTAAGTATCTTTCACAATCTTGATCGTTTTTCCGAAGATCTTGATTTTTCTTTGCTCACACAGAACGAGGATTTCAGTTTAGAGAGCTATCTTAATAGTGTCAGGAATGAGATGATATCATGGGGAATTGAAGCGGATGTTGATTCTGTTAAGAAAACATCGGATAGAATAGAATCTGCCTTCGTAAAAGCAAACACCTTGAACACTTTTTTTTCTCTCTCTGTTCCTCAAGGAATATGTCACAATCTTCACAGAAACGAGATGATAAAGGTAAAATTCGAACTTGATCCTTTTCCGCCCTGCAGTTTCGCAAGTGAATTCAGAGTATTGTTGGATCCGTTACCTTTTAATGTGAGGCTAATGAGCCTCCCTGATCAGTTTGCCGGAAAAATGCATGCTCTTCTTGCCCGGGGCTGGAAAGAACGGGTAAAAGGTCGGGATTGGTACGACTTAATCTGGTTTCTGAAACAAAAGATACATCTGAATATAAAGCATCTGGGATATAGGTTAAAGCAGTCCGGTCATCTCAACAAGAGCGATAAACTGACACTGCTGCTGCTTCATGAGATATTACAGAAACGCATAAAAACGATAGATTTCTCAAAAGCTAAAGAAGATGTGAGACCCTTTATAAATGACTACCGGCAACTGGAAAACTGGTCTGAAGGTTTCTTTCTCAAGCTTGTTGAATTGGTGGTTATTCGCTAATGTCAGGAGAATGTGGCAGGGATAAGAAATGATTTCAATCAAAGACGAAACAATTGAGCAACAGCTTATTGAAGCTAAACAAAGAATCGCTAAGCTACAGCAGGAGAATAATCGTCTCAAAGCTATTATCAAAGAATACAACTCAACAGAATTTAAAAGGAACAAGGAAGAGGAATTCTACGAATGTAGCGAAACAGACAAAGTTAAAGATGCTGCATCATGTATCGGTATCAAACACCAAAAGGTAAATAGTCTCTCATCTCCTAAAGAAAAAGTGCAGCTCTTCAAGAGCCTGTTTAGAGGCAGAGAAGATGTATTTGCTGTTAGGTGGACAGCAAAGAACGGCAAATCGGGATACTCCCCGGCTTGCCTGAATGACTGGAAAGCCGGTAAATGCGGGAAATATAGAAAAATTTCTTGTGTAAGCTGCGAATACAGAAAACTGATACCACTCGACAGCAATCAATACTACAGGCATTTACAGGGTGATGTAGTCATTGGTATCTATCCTTTACTACAAGACGATAGCTGTTTTCTTCTGGCGTTTGATTTTGACAACAGGGAATGGCGTAACGATGTTAAAGCTTGTTATGAGACCTGTATCCTGTATGATATTCCGGCATACATAGAAATATCACGTTCAGGAGACGGAGCCCATTTATGGATATTTTTCGATGCTCCTGTTCCGGCAAAAATGGCAAGAAAGTTAGGCACCATATTGTTAACAATCACAATGGAAAGACGATATCAGATTGGTTTGAACTCGTATGACAGAATTTTCCCCAATCAGGATACAATGCCTAAAGGAGGATTTGGGAATCTTATCGCATTGCCTATGCAGAAGGAAGTAAGAAAAGCCGGTAACAGCCTTTTCCTGGATAGGGATTTGAGGATTATTGAGGATCAATGGGCGTTTCTTGCAGAAATTGAAAGAATCTCTTACAGCAAAATTGCTGCGTTATCCTCCGAGTTAATGAAAGAAGAAAGGGCTGACGGTAAACTCAGAGAATCTATCGGGGAAGATTGTTTTGATCAAGGAAGCGCTGAAGCAGAGATTTTACCATGGGAAAAATCTCCCGAAACTGATAATGAATTTGGAATACTGCCTAATCAAGTTAAAGTTGTAACAAGCAATATGCTTTATATTGAAAAGGAGGGTCTCTCTTCAAAACTGTTGAACCGGATTATCCGTCTCTCAGCTTTCCGGAATCCCGAATATTACCGGGCACAGGCGATGCGTCTGCCGATATATAACAAACCGAGAATCATCAATCTCGCTTCGGATTTTGAGAAACATATTGCCGTTCCGAGAGGGTGTTTTGATGAATTGTTATCGCTCTTCAGCAAAGCCGGAGTAAAGGTAATTATAGAAGATAAAACGCATCATGGGAAAAGGCAGAATTTCGAGTTCAAAGGAACGCTCAGAGAGGAGCAATTAGCAGCAGCTAAAGAGCTTTTAAAACATGATAACGGTGTTCTGTCTGCTACCACTGCCTTCGGTAAGACGATTGTTGCTCTTTGGCTCATTGCTGCAAGAAGAACGAGCACCCTGATAGTTGTTCATAGGAAACAATTGTTACAGCAATGGAAAGAACGAGTTGCCTGCTTCACAAATTTAGAATCAGAGGAGATAGGAGAGATCGGAGCCGGAAAAGATAACAGAAAAAATAAGATCGATATTGCTTTGATTCAGAGTCTATTTCGCGACGGGAAAGTGAAGGATTTCGTACGAGATTACGGTATGGTTATAGTGGATGAATGCCATCATATATCGGCATTCAGCTTCGAACAGGTACTCAGGGAGGCAAAGGCAAAATATGTCTATGGACTTACAGCTACACCGGTACGAAAAGACGGTCATCATCCCATTGTTTTCATGCAATGCGGTGATATTCGCTATAGAGTTGACTATCGCCGAAAAAACAGTAAACAGAGCTTTCACCAAAAAGTAATCGTTAAGCAGACCGGTTTCCGGATGCCTGAAGAGTTAAAGCAAACGGAAGTATATATTAATCAATTGTATCAGGCTTTGATTAAAGACGACAACAGAAATGATCTTATTATAAATGATATTATCTCTGCTGTGGTGCAAGGAAAAAGTCCACTGATTCTTACCGAACGGAAAGCCCATGTAGATTTCTTTTTTGAAAAACTATCCGGTTTTGCCAAACATATTATCGTTCTCAAAGGGGGTATGGGCAAGAAGCAGTTCCAAGATGTAATGAAAAGACTGAAATCCATTTCCGAAAACGAAGAAAGAATAATCATCGGAACAGGAAAATATATTGGTGAAGGATTTGATGATAGCAGACTTGATACACTTTTTTTAACTCTGCCTATCTCATGGAAAGGGTTGTTACAACAATATGCAGGAAGACTGCACCGCACAAATAAAGCAAAGACAGAAGTTGTGATATATGACTATGTCGATATGGAAGTAGCCGTCCTGGCGGCAATGTATCAAAAAAGACTGAAGGGTTACCGCAATATGGGTTATCAGGTATCTGATATGATATAAAACCGTTTATTCTTTCTTATCTTTACCCGCCCACCCGCCCATATTTTGTATTGTCCCTGAACTGCATTTCGCTTCGCTTCATGCAGTTCAGGGACGATGATTAAAAAAAAAGAACAAACCCATGCGAGTCATTTTCGCTTCGCTTCATGCAGTTCTGGGTCGATGGTTAAAAAAAAGAGCAATCCTATGTGTGTTGTTTCCTCTTCGCTTCAATGCAGTTCAGGGACGATGGTTAAAAAAAAAGAGCGATCCCATGCGAGTCATTTTCGCTTCGCTTCATGCAGTTCAGGGACGATGGTTAAAAAAAAAGAGCAATCCCATGTGTGTTATTTCCTCTTCGCTTCAAGACAATTCAGAAGCATTGTTAAAAAATGAGAGGAAGAGCACGTCCGGTGGGAGAGCAGTGAGCATGTAACAAGGGCGTCCCTGCCCTTGTCCTGTTAATAACAGAGCTGGAAGCCCTGTGAACGAAGAAAAACCTGAGGATGAGATAGCAGGCAGTAAGAAAAAAAATACAGTGATAACCACCCAAAAACTGATCAGCGCAGATAAACTGACATTTTTTTCTGTCCCTTACAGACGGCATTGCAAGGCTTTCCTGCCGAGGAAGTAAAGGATTTTGTTATGCCTTTATATATAGAGGGTGTTTTTTCGAAGAAGAAAAAAGAGTGCTCAGAAATCGGGAGACAGGGAAAACGGTTGTGATGATATTCATTGACCAATTTGAGCAATTATCATTTTTTTGGAGAAGAAATTGAATTCTAAAGGAGAGAGAAATGATCAGGTATCCGGAGACGAAGAAAGAGCAGATCGAGGATGCGTTTTTTGGGGTGAAGGTAAAAGACCCTTACCGCTGGCTGGAGGATGACCATTCACCGGAGACGATGGAATGGGTGAAGAAGCAGCAGGAGCTGACCGAGTCGGTATTGAACGAGTATCCCGAACGGAGGGATTTCCTGCAGAGACTGAAAGAGCTGAACGATTATCAGAAAGAGAGTACTCCCGTCAAGCTGGGAGAATGGTATTATTTTCTGAAAAATGACGGTTTGCAGAACCAATGGGTAATCTACCGGAAAAGAACTCTCGCTTCGGAAGCGGAGCTCTTCTTCGATCCGAATACCCTGTCAGAAGACGGTACCACCGGAGCTTACAGGGCAGGCAATTCCAGAGACTATAAATATTTTGTCTATATGATCAATGAGGCTGGTGCTGATGCCGGAGAGTTTTGGCTGCTGGACAGCGAAAAGAAAGAATTTCTGAAAGAAAAACTCGTCAAGATGAAGTTTACCGGAGCATCCTGGTATAGAGAGGGTTTCTTTTACAGCCGTTTCGATAACGAAGAAGATTTCAAGCAGACCCGGAATCAAAAGGTCTATTATCACAAGCTCGGCGACAGGCAGGAGGATGACAAACTCATCTATGAAGATAAGGAGAATCCGCAAAGATTTCTCGGCGCTTATGTCTCAGATGACGAGAAATACCTCTTTATCTACGTCAGCGAAGGGACTTCCGGTGAAGCGGTCATCTTCAAACCGTTAGACGATGAGAATGCCGGCTTCCAGACCCTCTTTGAAGGTTATGAGTATGACTGCCGGATCTATGACGGTTATGAAGAAGATACATTTTATATCTTCACCAATAAAAATGCCCAGAACTACCGTCTGCTGAAAGTCAATCTGAAAAGTCCGGGCGAAGAAAACTGGGAGGAGATAATTCCGGAGAGGGATTACCTGCTGGAAGATGCCGAAATAGCAGGGAAGAGGATTATTGCTCTCTTTGTCAAAGACGTGCAGTCAAAAATAGAGATTTTAGATCCGGAAGGGATATTTCAGAAAGAGATTGAGCTTCCCTATCAGGGTTCGGCTTATTTCGTCTCTGGTAAAAAGGAGGATAAGGAAGGATTCTTCGTTTTTACTTCCTTTGTTCGCCCGAATGAGGTTTATCATTACGATATTCCGGCTGATAAACTCACTTTCTATCGAAGAGATGCGGTGAAAGGTGATTTTGAAGATATCGTTTCCGAGCAGGTTTTTTATGAATCGAAAGACGGCTGCCGGGTGCCGATGACTCTCATCCATAAAAAAGGGATAAAAAAAGATGGAAATAATCCTGTAATCCTCTACGGTTACGGCGGGTTTAACGTTTCACTCATGCCGGGGTTTAGTCCAAACAGACAGCTCTTCCTGGAGAAAGGGGGTATCTATGTCATTGCCAATCTGAGAGGCGGGGGTGAATATGGAGAAAAATGGCATAAAGACGGAATGCTGCTGAAAAAGCAGAATGTCTTTGATGATTTTATCGCTGCTGCGGAATACCTCATCGAGAATAAATATACTAATCCCGAGAAAATTGCCATTAACGGCGGTTCTAACGGCGGCTTGCTCGTTGGTGCCTGTATGCTGCAGAGACCTGACCTTTTCAAGGTTGCCGTACCCTCGATGGGGGTTCTCGACATGCTCAGATTCCATAAATTCACCTGCGGCTGGGGCTGGATGGTGGAATACGGTAATCCGGAGGAAGAGGAGCATTTTCATAATCTGCTGAAATATTCACCGCTTCATAATGTCAAAGAGGGGGTGAAGTATCCGGCAACAATGGTGGTAACGGCTGATCATGATGACAGAGTGGTACCGGGACATTCTTTTAAATTTGCAGCAGCTCTGCAGGAAAAAGGGGATCAGGAACTGCCGCTGCTGCTTTATACCCAGATTCAGTCAGCTCACGGAGCGAGCAGTATGACGAAGGGGCTGGAAATGTCGGCGGATGTGATGGCGTTTGTTTGTAAGTATCTAAGGGTTTGAGTTTTACTTTCTTTGCAACAGCCCAAAGAAAGTAACAAAGAAAGGCTGCCGGCTGCAACAAAACAGCTAAAAACCTTCTCGTGACTGCTTCTTTCGACAACCGAGGTGCTCTTTTCTTTGTGGCTGCGACCGAGCTCGGCGAAAGCAGCATTTCGACATCGAAGCTCTGCTTGCTTTCGTCAAACTCCTCACTTTGTTCGTCAGACAGTTTCTTCGAAGCAGTCTCTCGTACGGTTTTATTAACGCTATTTTTTGCAATGCCGGAAAATAACTAAAGAAGGGTAGCAAGAAGAAAAAAGAAAATCCTGCGGAAGGGCAGCATGTGCATTGGGGATGAAGCTTCGGAGAAAAGATCAGAAAGCCTGTGGAAGGATAGCAGGTAGTAAAGAAAATGCATATTAAATTCATATATTTATTTACTTTCTTTGTAGCAGCACAAAGAAAGTAACAAAGAAAGGCTGCCGGCTGCAACAAAACAGCTAAAAACCTTCTCGTGACTGCTTCTTTCGAAAAACTCCTCACTTCGTTCGTCAGACAGTTTCTTCGAAGCAGCCTCTTGTACGGTTTTATTAACGCTATTTTTTGCAATGCCGGAAAATAACTAAAGAAGGGTAGCAAGAAGAAAAAGAAAAAACCTGCGGTAGTGAAGCTTTGAAGAAGAGGAAAACCTGCGGATGGATAGCAAGATGGAAAACATGATCTATTCCCACCCACCACCCTAAGCAAGCAAAGACATTCAGATGTCCCATTGGAAGATAAGCTTCGGAGAAAAGACAAAAACCTGCGGATGGATAGCAAGATGGAAAACATGATCTATTCCCGTTCACTATCCAAAACGGAATATCCGATTCAAATATTATAAAAACAAGATCTCAACGTCTTTTTCTCATACCTGTGTTTTTATCGTAACAAGGGCGTCCCTGCCCTTGCCTTGTGAAAAACAGAGCTGGAAGCTCTGTATACGAAGAAAAGCTAAAGGGAGAATAACACGTCCATTAGGAAAAGAGTGTTAAGAGTGAAAAGTGAAAAGAAAAAGCCCAAGGTAGGTAAAGCAGGAAAAAAGAAAAGCCTGCGAATGGATAGCATGATGGAAAACATACTCTATTCCCACTCACCACCCAAAAGCGGAGTATCCGGTTCAAATATTATAAAAACAAGATCTCAGCGTCTTTTTCTCATACCAGTGTTTTTATCGTAACAAGGGCGTCCCTGCCCTTGCCTTGTGAAAAACAGAGCTGGAAGCTCTGTATACGTAGGAAAGCCAAAGGGAGAAGACCAAGCCCATTGGAAGATAAGCTTCGGAGAAAAGACAAAAACCTGCGGTTGGATAGCAAGATGGAAAACATACTCTATTCCCACCCACCACCCAAAAGAGGTCTCAAAGACAGACAGGGTCTATTCTTTTTGTTTCGGGCGGTTATTTCGGTAATAGGCTATCTGCTTGCTTTACAACTCCTCTTTACATTCGACTTCACTGAACTTCTCGTGAGTTTTGAAGCGGGTCAGGTTGAGTTTACCGAAGAAGGAATCCAAGAGCGAGTAGATCGTCGGAATGAGGAAGAGGGTCAGGATCGTGGAGAAGCCGAGTCCGAAGGAGATACTAACAGCCATCGGTTTCCAGACTACAGAAGAACGGGCTGTACTGAGCATCATCGGAAAGAGTCCCATGATAGTGGTGATGGTAGTGAGCAGGATAGGTCTCAGCCTGACTGAGCCGGCATTGATCAGGGAGTTCCAGCGGTCTATCCCCCTTTCCCGCTCTTTATTGACGAAATCAACGAGAATGATGGAATTATTGACCACAACCCCGGCAAGAGCTATTACCGCAATAAAGGTGTTCAATGAGAAGGGGAGCTGAGTAATGACCAGACCGAAAACAACCCCGACAAAGGCGAAGGGGATAGTCATCATAACTATCAGAGGCTGCACGTAAGATTTGAACTGAGTTGCCAGGATCGTATAAACAAGCAAAAGGGCAACCACAAAAGCGAGATAGAGTGACCTGTATGACCGTGCCTGTTCTTCCTGAATACCGCCGAACTCGATCAGATAACCGGGAAAGCGACCTTCAAAACCGGAAAGTGCCCCTTCGATGCCCCTTATCCGGTTACCCATCAAAATCTCCGTCACCTCAGCCGGGCTTCTTTTTACCCTTCTGCCGTTTTCCTCATAGAAAGAAGTATTGGCAGTGATGGTCACCACTCTTCTCCGGTTGCGGTGTTCTATCCCGGCTAAACCGGACTCGATCCGGAATTCGGCTAAATCGGAGAGGGGAACGGGGGTTCTGCCGAACGGTCTTATAGTGAGATTTTTGAGTTTATTCAAATCATCGACATAATCTTCCTGCAGTTTCACTACGACATCATATTCCTTGAAACCTTCACCCCGGTAGGTGGAAACAGTCGAACCGGTAAGGGCGGTGCGGACAAAGAAGGCAAATTGTGATAAGCTAAGGTTATAGAGTGAAAGTCTGTCCTGGATCGGGACTATTCTCAGTTCCGGTTTACCTTCGGCAAAACTGTCGGCAATATCTACTACTCCGGGAATAGCACGAAGCTCATCCTGAATAATACCCGAAATATGCTGCAGGCGGTCGAGATTATCTCCTCTGACCCGGATCTCCACATCTCTTCCGGTGGGAGGACCGGAGCGAAAGACATCGAAATTATAGAGATAGATACCGGGAATGGTATCGATATATTGACGAATAGCAGCCCTGATCTCATCATGAGTATATTTCATCTGCCGGTAGTCGATCAAATCAATTGCTATCTGAGAGAAGGAGCTTCTTATCTCGTTGCGGTTCTGGGTACGCATGGAACCGACATTGGTCACTATGGCGGCGATATCACTGCTCTCTTCCATGTTCAGGATATGATTTTCGACGAGGGTCACAATCCTGTTTGTCTCTTCGATACTCGTTCCGTCCGGAGTCTGAATCTGCAGGGCAATAGTGGTGGGTGGCGGCTGAGGATAGAAATCGAACTTTACCAGACCGGAAAACATGGTAAAAATGGCAATTATAAAGAGCACGATAAAAGCAAGAAAACTCTTCCCCCGGTTTTTTAGGACGAAGATGAGTATTTTGCGGTAACGAACTACCAAAAATTCCAGAATTCTGCTCTTCTTTTTCTTTTCATCAAGCGGTTTGGTGAAGAGAGAAAGATGGGCAGGAAGGATGAACAGGCTTTGAAAGAGAGAGGCGAAAAGGGCAGCAGTGATTACCATCGGGAAGACTTTCATGAACTGTCCCATCATTCCTTCCATGAGGAGAAGGGGGAGAAAGGCTGCGGCGGTAGTGGCAGCGGAAGCTATGACCGGGATCATTACTTCGTTAGTCCCTTTGATAGCCGAGGTTTTTTGACAATATCCCATCTCCAGCTGCCGGTGCATATTCTCGATCACGACAATCGCATTATCCACTATCATACCGAGAACGAGAACAAGACCGAAAAGAGTCAACTGATTCATGGTCAGGTTTCCTATCTGCATCAGAATAAAGGTCAATAGAAAGCTAAAGGGTATTCCCCAGGCTGCCAGAGTGGCATTCCGCCAGCCCAAAAAGATAAAGAGGGTAATAAAGACGAGGATAATACCGAGCAGGGCGCTGTTTCCCAGAGTCAGGAGGCTCGATTTAACATCTTCGGAGCCGTCGTTCCGGATAGTTATCTGCAGACCGGGAATAGATTCCTGAAAATCTGCTACATACTGCCGGACTTCGTTCATCACCGAGATAATGTTCCCTTCAGCCTTTTTATAGAGGGACATATTGACGCTTTCCCTGCCGTCAAGCTTGCTGATAGTGATAATGTTTTCCAGAGTGTCTCTGACTGCCGCTACATCCTCAATGCGGACAAACCTCCCTTGCGGGTCGGTATTAACAGCAAGCCTGGCAATCTCTTCCAGATCATTGAACTGACCCACGGTGCGGACGATGTATTCAACTCTGCCGCTCCTGACCGTACCGGCAGGGACATTCATATTTCTTTGCCGGATAGTATCGGTCAGATCATTGAGACTCAAACCGTAATGTTCGAGGCGGGCGGCATCAGCTTCAACCCAGATTTCCCGGTCTCTGGTTCCGAAAAGGTCAACACGGGCAATATATTGAATATTCTGGATACCCTCCTGTAGCTGTTCGGCAATCTCTCTGATGGAATTGGGAGAATAATCTCCGCTGAGAGCAATCCGGGCAATGGAGTTGACTTCTCTCATATTAATCCGGATAATATTAGGGTCAAAAGCATCGGCGGGGAGATCGGTAACTTTGCCCATCTCGGCAACGACATCGTCGTAAGCCTTATCAGGGTCAACCCTCGGTTCAAAAACCACCCGGATGGTAGCTCTTCCCTCTTCAGCACGGGAATGGATGAAATCGATTCCATCCACTGAGGCTATCTGAGCCTCTATCTTATCAACGATGAGCTGTTCAATCTCTTCCGGAGAAACTCCCGGATAGAGAACAATTATAACGACACTGCCGAAATCTACCTGAGGCATCTCTTCTTTTGGTAAAACAATCATGGCATAGATCCCGGCAATAAAGATCAAAACCACGATCAGATTGACGAAGACCGTATTCTTTACTGAAATATCTGCTACTGACATAATTTATGTAATCCTTTCTTAATCTTTGGGATGTAACCGGAAGGAGGGCTTAGAGGATCAATTCCGGACATTAACTTTCATTCCCTCTTGCAGGGTGTCTATTCCTTCGACAACGACAAGGTCTCCTGTCTCCAATCCGGAGGTGATAATAGTGAATTCGTTTACCGTTTTACCTTTGGTGATATTTTTCCGGACAGCCTCCATATTCTCATCTACTGTATAAACGAAATGATCATCAAAGCTGGTGCGGATATTTCCAGAATCTGTATAAATGAGATCGGAATAAACATTTATCTGGATCGAGGCATTAACCACCATGCCGGGCAGGAGTTCACCATCTCCGTTAGCGAGGATAATCTCGACAGGGTAGGTGGCGGAATTGGGAAGAGGTTTAACTCCGATTCCTTTAACCCGGGCAGGGTATTCTTTCCCTCTGTAGGTAAGGGTTACCGGTTGTCCTTTCTTAACTCCCAGAATATGGTTTTCGCTGATCCCTCCCTTCAGAAGCAGTTCTCTATGATTAACTATACCCGCTATCGGGGTATTGGGGAAGATAGTTTCTCCGACCTTGAGGGGGAGAGACGAAATATTGCCGGAGACAGGGGCAAGGAGAAGGGAGTTTTCATAAGCTTTTTGGGCTGATTCCAGATTGGCTGATGCTCCGTCACGCTGGGCTACTGCTCCCTGCCAGGCGAACAGAGCCTGTTGGTATTCAGCCTGAGAAACCGAACCGTCCCGGTAGAGTTTACTGCCGGTGCGGTAATTCATTTCTGCCGTTTCCAGAGCAGCCTGAGCGGAAGCGAGGGCAGCCTTAGCCTGTTCGAGCCGGATGCGGATGATCTCATTATCCAGTTCCCCGATCTTTTCACCCTCATTGATCCAGTCGCCGAGAGATTTGGAGAGGGAGAGTACTCTTCCTGAGGTTTCACTGATCATTGTTATATCGGTGATTCCCTCCAGTTTGCCGGTGATATTGATAAATTCCTCTAAATCACGTAATCTGACCTCTTCCACGATTACAGGAACGGGAACCTCTTCTCTCGTTCTTCCCCTCTGTCCGGGAGGACCGGAACCACGGTTACAGCCTGTGAAAACAATCAGAAGTCCTAATATCACAAGTCCGGTAATGAAGGGGAGAAGTCTCTTCTTCGTTTCTCCTAAGCTTGTTCTGGGTTGATCTTTTTTCTGCATCTATCATCTACCTCTTTTTTGTCTTATATTCCAAAATCTATCCTGTGGGATGAGCTTGACCGTTTATGATTCTAACGGTCAGGATATTTTTTTACGACTCATCGTTCATAATATCCATTAATTCCCGGTCATTCTCGATATTGAGAAGATTTTTCAACAGGGATCTGTTCTTCAGGAAATTATATTTACTGTTTGCTGCTTCCAGGCTGCTTGTGGTTAGGAGGAGTTCGATACTGATCAGTTCAACCGAGGAGATCAGACCGTTACGAAATCGTTCCTCCATCATCCGGTAAGTCTCTTCGGCATACTCTTTGGCTAAATCGGCAGAGATAATGGTTTTGGCAGAAGCCATTCCCGAGTAGTAGGCAGATTCTATAGCCAGTTTGATGTTATCTTCGGCTGCCTCCGTTTCTCTTTCGGCTTTGCGGTAGGAATGATAGCTTTTTCGGTAACCGCTGAAATTATCGGCAAGAGGAAAAATTGGAATGGAAGCGGAGATCATATAAGTCGTGGAGCTGTCAAAATCGTATTCTCCGCTGTAGTTGTTATTCCAGTTCCTGGAAGCAGAGAGGCTGACAGAAGGGAGGAAATTCCCTTTAGCCATTGTCAGGGCTTTTCTGCTTATATCCTGACCAGTACGGGAGATGAGCAGCATGGGGTTATGTTCAATTCCGTAAGTGATCAATCTCTCTCTGATGGCTTCTCTCTGCTCTGCCTGCAGTTCCTGAAAGAAGGAGGCTAAATCTTCGTAGGCAGAAGGTTCGACAGGAGAGATGCTAAAGTTCTCTATCTTGATAAGATTCTGCAGTTGCCGGTAACTGAGCTGTCTATTGTTTTCAGCTTGCAGAAGAGCAACTTCTCTGGAAGAAAATTCCGACCGGAATTGCAGAAACTCTGCCTGGGAAAGAGTGCCTGCCTCCAGACGGATACGGGCTATAGCGAGATGTGTTTCTGCGATAACAAGGGCTTGCCGGTTAATTTGATAAAGTTCCTGGGTGAGCAGATAGTTATAATAAGCTTCTTCCAGCTTACTGAACAGATTGAGTTTCGTATTGTCCAGATCGGCTTGGGCTATCTTTAGGGCATCCCGGCTCATCCGGTAGGAAAGCCATAATTTTCCCCCGCTGAACAGGGGCTGGCTGACACTGACTCCATAAGATAATGAGTAATTTTCCTGGGCAGCCGCAAACGGTTTGGGGTCAAGATAGTTATATCCTCCCTGCAGACGGGCAGCAGGGAAGAGAGCAGCTAATGACTGTCTCATCTCCCACTGGGCAGAGTTCAGAGAGGATTCTTTAGCCAGATATTCCGGATTATTCTGCAAAAGCAGTTCTCTTGCCTCTTCCAGCGTGATCATTCTCTCAGCGAAGATACCGGTCACGGCAGCTATCATTATTATGAGAAACAGCAACTTCTTCATTTTTTCTCCTTCAGAAAAAAGATATTTCAGGATGAACTGATGTCAAATTGTAAATTCAATGGCAGAAGGCAAGAAAAGGAAGATAACGAAAACAAAGGACACAACCTTCAGAGTGTCAGAAAGAGAAAAAGCCCATAATAATGGGGTAAACGTAGAAGGAAGGCAGCTTGAACTACTCTAAAAAAATGATTTGGTTAAAATATTTTCTTGACTTTACAACTCCGGAAAATCTTTTTGTTCTCATAATGAATTAAGGAGGTAATGCGATGATACTGATCCGCCAGAACGGCTTTATCGGAAAGGATGCAGGGATAATTGTGTCTTTTCGCAGAGACCTCCGGTTACATGCAAATTAACTGACCTCTTCGAATAGTTTCAACAATCCTGAATATCTGATCCCTAAAGCGGGGATAACTGTATCAATAATACCGGAAAACCATGGGAAAGTAGTATCTAAGAGAACAATAGCGTTACAAACGGATGATGTAAAGAAGAGCTTTCAGGAGAAAGATTTGAGATTTCAATTTGTTTATTTAACGAGATAAAAGGAAAAGAAGATGGAGAAGAAGCAAAAAAGTCTGTTTTTTATGGTCTGGGCTTTAATGTCGGGCTTAAGGATAAAGTACATATTAGCATTGCTTTCGATAGCAATGGCGACCTTTTTTCAGTTTATGGCTCCTCTGGTCTATAGAGTGACCATTGATTCGGTGATCGGAGGAAAACCTGTCGAATTACCTTTCGGGTTGAGCAGCTGGTTAGACAGTACTATTTCGGTACCCTACCTGGTCAGGAATCTCTGGCTGGCGAGTTTAGTGCTGGTGCTGCTTAAACTTTTGGCAAATCTCTTTACTTATCTGCGGGGAAGGTTAAGCGCCGAATCTGCCGAAGAATTAGCCAGAAGGATAAGGAATATCCTCTATGACCATCTGCAAAAACTCCCCTTTTCCTGGCACAGTCGTGTTCAGACGGGCGATATTGTACAACGCTGCACCTCAGATGTTGATACGGTAAGAAGGTTCTTCGGGATGCAGCTCGTTCAGGTGGGGAGAGGATTGATAATGATAGTTTTGGTCGTTCCGATCATGCTTTCCTTGAACAGGGAAATGGCTTATATCTCGATGATCGTTATTCCGGTAATCATTGTCTATTCCTTTATCTTTTACAAGAGGGTCAGGAAGCTCTTCCTGGCGGCAGACGAAGAGGAAGGGGTATTAACTGCGGTTTTGGAAGAATCGATGAGTGGAATTCGGGTGGTAAAGGCATTTGCCAGAGAGGAGTTCGAGATTAATCGCTTCAATAGCAGAGCAGATTCCTACCGGCAGAAGTGTTACCGTCTCATTGTTAATCTCGCCTGGTACTGGTCAATTTCCGATTTGATCTGTATGATGCAGATAGCGGCAGTACTTGTTTACGGTACACATCTGGCTATCTCAGGAGTCATTACTCTCGGGACGTTAGTGGTTTTTGTAACCTATGTCGGCTCAATGCTTTGGCCTATCAGGGAAATGGGAAGGGTTCTGACCGATCTGGGGAGAGCGATAGTCTCACTGGGAAGGATCAGAGAGATCCTCGATACTGAGCAGGAAGACCTGAGTGGAACGTATATTCAGGAAAAGGGAAGCAGATTGAGAGGTGAGATCGAATTCGAGAATGTAAGCTTTGGTTACGGACAAGAGGAATCTATCCTGAAGAACATCGATCTCCGGATCGAACAGGGAGAGACGATTGCCATTATCGGGGCAACCGGAGCCGGAAAGTCTTCCCTTATCCATCTGCTGCCCCGTCTCTTTGACTATCAGGAGGGGGTAATAAGAATAGACGGGAGAGAGGTCAAAGAATACCAGAGGCAGCAGTTACGGCGTCAGATAGGAATAGTGCTGCAGGAACCATTTCTCTATTCCAGGACGATGAAGGAGAATATCGCTATTGCTGTCCGGAATGCCGGGATGGATGATATCCGGAAAGTAGCGGAAGAGGCTGCTCTGCACGAGACGATAGATGATTTCGAAAAGGGATACGATACTATTGTCGGAGAAAAGGGGATCACCCTCTCCGGCGGGCAGAGGCAGAGAACCGCTATTGCCAGAGCCCTGATCTTAGATCCGCCGATCCTGATTCTTGATGATTCTCTCAGTGCAGTCGATTCGGAAACGGAAAAGACCATTCAGAGTCATCTGAGAAGGAGGAAAGGGAGAGCAACAACGATAATCATTACTCATCGTTTCACCTCGCTCTCTATTGCCGACAGGATAATCGTAATGGAGCACGGCAGAATAAGGCAAAGCGGTACTCATGAAGAGTTGATAACCCAAGAGGGTCATTACCGGGATATCTGGTGCATTCAGCATCAATTGGAACAGGAAGCCGGTTAAAGAAGGAAACCGGAAGAAGAAAGAAAAGGAAGATAAAATGCAGGACAGAATAGAAAACAAAGAGTATCAAAAGAATATAAATCTGAAACTCTGGGGTAATCTCCTGAGACAGGCGAAACCACATTACAGGTTAATGGTAGTTATTGGCATCCTGATGATTGCCCTGGCGGGGGTAGATACGGTGATACCTCTTCTGACCCGTTATGCCATAGATAACTTCATTCTTCCCGGACAGTATGATGGGTTGTTTACTTTTGCCATCATTTATGCTGCGGTCATATTGTTTCAGGGTGTTACCGTAGTGATATTTATCTCGCTTGCCGGAAAGATAGAAACGAGTTTAAACTATGATCTCCGGATAAGATGTTACCGGAGACTGCAAGAGATGGAGTTTGCCTATTTTGACAAAACTCCGACAGGTTGGCTCGTAGCCAGGCTTACTTCCGATATCCACAGACTGGGTGATGTGATAGCCTGGGGGATTGTTGATATCGTCTGGAGCTTGACTTTGATGCTGATGGTTTCGGTTGTCATGTTCGTTCTCAACTGGAAGCTGGCACTTCTTGCTCTTTCTCTCGTGCCTCTGCTCATCTATATCAGCAGTAAATTCCAGGTCAGCATTCTGAGGAATTATCGTCAGGTAAGACGTTTCAATTCCCAGATCACGAATAGTTTCGGAGAGGGTATCCACGGAGCTAAGACCACCAAAACTCTGGTCAGAGAAGCTGCCAACTTCGAAGAGTTCCAGGAACTGAACAACTCCATGTTTAGTTTCTCGGTCAGGGCAGCGATCAAATCGGCTCTCTTCATGCCGATAATCGTTACAATTTCAGCGATTTCTACCGGTCTGGTTCTCTGGTTCGGGGGGAATGCGGTGATAATTGAGGCTATTGGGTTCGGAACATTTGTTGCGTTTATCAGTTATACACTGCAATTCTTTGATCCGATCTCACAATTAGCCAATATCTTTGCTGAAATGCAGAATAGCCAGGCAGCTGCCGAAAGGGTATTCTCTTTGCTGGAATTGCAGCCGCAGATAGTTAATGACGTCCCCTATAGCGAAGAGTGGCAGAAGAAAAGGATGAGGGGTGAGATCGCTATCGAAAACATCTTCTTCGCCTACAAAGAGGGGAAACCGGTATTCCGGGATTTCTCACTTCAGATCGGAGCCGGGGAAAGCATTGCTCTGGTCGGGGAGACCGGAACCGGGAAAACAACCCTGGTGAATCTGATCTGCCGGTTTTATGAACCGCAGAAGGGGAGAATAAGAGTCGATGGGGCAGCGTTAGCCTCAATCCCTCAGAAGTGGATACAGTCTCACCTGGGTTATGTGCAGCAGGTACCTCATCTCTTCCAGGGAAGTGTGAGAGAGAATATTCGTTACGGAAGACTGGACGCTACTGACCGGGAGGTGGAAGAGGCGGCAAAGATCGTACTGGCTCATGATTTCATCATTGATCTGCCGGAAGGGTATGATTACAAAGTTGGTGAGTCGGGGAGTTTATTATCCACCGGGCAGAAACAGCTTATTGCCTTTGCCAGGGTAATCCTGGCAGATCCGGCTTTGCTGATTCTGGACGAGGCGACCGCTTCCATAGATACGGAGACCGAACAGCTCGTGCAGAGAGCAATGCATAGTGTTCTGAAGGGGCGGACGAGTATCATTGTAGCTCACAGACTCTCTACGATCAGAACAGTTGACCGGATAATTGTAATGCATAAGGGTGAAATCGTGGAAATGGGAAATCATCAGACCCTGATGAACAGAAAAGAACGTTATTATGAGTTATATATGAATCAGTTCATCGAAGAAGAGAGTGACCGGATACTGGCTCAGGATGCTTAAGGTAACAGAGAAGAAAGGAGAGAAGATGGAAAAGAGGTCAGAGTTTTCGATCCGCCGGATAGAAGCGCAGGATAAGGAACAGATAATCGGGATCAGCAGCCAGATCTGGGAAGGGGGCGATCATGTGCCCCGTCTCTTTGATCAATGGGTGCAGGACAGAAAAGGTGAGTTTGCTGCGGTTTGGTTTGAAAACAAGATTATCGGTTTTGGGAAGCTGACATATCTGAATGACAATGACGTTTGGCTGGAAGGTCTGAGGGGAGACCCTCAGACTTCTCAGCGGGGAATAGGAAAGGCGTTGATCAATTATTTTCTGGAAAAGCTGAAGGTGAAGAGACCCCGTTCAGTTCGTTTTTCAACCTATTTCGGCAACCACCAATCGAGAAGTTTATCGGAAAAAGCAGGATTTAACCCGATATTGGTTCTCTCCAATAGAAATTATGAGTTTTCAGAGGAAGAGTATAATCGCATCGCTGCTGAGTCTGCCGGAAAGAGCTGCCGGGAGATCCCGGAACATCCGGTTTCTTTGGAGCAGATCTATTCTTATCTGGAGAGTTCAGGCTTTTTCAGAAAGACAAAGAACTTCATTGTCCTCGGCTGGACCTGCTATCCCTATTCCCGGGAATTGATAAAAAAATGGTATTATGATGCCAGGCAGTACTACGCAGCTACAGAATCCGGCAAGATCACGGGGCTGCTTCTCTGCGATATGAAATATTCCATTCTGAGCAGTGCCTCGGCCTCTTTTTTTGAGGCTGAGAATACTGCGATAGGTAAAGAATTGTTTGAGCAATTGAAAGAAAATGCCGTCCGGCAGGGAAAAAGAGAGATAGAACTAAAGGTTCCCACCGAAGATCATTATCTTTCTTTAACTGCAGCACTCGGAATGACAAGCTGGGAACAGGAAGATGATTTTTTGCTTTATGAGTATCAGGAAGGGTAAAGACTCTGAAAATGTGCTGAAACAGAGATGGCTAATTTTCTGTCTGTTCTTTGCGTAACGGTAATTTGCTCCCCAATAATCTATAGCGGTTTATTAACAAAGCAATGAGGAGAATGATACTTCCTGCCGCCAGAGTGAGCGGATCTCCCTGTTCTCCGAAAAACAGCAAAGAGATAATAATTGCTACCGGTATCTTCAGATTATTGAATACCGAAAGTATTCCGGTATTAGTGATCCGGGCACCGTAGTTCCAGAGAAAGAAGCAGACGGCTGAAGGGAGAATCCCCAGATAAAGCAGAGAGACAAAATGCCGGACGGTAAGAACCGGGATATTCCCCTTTCCGAGGAGAGATAGGGCAGCAACAAACAGACCTCCGAGATAAAGGATACCGAATACTCTGTGCTGTTTGATCCCGGACTCCTCAAGCTTCAGTAGTTTATAACCGACCTGTCCGGCGGCAAAAGAGAGATTCGATAATTGAACCAGAAGGAAACCGAGATAGTTATCAGGGAGCTGAACGCTCCGATAATGGATAACCACGGAACCGAGAACTGCCAAAAGAGCGGAAAAGAAAAAAAGAGGATTAGCTTCCCGCGTTATCAAATTATAGAACATAACTACATAGAGGGGAGTAAACACCGTGTACAGAGCGACTTCATAAGCTGCCAGATAACGGAAAGCCTCAATATAACATAAGTACATCACCCCAAACTGCAAACTACCGATGAGCAGTAATTTCAGAAAGAGCTGCGGTTTCACCGGCTTGAGATTCAGAAAGGGAATAAAGACCAGCAGGGAAATGAAGAGACGGGCAAAGGCAATAAAAGAGCTGTCAATACCACTCAAACTATGTTTGATAATCCCGAAGGAGAATCCCCAGATTAGGGATACTAAAAATAGATAGGACATCTCTTACCGCTTTGAATTCTTTATCAAGCCTGTTGGTTATTTTCTCTCTGAAAAGGGGGAGCTTAAAGGATTTCCAACTCCAGTTCCGCCAGTTCTGTTATGATATAAGTCGGTTTAATGGAACTCTCATTCGGTTTGTTTTGAGGATTGAACCAGCAGGTGTCTATTTCAGAGAGATTTCCCCCGGCAATATCACTGGTCAGGCTATCTCCAATGATCAATATCTCATCCTTTGGTGGATTACCCAAACGTTTCCGGGTTATGGCGAAAAATGCCGGTTCCGGTTTCGGATAACCTATCTCTTCGGAGATGACGACCTCCTTAAAATACTGAGCGAGACCCGAGTCGTTGAGCCGGCGATACTGTACGTCAGCAATACCGTTGGTGATCAGGGCAAGAGTATATTTACCGGTTAGTTTTTTCAAGAGGGACAGGGCACCGGGAAGCAGTTCGCTGCTGGCTCCGAGATGGTAAATATAGATCTCTCCAAATTTTGCCGGGTCAAGTTCAATTCCTAATGATTCAAATAACAGGCTGAATCTTTCGGTTCTCAGATCGGGCAGTGAGATCATTCCGGCTTCGAATTTCTGCCAGAGGTCGTTATTGATCAAACGGTAACCGGTTACTATTTCTTCTTCGGTTCCGGTGAGGGAAAAATGTTCGAAGGATTTTAGTAAAGCTGTGCGTTCTGCCAGTTCATAATCGAAAAGGGTGCCGTCAGCATCAAACAGTAAGGTTTTGTATTCTCTTTTCATAGGTCAAAAATGTAGAGGGAGTATAAACGGTCAACGGAAAAGATAGAAAGAATGAGGATAAGGCTCAGTGGGGAGTCATCAGGGAAATGGGGTGGCTGATGGGACTTGAACCCACAACATCTGGAACCACAATCCAGTGCTCTAACCAGTTGAACTACAGCCACCACATAAATCAATGGCACGCCAGAGAGGATTCGAACCTCTGACCCACGGCTTAGAAGGCCGTTGCTCTATCCAACTGAGCTACTGGCGCAAGAAATAGATGATCAGTTGATCAAAAAAATGGTAGCGGCGCAGGGACTCGAACCCCGGACACTCGGATTATGATTCCGATGCTCTAACCAACTGAGCTACGCCGCCAAATGGTAGCGAGGAAAGGATTCGAACCTTTGACCTTCGGGTTATGAGCCCGACGAGCTACCAGACTGCTCCACCTCGCAACAAATTTTTAACTCTCGTCAGATTTTGAATAAAGGAGTTAATGTCAAGAAAAAACGAAAAATCTTGACTATTTTATCGCCTATAGTGTTTTGCTCATTTGGGAGATTGTTTAGACAATGAATGAAATAATACTTAATGTACACCCTCTGGAAAAGAGATTGGCGATCCTGGAAGAGGGTCGATTAGTGGAACTGTTTGTTGAAACCAAAGACAAGGGGAATATTATCGGTAATATTTATAAGGGTACCGTGAAAGATATTCTGCCGGGAATGGGGGCTGCATTCATTGATATAGGATTAGAGCGGACTGCTTTTCTTCATTATTCCGATATAGTTACCGACTTTTTTTCCTTAACGGAATCCGATTACAATCCTGACAGTAATTCCAATCAGGATTCTTCCAAGATCTCAGATTTACTTACCAAGGGTCAGGAAATAATAGTACAGATCCAGAAAGGTCCTATTAATCGCAAAGGGGCAAGACTAAACGGACAGATTTCCGTACCCGGCAAGTATCTGGTTCTCTTTCCTAATAAATCGAAAGTTGCCCTATCCAGAAAGATGAATACAGCTGCTGAAAAAAACAGGATCAAAAGTATCCTGAACCGGATAAAGGATAAAAATGTCGGACTGATCGTCCGTACCGATGCTGAGGGTATTTCGGAAGAGGATCTCATCGTTGAGTATGAGGGCTTGTATAAGAACTGGAAGTTAGTCGAACAGAAGATCAATACTGCACCCACTCCATCCTGTATCTATGATCAGAACGACCTGCCCAGCAAACTTATCCGTGATTTTTTCAGCTCTCAGGTTGACCGTTTGGTCGTTGACGACAAACTCTTTATGAAAGAACTGATCAGCGAACTGAAGGATGTTGCCTCAGAATTAGCCAGCAGGATCGAACTGTATGACGAAGATTCACCAATTTTTGATGCTTTCGGGATCGAGAGAGAGATCCAGAAGATATTTCATTCCCATATCTCTTTACCCAGTGGCGGTAACATAGCCATTGAGCAAACGGAAGCTTTGGTTGCCATTGATGTCAACACCGGAAGTTTTACCGGTCACAGGAACTATGAATCGACGGTTAAAAAGACAAATATCGAAGCAGCGATCGAGTTAGCGAGACAATTGAGATTACGAGACCTGAGCGGAATGGTGGTAGTCGATTTTATCGATATGGGCTCAGAAAGTCATAAAAATGAAGTATTTGAGATATTGAAGAGGAGTCTTCGCAAGGACAGGGCAAGGAACAAGGCTTATTATTTCGGAGCTCTCGGTTTGGTGGCGATAACCAGAAAGCGTACCGGACCGGGGTTACTGAATACCTATTCCGAACAATGTGAGTGCTGTAACGGCACAGGCAGGATCCTGTCGCGGGAAGCGGTTGCCATGAAAATTCACCGGAGTCTGGAAAGATCCGAATATTATGTAAGAAAGAATTTGGTGGTTCTGGTTATCCATCCGAGAATAAAGGATTATCTGCAAAAGTATCCCGGATATTTCAAAGGGATAAAACCGCGGGTAATTATCGAAGAAGACAGCACTTTGAGCATCGACAAGTATCGGATATTCACTGAGAATAAGAAAAAAGAGCTAACAATTGTATATAGTGCTTGACAAAAAAACCTTTGGAAAAAATTGTACAACACTGCTGTCTAAGACAGATATGAACAAAAGGAGAGATTGATGTACGCCATAGTCAGTTTTAAAGGCAATCAATATAAAGCAGAGAAGGATAAAATCCTCAAGGTTCCTTATCTTTCCGAGAAGGAGATAGGGAGTGAACTGGAGATAAATGAGATTTGCATGCTGAGAAATGACGATGATGTCCGGATTGGTGCGCCCTATATCCCCGAAGCCAAAGTCATTGCAGAGGTTTTAGCTCACAAGCGTGACAAAAAGGTCATAGTTTTCAAGAAGAAACGCCGTAAGGGTTATGCCAAGAAGAATGGTCACCGTCAGAATTTCACCGAAATAATGATCAAAGACATTGTAAAATAGGAAAGGAAAGTTAATATGGCACATAAAAAAGGTGTAGGAAGTAGTAGAAACGGGAGAGACAGCAATCCCCAATATCTGGGAGTAAAGATCTATGGTGGTCAGTATGTTATCCCCGGTAATATTATTATCCGTCAAAGAGGGACTAAATTCCATCCCGGCAAGAATGTCGGCTTAGGGAAAGACTTCACGATTTTTAGCCTGGTCGAAGGACATGTTAAATTCGAGACAAAGAGAGCAGGCAGAAAATTTGTCAGTGTCATTCCGGAATGAACGCAACAGAGAATATAACAAATATTAGAAGCAGCTTACGGGCTGCTTTTTATTTTTCTTTTTTTTATTGGTATCAGGCTTGAGAGTCACTTTTCAGGGCAAAGAGTATAAAAACTATAACAGATTTAATATAGACTACAGAAATACAACAAAACCCCGGTCATCTAAGAACAAAGGATTATCTTTGTTTCTATACCCGATACACTCGTTTTTAAAGATCAAGAGTTTAGTCAGAGATAAAAGTTTTCTATAACAAGAGTGGAGGTAATCTTACATGGCAAGTATGAACAGTTATAATTTCTATCCCAAATTGAAGGATATGTCAAGAGTCAGGGCAGTAGCTGAGACTTTGATGCTGAATTCCAAGGTCAGGAAAGTGAATGTAGCTGAAGCCTATCAGTTAGCATTAGAACAACCCGGAGTGGTGAAGACCGATCTGGATATCTATGCCCCAATAGTTAAAAAGTATGGTTTACCGAAAGGTGCTAAAGTACTCAATGATTGTCACGGTAAGATTATCGGCAGAACTGCCAAGGCGCGGATCTTTTATAACCGTATTCCTACGGATGAGCAGAGAAAAGTTGAGGGAGACTTACGGGAAGCGGTTTACCAGCTTGAGCATTACGATCTGATCAAGGCAGAAGCTGTTTTGGGTCTTGATCCTGATCTGATGATCAAAGCCACTTTTATTACCACGGTTTCGGACGCCTCTAATGTCTTCAACTGGCTTTGTAATTTTACCCCTTTTGATGTACTTGAAGAGAAATACAGAGATAGTAAACTCATCGATATTCAGGACATAGTAATTGTCGGTTTCAATGAATGGGAGTGCGATGACCCCTTCTATAACAATGTAGGTCAACCTCAATTAGCTCTGGTCGATGAGAAGCATAACGTGATCTTTAATCTGGGAATGCGCTATTTCGGAGAACGGAAAAAGGGAACATTGACCTTAGCCTGGACATCAGGAATGCGTCTGGGAATGGCTGCCTGCCATGGCGGAATAAAAGAGATAGACTTCACTTCCTGCAAGGAAAAGAAGTATCATAAACTGGGGAAACGTTCCATAGCCTTTTACGGTCTTTCCGGTACCGGTAAATCCTCTCATACCAATACTCCCGATAATGGGGAGACCCTGCCGAAGGGCTTCAAAAAGGTCGTGCTGCATGACGATGCCTTTCAGATCGATCTGGAGGGAAAGGTCTGCCGGGTTTGGGAACCGTCGCTGTTTGATAAAACAGATAGCCGCAATATCATTCATCCTGACTGGAAGTACTGTATAAGTGTAATGAACCATGCCCTGATAAATTATAACGACAAAGCGGTCCCTTTGGGCATGGATGTCAGACAGGACAATGGAAGAGCTCTCTTTGACCGGGATCTTCTCGGTGCCTGGGTCAATAAATGCAGTTTCCCGAAAGCTATCGCCTGGTTAATGAAGGATAACTCTCTACCTCCGGTTATCAGGTATAATAACAATGACCTGGCTGTAGCAATGGGGGCAACTCTGATGACCAGAAGAAACAGGGCGGAAAATGTTGCTGAAGAGGAACTCAAGAAACTGGTATTCGAACCGTTTGCCAATCCTTTCCGGGTTTATGAGTTGTATAAGGATGTTACAGCTTTCATTAATATTCTGGAATTAGGGGCAACTTGTTATACCTTTAATTCGGCAGGTTATTGGAAATCAAGCGACAATGATTCTATTCCGATCAAGCTTCAGACCTCACTTACCCTGCAAACTGCCATTCTGACCGGCAGTCTTAAATGGGAAGACTGGGATACTATTCCCGGGGCAATGATTCCGACAAGAGAGAGCATTGATAAGATCATTCCAGGTTATTATGATCTGTACAATCCGGCGACCAGAGAGAATATGCACGATTATTTAACAACTATCAAAGACCGGTTCAATCAGAGAAAGAAGTATCTGCAATCATCGGATGTTCAGGACAAGCCGGAGATCCTGGAAAAACTGATTACAGCTTTGGAACCTAACATTTAGTTTCGGTAATACCTGACGACACGAAAAAATATAAAAAAGTAACAAAAGGGCTGAAGAACAGAGAGATTTCTTCAGCCCTTTTTCCAATTAAAGAGCAGTTATTCCGGAGATGCTCAGGCGATGTTAACTTCAGAGCAGAGATATACGTCCTGAATGGCATTAAGCAGTTCAATACCTTGCTGCATAGGTCTCTGAAAGGCTTTTCTTCCGGAGATCAGCCCCATGCCGCCCGCTCTCTTGTTGATCACGGCAGTCTGAACAGCCTGGGCAAGATCATTTTCTCCGGAAGCTCCGCCGGAATTGATCAATCCGGCTCTACCCATGAAACAGTTAACTACCTGATATCTTGTCAGGTCAATAGGGTGGTCGGTAGTTAGTGTCTCGTAAACTTTTTTATGGGTCTTTCCGAATTTTATGGCATTATAGCCGCCGTTATTTTCGGGTTGTTTCTGTTTTACGATATCTGCCTGAATGGTAGCCGATAGGTAGTTCGCCTGTCCGGTTAGATCTGCTGCCAGATGATAATCCTTATCTTTCTTAAACTCGTTATTTCTGAGATAAGCCCAGAGAATTGTTACTAAACCGAGGGAATGAGCATAAGAAAAGGCTTCCGAAATCTCCTGGATCTGGCGGTTACTCTCTTCTGAACCGTAGTAAATAGTAGCACCTACAGCAACGGCACCCATATCAAAAGCCTGATCTACATCGGCGAAGAGGATTTGATCATAGCTGTTGGGATAAGTCAGCAGTTGATTATGATTGAGTTTTACGATAAACGGTATCTTGTAGGCGTATTTTCTGGCAACAGAACCCAAGATACCAACAGTTGAGGCGACGGCATTACATCCACCTTCCAGGGCAAGTTTGACGATATTATCAGGGTCAAAATAGATAGGGTTCGGGGCAAAAGAAGCACCTGCAGAATGCTCTATCCCCTGGTCAACCGGCAAAATAGAGAGGTAACCGCTGCCGGCTAATCTTCCCGTATTAAAAAGGAGCTGCATGTTACGCAGCACATTTGGAGAACGATCGGATAATCTCATTACCTCGTCGATATAACAAGGACCCGGAATATACAGATTTTCTTTAGTAACGGTCTTACATTTGTGGTCCAACAGGTACTCTGCCTGATCTCCCAGAAATTTTGTAATCTTTTCAATCATTTTGCCTCCTTCGAATCTGATTATTATCTGATTATTGTAGTTTCTGCAACGATAGGTTGCCCGAGAATTATCTAAGGATATCGTAGAAATGTTCTATCAAATACTCCCGGTTCATTTTCTGCCAGTCAAGTTCGGTTCCCGGGTTCTTACAGAACTTTCTTCGTCTTTCATCGAATTCAGCAATCCATATCGGGAAATGAGTCTCTTTTCGTTTCTCATCCAACAACTCCCAGGATCCGTAACCTCTGAGAAAATCCTCATTTTTTGAACGAAATTCCTCTACCCGCAGGATCGCTGCCCAGAATAAGAGAAAATTAAACAGGTCATTTTCCGGCAGCTGATAAGCACTCTCCGAGAAGTCGATCATGAAATATCTGCCGGTATCCTTTTCTATCAGATAATTACGGGGATTAGTATCGAGCTGACAGATGACCATATCCCCCTTTTTAGAAGCGGAATGAAGCTGTGAAAATAATTTTCCGGCTTCTGAAAAGTTTAGATCCTTTTCTCCGGAATAGGTGTTTCCGAAAATCCGGGAAATTTCTATCGTTCTTTCGTCAATAATCCGGAGCAGTCTCGGAGTATTTTCCAGCTCAAGCCTGTAAACCTGCAGTTCGTTAGCACATTCTTCAGCGGTTCGGCATCTTTTTATTACTGACTTTCCGGATATTGGATAACTGATTTCCGATTTCATTCCAGGGTTATCTCGATCTTGCCCTTTTTGTAGCCGCGCAGGTTTTTAACAAAGGCTATGATAAGATCACGCAGTATTTCCTGGACAAAGGGAACAAGCTGGATCTGCTTACCGGCTATCTTCAGGGAGATAATTTGATTATGATCTGTCCGGCAGTCCTCACGTTGTTTTCTGCCCGCTAAGATCTCCCCGACCATCCGGTAGCAGTTTAACCCGCATTTGCTGCAGCACTCATCTTTAGCCAGAGGCAATACCCGGAAGACTCTCTGCTCTACCAGATCTGCCAATTCTCCGGGATTGGATAGACTGTTGATAACCGGCAACTTCCGGTATTCCGGCAGTTTTACACTTATCTTGCCGCTGATCGCAAAAACATTATCGTCAACCAGTTCTGCTAACTGTTTTTCATTTTCGGCACAGACTATCTTCGGCAAAGGTTCATTTTTCATACCCTCTACAATCACCCAATCTGCCTGCAGTAAATCGAGCATTGCGGATAATGTGATCCGTTCCGGACGGATAAGGTAAGTCTCTTTCAGACCCCGGGCAAAAACAGTCTCGGCTCCTCTCTGCTGGAACTGCCAGCTGTCTGATCCTTCCCGTTCCATCGTAAAGTCTTCAAAATGAATATCTTTGATAGCTGCAACACTGTAACCTCTTGCTTTCAGTTCACTGATCAGTGAGGTAACGGTTGCTGTTTTGCCGCTTTTGCTGTATCCGGCAACAGAAAAAACCTTCATCTTACTTCCTCAAACTCTCTATATTGCTTTTAGCGTCAGGTACGTTGTTGATAATAAACTCACTCTTCGGACAGGGGAAGTCTGGACATTCGGCACAGCTTTGATAGCTTTTTTCGCTAACACAGGCTCGGATCGGGCATTTATAACACCAGCCGAAATGATTCTCTCCGGTCATACAACCGTCACAATTGATATCTGCGGCTGTTATCTCAGCTTCATATTGTTTAGACCATTTGCCGGCAATTTCTTGTTTCTTCACCGGATCACCGGTACGGGTTGCCTCAAAACATTCACAACTCAAACAATCTATCCCGCAGGCAGAGATCATCTTATTCATAGTCATCTCCTCAAAAACTTTTTTCAGGAATTCCCCCTGGATAAAGGGAATTCTCTCTTAGATAACTATTCGCTCTCATCTTTTTTGTCAAGTCAGCTCTCTCTTCACAGTTCCGCTAAGCAGCGGAGACTGTTAGTTTTTGCTCTTTCGATATCCTGTTACATCCTTAGGATACAATTAGGAAATACTACAGTCGGACCTGGTAGGATTATAGACTATCCGAATGGTATCCTAAGGTTAGGAGAGAGAAGATATACCGGAAAAGACCGCTTCTTCATTCCAGGGAGGAGAGAGATGAGATTAGGCGCAACAGTTGTGATATGAGCTGAGAGCAGAATGAAAGAAAAAAAGGTCACTTGTTTATTACCTACGGTGAGATGAAAAATAGTAATAGCTTGATTCGGTCATGAACAGTCTCCCTAAACAACACAATACTTGACACAGAAATGCGTTTAGCAATTCCATAGCAAAAAAATGAGGGGGTTATCATGAAACCCAAACTACTGTGGTTTTGCATTTTTATGGTTATCCTTAGTGGATCTCTTTTTTCGGAAACGGTAAACGGTTATCTGGAAATCTATGAAGAACATAAAGTTTTGAGGGTGAAGGGGACTATTGAAGAGAGGGGCTATGCTCAGGGTTTTCTGGTAGGTGAGGACTTAAGAGAATTGATGACCGGCTATCTGCTCCCTATGTTATATGGGAATAATGCTTATGTTTACAGTCAAGCCAGATCATTTTTTGAAGCAAATTTCGAAATTGAACAGAAATATATAAACGAGAGCCAAGCCATTATCAACGGGATGATCGACAGCGGTACTGATCTTTACATTTCTCTTCTCAACAGGGAGATTGACCATGTTGATTTGCTGATGAATTCCTCGATTGTCGATTTGATAGCAGTCTTTTCCTACCTTGGAAACTATGTCGGTGCCTGCTCGAGTCTGTCGAGCTGGGGAGAGAGTACCAATGATCTGCCTGATGTATCCGGGGAGCAGATAATTACCCGCCATCTCGATTGGTCTAATAATGCAGTTCTTCGAAGTCATCAGATGATAACCGTACATTTTCCCGCAGAAGCGGAGCAGCAGAAATGGATTAATATTGGAATCACAGGTTTTATGGGGGCATTGTCAGCGATCAATGAGAGCAGATTAGGGGCTTTTTATAATGTCGGCAGTAACCACAATTACACGATAGAGGAACAATTCCAGCCGATACTCCTTGCCTTGCGCAATGCTCTGGAGACGCTTGATTATAATGAAGATGGTGATAATAACTATCAGGATATACAAGCTCATCTGGAAGAGAGTAATTTCATAAGCGGTTCTATAATTCATACGGCTGCTCTTATGGATGATAACTCCTATCCGGTTGTGTTCGAAGTAAACAATATGAACGGCTGTTCTCTCCGAACAGCCGCCAACAACAACCTAAACCCGCCGGTAGCAGGGGATCATCTGGCAGCGACGAATCATTTCAGAACTCTCTACGCTCCCACCTACTGCTATCGCTATCAGGGAATTGCCGATTCTTTGCAGGTGAGTACGGATATTACCCCTGAAAGAAGCTGGAAATTACTCTCCGGAGCTGCCGGGGTCACGACTAACCTGCAGGCAATGCAATACATCCCGGTTACCGGTGAATTAAAATGGGCAACGACGCTTCATCAGATTACCCCGGCACATTCAAAGACACCGGTGGTTTTCGACATCGATTATTTGCTGACGTATGATGAGAATCAGAGCAGCGGAGAGCAGGATACGCTCGTTCCGGAAAGCTCCTTGTCTCTGTGCAATTATCCCAATCCCTTCAATCCGGAAACCAATATCTCATTTACGCTGGAAAAGCCTTCCGAAACCGAGATAAGGATTTTCAACATAAGAGGAGAGTTGGTTCACAATGCTGATCTCGGCAATCTGCCGGCGGGAAGTCATAATTTTATCTGGCGGGTCGAACCTTCCGGGGAAACCTCTTCCGGAATATATATCGTTAAACTGAAAACCGCTGACCGGATTAATTATCACAAGATGCTCCTGATGAAATAGAAAGGAGAAAACCGACGGCATAAGGAGTTTGCCAAGCTTTTCTGCCTGTAGTTGCCTGAAAGAAAGAGGGTATTGTTTTCATTCCTGCTAAATTATACTATGTTTATCGGTCATTTGGGCTTACTATATAGGAAAAGAAGTTGTTAGACGCGGTAAGGAAGGGGTCCGGATGACTAAGTATATATTTGTCCTGAGAAATCTTACCTGTGCCGGCTGTGCAGCGGAGATAGAGAGAGAACTCCGCACAACCGACGGTATAGCTGGTGTAATTCTGGATTTTTTAGGGCGGGAGTTAACCCTGTTTGTCAATCATTCCACTTTAGATAAGGAAGTTTTACCACTGGTAAGACAGATTGTGAAAAAGGTAGAACCGGATGTGGAAGTAGAGACGGTATCCCGGAGAGAGAAGGAATACCGCTTCAGGGACAGCATCATAGACTCTTTTAGAACAAGAGAGATGCTCTTAACCCTCTGTGGGTTTATTCTTTTTCTGCTGACCTTTACCGGTTATTTCTCTGAGTACAGGATTTTTATCTATCTGGCCAGTTATCTGCTGATAGGGCGGTTTGTCCTGCAAGGAGCCTTAAGAAAATTCTTCAGCCGTTATATATTCAATGAACATTTTCTGATGACCGTTGCTACGATTGGAGCTTTTGCTATCGGTGAATATGCTGAGGCAGTTGCCGTTATGCTTTTTTATCAGATAGGGAGATTTTTCGAGAGCAAGATAGTTGAATACTCTCAGCATTCCATCTTAGAAATGCAGAAGTTAAAACCTGAATATGCCAATCTGATGAGAGAGAACAAGACAGTTAAAGTTCTGCCGGAACAGGTGAAAACGGGGGAATTGATTATAGTCAAACCGGGAGAAAGAATTCCTCTCGATGGGGTTGTGATATCAGGGATCTCCGATATTAACAATGCTCTTTTAAGCGGAGAATCATTACCGCTGCCGGTAAGCCGGGGGGTGAGGGTATCAGCCGGTGCGGTCAATTTATACGGAACCTTAACTATCGAAGTAGAGAAGGAATACGATAATTCGACGATATCCCGGTTAATCGACCTGATCAGAAATGCCAAAAGCAGAAAGACCGTAACCGAGCGTTTCATTACCCGCTTTGCTGCGATTTATACCCCGATCGTTCTTGTTCTGGCAGTTTTGATCGCTGTAGTTCCTCCCTTTATCTTATCAGCCGGATCTTTTCAAACCTGGTTCTACCGTTCGCTCATCTTTCTGGTTATCTCCTGTCCTTGTGCCCTGGTAATTTCTGTTCCCTTAAGTTTCTTTGCCGGCTTAACAGTATTTATCAGAAATGGAGTTCTGGTTAAAGGGGGAATTTTCCTGGAAAATATTGCCCGGACAAAGACTATCATCCTCGATAAAACAGGAACACTAACCAGAGGAAAATTAGAAGTTGCCGGGTTAAAACCGGCAGAGAATGTCTCCGAAGATTACCTTCTCTGGCATGCTTACAGGGCAGAAGCCCATTCCAACCATCCCCTTGCTTTAGCTGTTATAGCCGAGTATCATCGCCAGATGTCAACCCATGGTAACAACGGAATATTGGAACAATCTTCTCTAACCTACCGGGAAACACCCGGGAAGGGTATAACTGCAGTGAATGACAATTCGGAGATCATTGCCGGCAGCCCCGAATTTCTGAGGGATGAGGGGATATCCATACCGGATGGATTTAGTGACCCCGGGCAGGGAAGAAGGATGATCTTAGTAGCCCTTAATAACAGTCTTCTGGGAGGGGTTGAGTTCAGCGACAGTATCAGAGAGAAGATTCCACAGATGATTAAACGGATAAAGTCTTTCAGAATAAGAAGGGTACTGATCTTGACCGGAGACAGGGAAGATATTGCGGGAAGAGTAGCCTCTGGTTTAGGAATTAACGAGTATTATGCTGATCTTCTGCCGCAGGATAAGCTTGCAATTATAGAAAGAATAAAGAAAGAGACTCCGGGAAAGATCCTCTATGTCGGAGACGGGATCAACGATGCCCCGTCTATGGCTCTCGCCGATACCGGAATGGCAATGGGTGGGATTGGCTCCCCGGCGGCAATTGAAGCTGCCGATATTGTCTTGCAGACCGATGAAATTGAAAAACTCCCCGCTATCTTCAATATCGCAAAAAAAACAATGAACAACGCCCGGCAGAATATTATTCTGGCTTTGAGCATTAAAGTTCTTTTTCTGGGTCTGGGTGCTGCCGGCCTGATAACTATTTGGGGTGCGGTTTTTGCGGATGTTGGGGTTACGATCCTTGCCGTGATGAATGCCTTGAGATTGCTTCATTACAGAAAAAGCTTCAACTAATCCTTTAGACTTCGGGCTGAAAATACGAAATATCTTTTTGACATTTAAGCTAAAGCGGGGAAGATGGGATTTTGATTTGGGGAGATTGAGCAAGAGAGGAAAATTGTAACACCTTTTCAAGGGGAAAAAAAGAGGAGAACTCTTGGTCAACCGATCGCAGCTTGAGGCGATGAACCCGCTGTAAGTAAAACAAAGGAGTAGTGAATGAAGAGAGATCCTTTATTACCCGAATATCTCTTGAATGCTGCTAAATTAAGCGATGATAGTTTGGGGAAGATAACCGTACCCCTGTGCGTAAAAGATGAAGCAGGTATGCTTTTCACCGATATTTGCGGTTTTACCAAGATCACTGAACTGGTCAGTGCTAAAGGTCATTACGGGGTTGAGATAATCATTGAGATCCTCAATGTCTATTTTGAGGAGATGATCAGATGCCTGCATGATTATGGAGGCTCTTTACTCAAATTCGGGGGAGATGCCCTTTCTGCTCTCTTTCCCGGTGAGAAAGAAGAGGTGATTCCCCGCATGCTCTCTTGCTGTGATGCAATGTATGATTCTTTGCTTGGTCTTAATCAAGAGTTTAAAAAACAATACGGGATCGAGATCAATTTCAACGGGGCTATGCACTGGGGTGAGATCTATCTGAACATCGTCGGGAATCTTCACTATCACTATGATTATTATATCGACGGAGATGCGCTGAAAGAACTCTTCTTATTGAGTGAAGAGGCAGAACCGGGAAAGATCATCTTATCGAAGGAGATCAAACCCTATAGCAGTATGCGGGGTAAACCACCGGTATCAGAACAGCGTGCCGAAGGATCGAAATTAGGAAAACTGTTCCTGCCCGACAAGGTTCTCCGGAAAATGAGTGAAAAGGGATTCTCGGCAGAATTGAGGAATTCAGCGGTAATCTTTATTCATTTGAGTGACAAACAGGGGAGAGAACAGATAGACCATCGAGCATATCATGATTATTACAGTGAGATCCAGAGGAATGTCTATAATCTCGACGGCACGGTGAATAAGATCGACTATGCTGATAAGGGTTATCTGATTTTGATAACTTTCGGTACACCGTATAATCATATCAATGATGTTGACCGGGCTGTCACCTGTTGTTACCGGATACAAAAGATCCGTTCGGAGACAATCTCAGCTAAAATCGGATTGACCTATAGTAATATCTTTGCCGGTGTATTGGGGAGTTCTCAGCGGAATGAATACGGACTAATCGGTAATGCGGTTAACATTGCAGCCCGTTTGATGTCGTATTCTGCTGAAGGAGAGATTTCCTTCTCAGAGGCTATTTTAGCTAATGTTGCCGGCAGATTCGAGACCGCATTTATCGAAGAGACATTTGTCAAAGGGATCAAGATACCTCTCCGGATCCACAAGATAACCGGTGAACTGCCCGGCTCCTGGACTCCTCTCGAAAACCGTTACAGGGAAAGAAAATTAGTTGCCTACCGAAATGAAATTGCTGACCTGAGCAAAACTCTTAGCAGCGGTGAGGAGCGGTTTCTGATTCTGTCCGGCGAAGCAGGAACCGGTAAAACATTCATTGCCTATTATCTTATCAGAGAACACATAAAACAGAACAGAAAAGTCTCGATCCATCTTCTGGAAGAGTATAACAGCAAAAATCAGTGTGAATGGTTTCTGAACATCCTGAACAGGAAGCTGACGATCGATAATCCGGTAAAAGATTTCTCTATTCTCAGAGATTATTGCACAAAGAGAGGGATGCAATTTGAGCCGGAGTTGATTATGAAATTCTTCCGGGCTATTCAGGACAGCACAATTGAGTTAAAAGAGGAAGAATTCGAGATCGTTTATGCCAATCAGGCAGAGATCCTTTGCTCACTACTGGAGGAGGAGAGTCTGCTCTTTATCGATGATCTGCAATTCCTGGACAAAAGTTCCTATCATATCTTTCAGAAAGCAATTCCACGTCTTTTGAACGGCGGCACTGAACTCATCGTTACCTACCGGGGTAACGGAGAAGATCTGCATAATGAACCCGGAATGAATACTGCCAAACTTCTGAAACTCAGCAATCTTCAGGAAAGCGAAGCGCAGGAATTGATCAAAAAAGAGATTTCAGCGATCTCCCGGGATGCAGTGAAGACGATCTACAACATCACGAAAGGCAATCCTCTTTTTATCATCGAGATGTGTTCCATCATCAAGAAAAACATCTTTGCCACCCGCTCGATTGTTGCCGAATCTGATTTGAAGAGACTGGAAAAAGAGGGGATCATATCCGACAAGTTAGAAAACCTTCTCCTTAACGAGTATGAGAATCTCAACGAAGAGCTGAAGAACACTCTGAAGGTTGCCTCAGTTATCGGGAAAGCCTTTTCTCTGGATGAAATCACCATCGTTTCAGATGAAAAAATGAAAGAGTATTTCAGTATCATAGATGAATTGGACGACAACGATTATATCGAGAAAAAAGCCTTCGATTCTGGTATTGAATACATCTTTAATAATCATTTGATGCGGGATGCCATCTATCGGACGATCCTGCTCAGCCAGAAGAGAGAACTTCATAATAAGATCGGTTCCTTCTACGAAGAGAAATTCGCGGAAAATCTCTATCCCTATCTTGAACTGCTGGCTAATCACTTTATCTATGCCGAAAACCGTGGCAAAGCCGAAAACTACTCCCTGGCTGCCGGAGAAAAGACTGCCCGGCTGGCAGCATATCCGGAAAGCAATTATTACTATGAAAAAGCTCTGAGTTATTGCAGTACAGAGCAAAAGTGCTTTGATATTATTCTGGCTATGACCGGGAATTATGTCGCCCAGGGTGAGGCGAATAAAGCGGATGAACTGATCGGTTCTCTCGAAAAGGATTATCCCGGTTTTCTGAACGACGAGTATTATCTGTTGAAAGTGAGAACTCAGATATTGAAAGGATCGTTCCAATACCTGGCGGGATACATTCCGGAGATACTGCCGAAACTAAAAAGTGAACATCACAGAAATTCATTGGAATTTCATTACATGAATGTCCTGCAATATGTTAACCGGCTGGAAGAATTCGAAAAGATAGCCGGGGTTATGCATGCCAAACTGCAGAAATCGGAAGACCGGAAACTCACCGCCAGTTTCCTGGTATCCATGGGTGTCCATTATATGAATCGTTCAGATTACCATTCGGCTGAGAAGTACTACCGGGAATTACTTGAGATTTCCGAAAAGGACGATGATCTGATCAATCTCAGGATAGCTCTGAACGGACTTGGAGTTGCTGCCTCCAGAACTGGTGATAAGGATTTGGCGAAAAAATATATTGTGCGCGGACTGGAGATCTCGGAGAAGCTGGGAGATAAGAACGGATACAGCAGATTGATAATGGATCTGGGTACCCTGTTCCGTAATGAGGGAGATATACCAAAGGCTATTTCCTATTATGAGAAGAGCCTGAACACAGCCCGGATCATCGGGAACAAACATCAGGAAGGCATAGCTCTTTACAGTATCGGAGAAGCCTATTTCTACTATCTTGAGGATAAGGAAAAAGCACTTTCCTATATCGAAGAATCGAAGAAGATATCGGAAAAGATCGGAGATATTGTCGGGATATCTTTCTGTAATGACGCCATTGGAGATATAAACTTCACAAAAGGTAACTACGATAAAGCGCTGAAGATATACGAGGAAAACCTGAAACTGCAGCGGGAATTGAAAGATGACGAAGGAATTGCCCATACCCTGGGTAATCTGGGAAATATTGCCAAGTCCCAAAAGGATTACAAAACCGCTGAAAGCTATTATAAACAACAGATAGAGATCCTTACAAAAGTAGGCGATCTGGACGGAACCGGCAGAGCCTATTTTAACTGGGCTATGATCGAACTTGAGCAAGAACGCCCCGATTCCACAAGGGAAAAGCTGAACCAGTCCCTCGCTCTCTTCCGGAAATGTAATGCCAGCGTCTTGATCGATGTAGTGGAAGAACAGCTAAAGAATCTCGATGAACAAAAAGGATAGAACCGACTGTTACTATAGATAAATATCTAACTGCTTACCATCTTCCTTAGTCTCAATAAACCGGCAAAAAGGCAAGAACAATCTCATTCCGGTTACCTTGGTAACGGATTAAGAATCTAACCTAAGCGTAGAAATGTTATAGGTAGAATGTTTCCGGGAAGTAGATTGCATTTTTTCCCGGTCAGCAACAAAATGAAAATCCCCTTTTTCATCAGAGTTTTTAGCTCAGTTCCGGAGCAAAAACAGGGGGAGTCCTTCAGCTCTGAAGGCTGCAGGTTTTCCCCGGGATTCTTCGAAGGATAAAGAAAAGAGCCTGAGTTTTAGACAACTCAGGCTCTTTGTTCCTATTGCAAAGTCAGTTCTTACTTCATCATTATCATCTTTCGGTTGATAACTTTGTCACCTGCCGTCATCCGGTAGAGGTAAATACCGGTGGCAGCTCTGGTATTATTGTTGTCGCTACCGTTCCAGACCACAGAATGTGGTCCGGCTTTCAGGTACTCGTCAATCAGGGTCTTTACTAACTGCCCTTTGACATTAAATATCTCGATCCTGACATTCGAGTCTTCCGTTATCGCAAAGGATATTCTCGTTTCCGGATTGAATGGATTCGGATAGTTGCGCAGCGACATGATTGGTGTCTGAACAGGGGAATCATCCTCTGAACCGGTAGAGACCGTGGCTACATGCAGGTGCAGCGGGATCAGGATACTTTCCGGTCTGCTTCTTCTGTCACCGTTTCTGGTGTTAGACTCGGTCGCCGGATTGATATAACTGCTCAGATCAATGATCATGTTTTCTGCTGCCGGATCAATTGCTTCTCCGGTCAGAAGGTTTGTCAGGGTGAACCGGTAACCGTCGGGCACGTCAACCATCTCTTCGCAGAAAACCGTTAGGAAGTAATCGTCCACCGGTTCGTTGAAGATATCGGTGGCATCAAGCATAATATCCCATTCCCAGAAGGAGTTATCCAGTGAAGCGGTATCTCTTGCATAATAACCGGGTGAATTGTCCCAACCGGTATTATCGATACCGAACATCAGGCTTCCTGTTACTATGAAGGGTGCCTGAGGAAGTTTCGGTACGTCGTAGGGGTCAAGAGTGTCATCAGCCTTTGAGTTGGCACTGACAACAAGAAAATCTCCCTTGTCCTGATGCTGAGCTCCGAGAGTAATGAGCCATTCCTCGGCAGGAATATCCAAGCCACCGCTTGCTCTTCCGGTATCATTCCGGGTTACCGGCAGCTCTCTGTTTCCGCTTACATCTCTCTCTCTGCCAAGGTCACCCGGGAAGTTGAGTATCACTTTACCGTCAGGATCATTAGATTTAATAAAGAAACCTTCCCAGCGGTTGATCTCTCTATTGGAGATCTCATCGACAGGGAGATACTGATAGGCGTTGTGTTCTTCGTTATAGGCATAAACATAGGCGAACCTGTGAACATTCCCTTCCACGTCGATCGATCCGTCAGCCCAGCTGAGACTTTCGTAATAGGGATTAGCAAGCAGATACCAGCCGTGGGTGGTGTTCGGCTGTCCCGGAACATCGATAATATATTGCTCTTCATCAATGAATCCTTGTTCAACCGTCAGAGTAGTATAACCGCCGTAGTTTCTTACCCAATATCCCATCATTGTGAAAATCCTGGAGGGTACATTGTATGTTCCCGTATAATTAAGACTGTAGATACCTTCATCATTGAAAGCGGTGTATGGTATAGTATTCATCTGGACGATCGAGGTATAATAGGGATTTACAAAGAAGGGATCAAGATAATCAGCAAATATATCTACCGGAGTTGCGGGGATACCGTCTTCATTGGTTATGAAGGGGATTGCGAGCAGATTCCATCCCGGATGCAGTTCATGAGTACGGGCTGTTGCACCGTATATTTGATCGTGTCTTTGTTCCAGATAACCGAAATCGAAATCGTTAGATCCGACAACATACTCGAGATATTTTAAGGGTGTTCGGTATCTGAGGAAGAAGTCACCTTTCCGCGGATCAACAAATTTCGGATCGACATTGAGGTTATCATCTCCGGGGTAGGTATTCCGTCCGTTACCGTCTCCGGCATAAGAGATAACAGATTGACTGACATTAACCGGCTCGTCTGAGTCTATCGGATTCTCTAAAGGCTCACCATCAACCCAGATGATGTTATAGGCAAAATTCAGGCCGGCTGATTCCCGGGCGTATAAGCCGGTCTCATATCCCCAGATAGTAGTATTTTTCAAAGTATCAGCCTGTACACTCTCAAATCTAAGAGCCTGACCTGGTACGGCATTGCGGTTTCCGGGATCTCCTGCTACATAGACAGCATTGCGTTCAAAGCCCTGCAGAGAGATGTTTTCCAGATGCATACCGACCGGATCGGTTCTGACCGGACTGGTCGTATTTCTTATCCTGATATTGGTCAGAGTGGGTGTTGCCCGGCTGCGAACGTCATCTTCATCACCGATATACATCAAGCCTGTATGGTAATTCTCGATATCAAGAGAATCCATAACAGCGGAGACATTACCGGTGATCCGGATACCTGTATCATCTCCTGTTCTGACCGGACTTGTGGTATTACGCACTCTGATGTTGGTCAGGGTCGGAGTGCTCATTGTCCTGAGTCTGTTTTGAGTGTCAGTTGTACTGATAAGCAGCCCTGTTGCGTAATCATCGATCTCTCCGCCACTAAAATCTATCTGATGAAGATCCTGCAGGAGAAGTCCGACAGTTTCCGTTCTGACCGGGCTGGTTGTGTTCCTTATCCTGATATTGGTCAGGGTCGGGGTAGAGCGATCGAATATTGTTCCGTTACCGATATATTCAATTCCGGTATTATAATCATCTATTTCGGCATCAGCAAGAATAAGTGCCACGGTACCGCTGATCCCGATCCCTTTGGAACCGTTGCGGACCGGACTGGTTGTGTTCCGGATACGGATATTGGTCAGGGTAGGGGTACTCAGGGAACGGGTACTGTTATCAGTAGTCTCGATCAGGATACCGGTGCTGTAATCCTCGATCTCACCGTCATTTAGTTCTATCTGAGACAGATCACGGAGCAGGAGACCGACAGCTTCTGTTCTGACCGGACTGGTTGTATTTCTAATCCTGATATTGGTCAGGGTAGGGGTGGAGCGATCAAAAACAGTTCCGTCACCGATGTACTCAATTCCGGTATCAAAATCTTCTATTTCGGCATCAGCAAGAATAAGTGCCACGGTACCGCTGATCCCGATACCTTTGGAACCTGTCCGTACCGGACTGGTTGTGTTACGGATGCGGATATTGGTCAGAGTAGGGGTACTCAGGGAACGGGTAGTGTTATCAGTAGTCTCGATCAGGATACCGGTGCTGTAATCTTCTATCTCACCATCATTGAGTTCTATCTGAGACAGATCACGAAGCAGGAGACCGACAGCTTCCGTTCTGACCGGACTGGTTGTATTTCTAATCCTGATATTGGTCAGAGTTGGGGTGGAACGGTCAAAAACAGTTCCGTCACCGATGTACTCAATTCCGGTATCATAATCGTCTATTTCGGCATCAGCCAGAATAAGTGCCACGGTACCGCTGACTCCAATTCCCTTTGAACCGTTTCGTACCGGACTGGTTGTGTTTCTAATCCTGATATTGGTCAGGGTAGGAGTACTCAGCGAACGGTGGATATCAGCAGTAGTCTCGATCAGAATACCGGTGCTGTAATCCTCGATCTCACCGTCATTTAGTTCTATCTGAGACAGATCACGGAGCAGGAGCCCAACAGCTTCCGTTCTGACCGGACTGGTCGTATTTCTTATCCTGATATTGGTCAGGGTTGGGGTGGAGCGGTCAAAAACAGTACCGTCACCGATGTACTCAATTCCGGTATCAAAATCGTCTATTTCGGCATCATCAAGGATTAGTGCCACGGTACCGCTGACTCCAATTCCCATTGAACCGTTTCGTACCGGACTGGTTGTGTTTCTAATCCTGATATTGGTCAGGGTAGGAGTACTCAGGGAACGGTTAGTATCATCAGTAGTATCGATCAGGATACCGGTGCTGTAATCCTCAATCTCACCTCCGTTTACTTCTATCTGATGCAGATCCTTCAGAACAAGCCCAACAGCTTCTGTTCTGACCGGACTGGTCGTATTTCTTATCCTGATATTGGTCAGGGTTGGGGTGGAGCGGTCAAAAACAGTACCGTCACCGAGGTATTCTATTCCGGTGTCATAATCATCTATTTCGGCATCTTCCAGGTTCAGGGAAACAGTACCGTCGAGAGCTATACCGACAGAACCGGATCGAACCGGGCTGGTAGTATTGCGGATGCGAATATTGGTCAGGGTGGGAGTTGCGCGGTCAGGGTTACCGTTAAGTCTGCCGCTGTACTTTATCCCGGTATGGAAGTCATCGATATAGACAGAATCCATGACTGCCGAGACATTCCCGTCAACAACAATACCGAAATCGTTGTTTCTGACCGGACTGGTGGTGTTTCTGATCCTGATGTTAGTCAGGGTTGGGGTGCTGCGTGAGCGGTCATTATCTGCGCTTGTACTGAGGTGGATTCCGGTAGAGTAGCCGTAGAGAGAATCGACATTGGCGACAGTATAGCTGCTCACATCCTGGAAGAACATTCCGTAAGAGGCGTTACGTACCGGACTGGTCGTGTTTCTAATCCTGATGTTGGTGAGAGTTGGGGTTGAACGGTCAAAAACAGTTCCGTCACCGGTATATTGGATTCCGACATCGTATTCATCGATCTCGGCGTCGTCAATATTAAGGGCAACAGCACCATTAACCTCGATACCTCTTGTTTCCGTACGAACGGGGCTGGTCGTATTTCTTATCCTGATATTGGTCAGGGTTGGAGTACTGATAGAACGGGTAGGTTCGCCGGTAGTTTCAATAAGCATTCCTACAGGATAGTCATCAATCTCACCTTCGGTAATAGCTATCTGGCTGACATCCCGCAGAATGATTCCGGGTAATCCGGTACGAACCGGGCTGGTCGTGTTTCTGATCCTGATATTGGTCAGAGTGGGGGTGGAGCGGTCAAAAACGGTACCGTCACCGGTGTATATTATTCCTGTATCGTAATCGTCTATCTCGGCATCATCAATGTTGATAGCTACTGCTCCATTGATCTCAATACCGGTTGCTTCCGTGCGAACGGGACTGGTAGTGTTTCTTATTCTGATATTTGTCAGGGTCGGAGTACTGATGGAACGGGTCTGGTCACCGGTAGTTTCGATAAGCATTCCAGTTGAGTAATCGTCTATCTCTCCTTCGGTAATGGCTATCTGGCTCACATCACGCAGAATGATCCCGGGTAATCCGGTACGAACCGGGCTGGTCGTGTTTCTGATCCTGATATTGGTCAGAGTTGGTGTGGAGCGGTCAAAAACGGTACCGTCACCGTTGTAAAGTATCCCAGTATCGTAATCATCAATCTCGGCATCATCAAGGTTGATAGCCACAGCTCCGTTGATCTCGATACCGGTTGCTTCCGTGCGAACGGGACTGGTAGTGTTTCTTATTCTGATATTGGTCAGGGTTGGAGTGCTGATGGAGCGGGCTTGGTCGCCTGTGGTTTCGATCAGCATACCGGTTGTATAGTCTTCAATCTCACCTTCGGTAATGGCTATCTGGCTTACATCTCTGAGGATAATGCCGGGTAATCCGTTCCTGACCGGGCTGGTAGTGTTTCTTATTCTGATATTGGTCAGAGTTGGGGTGGAACGGTCAAAGAATGTACCGTCCCCATTATATTGGAAGCCGGTGTCATAATCGTCTATCTCGGCATCAGCGAGAATGAGGGCAACTGCACCACTGAGTTCGATACCTATTGTTTCAGTACGAACCGGACTGGTGGAATTGCGGATCCGGATATTAGTCAAGGTCGGGGTACTGATCGACCTTGTTTGGTCAGCTGTTGTTTCGGCAAAGATCCCTATCGGATAATCTTCGATTTCACCATCGGTGATCTCGATTTCAGGAACATCAGTCAGTACAATGCCTTTGGCGTTGGTTCTTACCGGACTGGTAGTGTTTCTGATCCTGATATTGGTCAGGGTCGGGGTTGTTCTGTCCGGTGATGTACTGCCACCGGTGTAATGAATACCGATTTCAAAGTCATCGATCTCGGCATCTTCAAGAGTCAGACCGACGTCTCCCTGGATTTCGATACCGACAGTCTGAGTACGAACCGGGCTGGTAGTGTTTCTGATTCTGATATTGGTCAGGGTCGGGGTAGAGGTACGGCGCATCAGGTCATTGATGATCACGATACCTTTAGCGTAATTCTCTATTTCCAGGTTTTCGAAGTCCGGATTGGAATCATTCTGAAGGATAACCGCTGTTTCCTCATCTATGGTCAGGTCTTCATTCTTGGTGATCAGGGAGTTGGTCACCGAACCGGCAGCATTATTAAAGACAAGAGCCTGAACCGCATTGATTAAGGTACAGTTATTAAAACTGACATTCAGGACGCTGCCTGTTAACCAGATCCCGTTCCAGGTGGTCATAGGAGAGGTAGAATTAAAGATAACTCCGTCTGCTTCTATACCGCCGTAAACCGTGATACTGGCAATGTTTGTAAAGATTACTTCCACTCCGTTTTCTATGGTAAGCAGCTCATCTGCCTCGACGATAATCGGATAGGTAATGTAATAGGGTGAATTAGCTGCTGTCCAGTTAAGTTCCGTGATCTCTCCCGGAGGTACTATCGTACCGTCGATCATCTGCCATCTCAGGTAGGGATAACCGGTATTATTAACGCCGTCAATGATCCAGGTGGTCATCATGTCCCAACCGGCATTGACGAAGGTAGAAGCGGTTTTCATCTCTGCTGTGGTTTTTCCTTCACCGCCGGCACTGGTGTTTCTGCCGGAGGTATTGATATCCCAGAAACTGTTCTGGGCATTTGCACCGGCAGGTGCTCCGATCAAACCGCCGACACCACTGATACCGGTAACCAATCCGGTGCTGAAAGAACTGCTGACCAAAGAGCTCGAATTGTAGCCGATCAAACCGCCGACCAGGCTATTTCCGGTTACACTGCCCATAGCATAGGAATTTTCGACGAGAGAACCTCCGGTAAAGTAACCTACTAAGCCGCCGACATAACTCTGACCGGTAATGTTACTCAGGCTGTAGCTGCTGTTGATCTGAGTATTGTAGGACCAGCCGACAATACCGCCGGCATCCCATATTCCGGTACCGGTCAGGTTACCGGTACTATAGCAATCAGTTATTGTTGAATTATCAGCTTTTCCAACAAAAGCTCCGGTGAAACGGTTTCCGGTGTAATTGATGTTAGTTAATCCCAGATTCCGGATATCAGCTCCGTTGGTGTAACCGAAGAGACCGTTGTAGTCTGTCATATTACGGTTTATGAAGAGCCAGTCGATGCTATGGTGCATTCCATCATAGGAACCGGTAAACTTGATGGCACTGTTTCCGATTGGTTTCCAGCCTTTCCCTTCGAACCAGTCAATGGTTGAGGAGGCATCGATATCAGCAGTCTGAATGTAGTGGTAATCCCAGCGTTCGAAATCTTCGGTTATCCAGAGCAGGTTATCGAGAGACTCAATCTGATAGGGGTTATCGCTTGTACCGCTACCTATTGCCGGAACAACCGGGATAACAACACTGAGATAGGGGGTGGCTGAAACAAGATTGGAAGGCTCGGATTCTCCTTCATCATAAAGAGCGGTTACAAAATACTGATAGGTGGTTTCATTTTCCACATCTGTGTCGGTAAACATGGTTTCCGTTACTATTAAGGTATTGAGTTGGATTCCATCCCGGTAGATGTTGTAACCGATTAGATTCCGGTCATGACTCAGGGTGATTCTTCTTTCCGTTTCTAAACGGCGGGAATTTTCCGAATCCGGATCCCCTGCCCGGAAAGTATAATCATCATTACTTCGCATACCGGGAGCATTCCAGAAGAGATGTACGATCTCATTAGCGGGAATGGCAACCAGGTTAACCGGAGGAAGCAGGATATCTTCGTCAAGCATCTCCCATTGCAGATAGGGGTATCCCTCATTGGTGTAGCCGTCCATTCCCCAAACGGTCAGGAAGTCCCAGCCGGCAGCGGTGTATGTCGTTTCCGTTTTCATGGCATTTGTCGATTGTCCTTCACCGCCGGCACTCTCGATCTGATTGGAAGTCTCGATATCCCAGAAACTGTTATTAACAAAGGAAGCTTCGCTATTTCCAACCAAACCGCCGCTATTCTGATGTCCGATGACCAGACCGGTGCTGAAAGAGTTGGTAATAACACCGCCATCCCGGTTAAAACCGACAAGACCGCCCGTATTGGAAGAATAACCGGAAACATTACCCGTACTGTAACAATCAATAATTGATGCTGAATAACCGTTGTTTCCGGCTAAACCGCCGATATTAAAGCGGGAGCCGTCAGACAGGCTGTTAGTGACGTTAACGGAGCTTCGGGATCTCTCGATTATCGAGTCGTGCCAGTTAGCTCCTGCTATTCCTCCTACAGCTCCGAAGCCGTTAGCCGTTCCGGTAGTATAGGTATTGGTAATATGTGTCTCATAAAAGGCAGCTCCGACCAAACCACCGATACCGGCATAGCCAGTAAGATCAACATTGGTTACGGCCAGATTCCTGATCGTGGCTCCTGCGGTATGTCCGAAAAGCCCTACTCCCAGTGTTGAGGTGCGGTTGCTGTAGAGAGCGGCTATCATGTAGTTCTGTCCGTCATAGGAACCGGTGAAGGGGAGGTTGTTCTCATGATATTCCGTGATCATCATTCCTATCGGTTTCCAACCATTCCCGGCAAACCAGCCGGCAGTTTCGGAAGCATCAATATCTGCTGTTTGGATGTAGTGGTAAGCCCATCTTGCTGGGTCTTCGGCTATCCAGTAGAGATTGAGCAGTTCGGCAATCTGGTAAGGATTCTCTTCCGTACCGTTACCAAAAACCGGGGTGACCGAGACAATATCAACTATATAAGGGGTTGCCTGAATGGTATTGGAGGGAACTGATTCCCCCTCTTCATACACAGCAGTGACGTAATATTCATAGGTTACTCCGTTTATCAGACCGCTATCGGAATACTCAGTCCCGGGTATCAGATCGATGTTCAATCTTACTCCATCCCTGTAAACATTGTAACCGAGGAAAGTAACCTCTCTGCCGGCAAAATCTCTGCTGTTTTCAGACAGGAAGAGCATCCTGTTTACCGAAGAACCTTCGGTTAGTGAGGAGAAACTGTTATTGCCGGATCTGGTTCCGGGATCTCCCCAGTAGAGATCGACAGTTCCGTCACCTATTGTTGCTGTCAAATTGACCGGAGGAGTATAGGGGTCTTCCAGAACAGTCATAGTTACCGGAACCGAAACAAACGGTTCTTCAGGATCATTACTCTCTATATTGATACTCGCATTATATACGTCGGGTGCCAATCCTGCTGCATTGTAGGTAACCTCGATAATCTCCGAGGATCCGGGTTCGATGCTAAGATCATATTGATCTAATGCCAGCCAGGGTACAGCTCCGGCGGAGAGCCAGTCTATTGTATTGCTCATCATTTGAATGAAGTCCCCGCCCCAATGGGCATTGTGGGGGAAAACATTTATAGCGGCGATCGGTTTATCGGGGTTATAGGCTGCAACATGATCTCCAGTCTGATAAAGACCGAGTGATACCCCATTCCCCTGCGGATAGGTGAAAGTATAGAGTGTACTTTCAATAAATGAAACACCATTTGTAATGGGATGAGCCACAAAATTATCACAATAAGTTGATGATTGGCTGTAATCGGTAAAGGCGAGCGGTGAATATTGAGGTTCGGTAATTAAACCATCTAATGTCCAGCCACCGGCAGGATTTCCTATAGCTGAATAAGAGAAGGTACCCTCCAGCAGACAGAGGGTTCCTCCCTGATCAACATAATGTGCCAGATTATCACCCATCAGAGTTTGATTGGCAAAACCGTAATTTGAGGCTACGATGACAATATCGTAAGCAAGCAGATAATCGACATTCGGGGTCTGAGACCTTGCGTCTAACGTTTCGAAAACAGAAACATTGGGAAGTTCTTCGATCACTGTCCTGAAATCGGAATCCTGATCACTGGAAAATGTTGTGATATAAAGTACTGAATTACCGCTTGTTCTCGGCTGGTTGTTCAAACTGTAGTTAGGTGAGAAGGAACGGGTGGGGTGTAAGAAATCCGAAATTGACCGGATCTCTCTGCTCTCTCCCGGAATGAGGAGTGGATTTCTGCTTCTGACAGGTTCAGGTGCCAGGGAGATCTCAACGATCAAATCATTTTCGCCCTCATTATAGATCGTCAGATAATCGGTAGTTGAATATCCGGTAAACAATTCAGTTTCCAGATACTCAGGAGATATCGAGATTTCGGTAGTGAGTTCCAGATAAATCGGGACTGTTTCCGTAGGTTCCGATTCACCCTCCTCATAGAGAGCGGTGACGTAATACTCGTAAATCTCACCGTTAATGACATCACTGTCCTCATATTCTGTTTCTAATACGGTTTCAGGATTAATCATTACTTCGTCCCGATAGACGTTGTAACCTAATAACTCTATTCTCACTTCCGGTTCTTCCCATTCCAGCCAGACAATGTTATTGCCTGCTGCGGCGATTAGGTTTTGTGGGGGATTGAGATCCGGTACTTCTGTCGTGAATGACCAGACCGGGCAGTCTTCGGCATAAATAACCGATTCATCGTCAGCAAAGATGTAGGGAATGACCTGCCAATTATACTCGGTACCGTATTCAATATCTTCAGCCCAATAGATTTCAAACTCCTCAACATCAAAGGGTTCCGGTTGAGTTTCTCCGGTAATCCAGTAGCTGAAGAGATAGCCGTCGGGATAAGGACCTTCAATGTTCGCTTCCCAGTAAAACTCAAAATCTACCGGTACATCTGTCTCTTCATCAAGAGGGTAGAGTGTCGTAGCCGGTTGAGGGGGGAGCTGATTGAAATAAGCAGTAACCGTCTTGTTCTCATTCATTTCGATAATAATAAGTTCACCAGTATGATCAACACCATTGATGATCCACTTCTCAAATCCCCAGTCAAGAAATGGTGTCGCAAGGAGAGACAGCTCCGAACCGGCAAGATAGTTGATTTGAACAGGATATTCCGTTACTTCCTCTTCGTCGATCTCTATCGTTCCCTGACCTATCCTGTCCACTGTCAATGTGAATTCTTCCACGGTTGCTTCTTCGGTTGTGAATGACCAGACAGGGCAGTCTTCGGCATAGAGATGATCATTCTCGCGGGCATTTCTCTGAACAGGATTACGAGTTTCGGGAGTTATCACTTTTCGTTTCCGGGCTTCACTCGCCTGCAGCCGTAGAGGAGAAAGGAATTCTCTTCTGCCGTTGAGATCAATGTAAGGGATGACTTGCCAGCTGTATTCGGTTCCATAAAGCAGGTTTTCCGCTACCTGATAACTTGTTGCATTACCCAGATCCAGCATCTCCGGCTGCTCATCGATAGCCGGCCAGTAGTTGAACAAATAGCCATCGGGGACAGGACCTTCCTGAGATAGTACCCATTCGAAGCTAAGATCGACCGGGACAGCAAAATCTTCCGGTTCGGGATTGAGAGCTAATGCCGGCAGAGGTGGAACCGGCAGCATAGGAGTGGCTTCAACTATGTTCGACGGTTCCGATTCACCTTCGTCATATAGGGCTGTAACATAATAAGAATAAACAACACCATTAACAACGTCCGTATCTTCATATTCGGTATCTAAGACTAATTCCGGGTTTATTGCTGCTCCTTCCCGGTAGATATTGTATCCTAACAGTTCTCCTTCATAATAAGAGGGTTCATTCCATTCGAGCATTATGCTGTTAGAGAAAGCTGCAGCTGTCAAATTCTGAGGAGGATAAAGGGTTATATCGGGAGTAGTATCAAATTCCAGATCAATGGAGGTATAGTAAAGCTCTCCACCGGTATTTGGTCCGTTTCCCTGGATATAAGAACCATAATCATTCTGGCTGTAGAAGGAGAGGTGTATTCTGAACCAATTATCATGCAAATGCTGCATATCGTCTGCCATGTACCAATAGGCAGGGATCATGCCATTTAATTGAGGAGTATTGAGAGAATTGAGTACGATAGCATCGGACCAGGTTGCCCCGTAATCGTCCGAGATCATGAGATGAGTCTCCGGTACGTTTGCCCATTGGCTGTAACCCTCTTGTCCCATGTGATGCTTTCTTGCCTTTGTGCTCTCTTGAAAGAGAGCGACCATTCGGGGACCATCCAGAATTATCCGGTAGTAATTTTCTTGAAACACAGTATCAGAGTTCCACCAGTATAAAGGCCAGCTTTCCTGGACCACTAACCAATCATTGTTGTCAAATTGCGGAGGAGTGTCCCAGGGTAAATATAATGAACCATCCGTGTTGCGAGGGTAAAGGTCTGTAATCAGGAATTGTTCACTGTCACGGTCAAATTTGACATGTTTAGTCGTTGTTAGAGATGGATAAAATCCCCCGGATTCATTAGAAAGATAGAACGATGATACGAAGTGATAATTACCATGATCATCGGTTGCGGTGTTATGTCTGTTAGTCTGAGGTATGTATCTTAAATCCTGATAAGGGACATTGAACGCATCTTTGTAATAACCGTTGGGATTGGTGACGGGAATAGTTGATTCACCGGTAAACAATGTCCAGTCGCCTTCTCCATAGTTATTGTTTTCCAAAACAAAGAAGTAGTTATTCGGATGATACCCTATTATATCATTATCCAATTTCACAGTATGTCCGACAACTGCTATTCTACCTGTATTCTCACAAACAGTGTGCGAATAGAAAGCCCTGATATTTTGATTTCTCCAGTTATCAAGCTGAGGTATAGTGGTATATTGCCACTCGGTCAATACCTGATCGGCAAGATCCGAAGGCTCGGCATAATCTGCATAAGCAATCATCAGATTTTCACAGGGATATCCATCTAAGTTATTAGTGATGTTTCTGGTAAAGATGTAGGCACGCTTCATTCCTTCTGTCGGTGAATGTCCTATCTGTATTTGGGGCCAGAGGAACTCTTGCCCCGGTTCTCCGTCAACTGTGGTGGGATTACTGATAACGCTATAGGGCTCAGTCCAGAGACCTGGAATTCCCGTTAGATTAAACTGGTCTATAGATATTGGACAATGGTATTGACCAGAATTATCAGGGATTGAGGTATGCCAGGAAACTATCGGTTCACCGGTTTGAGGGTCAAGGTCTATACCCGGGAAACCTTCTGAATGATTATTGGCAGGATCTATCAGTCCGGAGGCAACGATATTATTGTTTGCGATATAAGAGTAATAAGCCCGTCGTAATGAACTCGGTGAAGGACTTTTGTGATAGGCAAGATAGATTCCGCCGCCGTCCCAATCTCCTGCGGGTGCGGGTTGCAGTTGCAAGAGGCTGGACTGGTAACTTCCGGGAAAATAATCATACCATGATGAACCGAGAGACAAGGGATATATAGTGAATGAGTAGTTTGGCGGATCATAAAAATATGGAACAGCAGTAGCTGAGTTAGAGGGTTGAGATTCTCCGTCACCATAAACAGCAGTGACATAATAATAGTACGTCATTCCATTAACGACATCTGTGTCTTCATATTCGGTTTCCAAGATCAGTGCTGTAATGACAGCCCCGTTCCGGTAAACATTATAACCCACAAATGTCCTGTTTTCCCGCTCATTCTTTTTATAAGGCTTGCTGTTTGCCTCTATACCAGAAGAATTACCCGGACCTCTCCTCTCTGTCAAAGTGTTAAGATGATTCTCATTTCTTGTGACGGGTGCTTCCCAGAACAGCTTAACAATTCCATTACCCGGAAGGGCATAAAGACCTTCAGGAGAAGGAAAATGAGGAGTTGCGGCTACGGTATTTGATTGCCCGGATTCACCTTCTTCATAAACAGCAGTAATGAAGTAGTAGTAAGTTATTCCATTCACGACATCCGTATCTTCATATTCGGCATCTATTAGCAATGCAGGATTTATCAAGATTTCATCACGGTAGATGTTGTAACCCAACAATTCAATTCTCTCTTGTGGTTCTTCCCACTCCAGCCAGACAATGCTATTCCCTGCTGTTGCGCTCAGATTCAGAGGAGGATAGAGAACAGCTTCTTCGGTCATAAATGACCAGTTAGGGCAGTCTTCGGCATATAGGTAATCGTTATTCCGGAAAGGATTACGCGATTGTAGAGCTGTTACTTGTCGTTGTGGAGTTTCATTTAACTCAATTTTTAAAGGAGAGAGTAATTCTCTTCTGCTGCTAAGATCAATGTAAGGAATAACCTGCCAGAAGTATTCGGTCCCATAAAGCAGATTTTCTGATACCTGATAACTTGTTATATTGCCCAGATCCATCATCTCCGGCTGCTGTTCTGAAGTGAGCCAATAGTTGAAGAGATAGCCGTCGGGTACCGGACCATCCGGATAGGATGTCCATTCGAAAGTGAGATCGACCGGAACAGAAAAATCTTCAGGATCGGGATAAAGAGCTAATGCCGGTAGAGGCGGGTCAGGTAAAAACGGTATTCCCTCGACTATGTTTGATGGTCCTGATTCCCCATCGTCATAAACAGCAGTGACATAGTATTCGTAAATAATCCCATTTATGACATCTAGGTCCTCATATTCGGTCTCTAAGACAGTTTCCGGATTTATCATTACTCCGTCTCGATAGACATTATAGCCGAGAAGTTCTAATCTTTCATTTCGCTCAGAGTGATTGCCGGGTCTTGTAGATAAAGAATTCTCTCTTATCCTGACAGCTCCCGGTTCCTCCCAATCCAGCCAGATGTAATTATTACCGGCTGTTGCCGTCAGATTTTGAGGGGGATCAGGTACCGGTATCATGCCGAAATCTACCTGTGTTACCTCGTTCTCCGGAACGAGTACTTCAGCATGTGCCTCTAAATAACCATCTTTTGCGGCAATAAGTGAATATTCTCCTTCGGGAACGTAGTTGAAAAGGAAGTAGCCTTCCTCATCAGTGGTTTGTGTCCATGCTAATTCTTCTATCAGGATCAATGCTCCCTCTAAAGGTTCCTCACTATAACCGTTGAATACATAACCTTCCAATGAACCCGTACCGGCAGTAAGGAAGTGCAGTTTTGTGTTAGGAACGCGATTGGTCAGACTGCCACCTGTCAGATTATCCGGGTCATAGGTAACGGTATCTGACTGCGAATACCTTGATCTGTTGGGATATTCTTCAGTGAGGGTATTAAAGAAAAAGTTATTATAACCATAGTATTGAGAATCTCTTGGTCTGTGAGTAGTAACCAATATATTACCGGAAGAATAATGGAAGGGAACTTCCAATTCCAAAGTCATTTCATGCTGACCCTGAAGAAAGTCAGCAGTACCATCATAGACCAGGGTCTGTTCCGAAGCCGGTATCCAGCCGTCAGAGAGATTATCTTGCTCCGTCAGACCCATCCAGATCATGACCGGCATATCTAACAAGTTATCAAGAAAATCCGTGTAATAGGTTATCTGGGTTATTAAGCCGCCGGCAGGTATTTCTTCATCCATATAGATAGTTTGAGAGATACTGCTGCGGAAGTAAAAATTCAGAGGTAAGTGATTGTTTCTCAACGTTCCAGTACCGATAATCACGGCAGTTACTTCCTCAGGGTAAATGTTAACGGCTAACGGTTCAGTGATATTATTATCGGTTTCCTCATCACCAGTTAGTACTACTTCTCCATAGAGGTAAGTAGTTTCTGGTTCGTTTGGTGTCCAGGAGAAGATGAATTCTTGAATTTCACCCGCTTCAATAGCCGTTCCGGGAGTTGCAGCTAACTCAATATCCCCTTCTTTCATTAATTTAACGGTATAATTGTCTTGAGGATTAATGCCGTTATTACGGACTTCTACAACATATTCTACCGGAGTCTCTATATTAATTTCTGTAGGTCCCGAGATACTTAATGCCTGAAGATCATCGTCAAAGTTACTATCAATAACAAGATTATAGATATCCCAGGTAGAAATATTATTGGTAGAATCTCCCCAACTGCGGAAACGTAACCGGATAGTCTGATTGCGGAAGGGGATAAGTGATAGAGTTAAAAGTTCACCACCAAAATTTCCCCAGTTCTCTCCGCTGTTGTGGGTCCATAAAACGTGAGCAGTTCTGTCTGTCAGAACAGCTATTTCAAAGGCTTCGTTCACGAATGAATAATAGTTTATCCATTGATTTAGGTGCAAGTATCCGGTATTAGCCGGGAGGTTGATAACCGGTGAAGTAGCCGAAAAACTGTAATCTGTCTGGACAGGATTCCAGTAAAAACGGAGATAACCGGAGATAAAAGACCAGTTGCTTTCCAGAGTCCAGTCTCCCGGGTCCGGTTCGAAATCTTCTTGCCAAACAATACCTAAGGCATTGGGTATGGCTGTGACAGCATTGGACGGTTCCGATTCTCCTTCCTCATAGAGTGCTGTCACATAATATTCATAAGAGACATCATTAACAACAGCCATATCTTCATATTCGGTCTCTAAGACTGTTTCCGGGTTTATCATAACTCCGTCACGATAGACATTGTAACCTAATAATGCCCTGCTGGTAGTATTACCATATCTTGATTCAGGGGCATCCCAGCAGAGAGATATCATTTCGTTTCCGGCTGCTGCAGCAAGATTAACCGGTGGAGTGAGAAACCCTGTTTCATCAAAATCGGTCATCAGGATATTGTCGATATTGAATCTTCTTCCGTTTGAACCTGAGATACTGCGGAATCTTATTCTGATATCGCCTGATATATTAACTGCCTGGGAATAGAGAGTGAGGTCATCAACCCCCTCAAGATCGATATTATCACCGGTCTGAGTCCAGTTCTCGCCCTGATCTACACTGTATTCTATGATAAAGACCGGAGCAACGGTCAGTCTGTCCCCGGTAAAATTAGCCCGGGCATAATAGAAGGAAAGAGTTCCGATCCCGTTTGATTTGTCTTGCAGCATAGTCATTGTCGCTGCTAAATCATCCTGATGCCTTAATCTGGCTGATCTTTGCCCAAATTTCATATCTCTTGCGTCTCCCTGAATAAGGGCATTATCCAGATTCCATTCCATACCGCTCAGAAAAATGTTATTCGAGGCATAGGCCTGTTTGTTTTCATCAGCTCCTTCAAAATCAACAACAAGAGAAGTTGAGTCTTGGGTTCTGAATAACCATACAGGACAATCTTCAGCCTCAATCATAGATTCATCTTCCGGATCATATACATAAGGAATGATTTGCCAGTTGTAATCAGTCTCATACTGCAATACTGATGCCTGATAGGTGATATTATCACTAACATCGATAAAATCTGTGTTACTGTCTCCACTCGTCCAATAGTTAAGCAAATAGCCGTCGGGTGAGGAACTCTCAGCACTTGGTGTCCAGGCAAAGACCGGATTAATGGGTATGTTAACGGCATTATCAGGGGGATTAACAGCAAGAGCAGGTTGGAGAGGTAAAGGTTTGAAATAAGCTATTGCAAATACATCCGCTGTAATTGTTAGGTCTAACTCCGGAGAGTAGAATACTTCGTCAACTTCACCTTCCTGACCGATTTCCCAGCGGTCGAAGCTCCAGAATTGATCAGGTGTGGCTGACAATCCTGCTGTCATGCCCTCTTCAAATTGAAACTCAGAAGGATAAATTTCAAACTCTGCTCCATCAAGAAAGAGCAGTCCCTGACCATTTCTATCGGCAATGAGAGTGAAAATCTCAAAGGGTTCTTCTTCGGTCGCAAACGACCAGACCGGACAGTCTTCGGCAAAGAGATATGAATCGTCACCGGCTAAAATGTAAGGGATAACCTGCCAGTTATATTCGGTACCGTATTCGATATCTTCTGCCCAATAACTTGCGGCTTCCTCAACATCAAAAGGTTCCGGTTGAGTCTCTCCTGCAATCCAATATTTGAAGAGATAGCCGTTAGGATAAGGTCCTTCGATGTCCGCTTCCCAGGAAAACTCAAACCCTATCGGTACATTCAAATCCTCATCAAGCGGGTAGAGGGCAGCAGCGGGCAGAGGAGGTAACTGACCGAAATATGCTGTTACCGTCTTATTTTCATTCATTTCAATAACTATTTCAATCTCGAAGACGTCAATCCCGTTAATAACCCACTTCTCAAAAGCCCAGTGAAGAGATGGTATCGCAGAGAGTGATATTTCCGAACCGGCAACATAGTTAAATTGAGAGGGGTATTCCGTTACTTCCTCCTCGTCGATCTCTATCATTCCCAGACCAACTCTGTCAACTGTGAGAGTAAATTCTTCCACGGTAACGTCTTCAGTTGTAAACGCCCAAACCGGGCAGTCTTGGGCGTAAACAAGATCGTCATTTCTGGTAGATCTTGAACCTGAACTGCGAAGTTTCGGGGTGATAATTTCTTTCGGATCTGCATTCCTCGCTAACTGAACAGGAGCTAAAGTTTCTCTTCTACCCCCCACTTCAATATAGGGGATGATCTGCCAGTTATATTCTGAACTAAAAAGGAGCGGCTCCGTCACCTGATAACTTGTAACATTGCCCAGATCCATCATCTCCGGCTGCTGTTCTGAAGCGAGCCAATAGTTGAAGAGATAGCCATCCGGTACCGGACCGTCCGGAGAAAATGTCCATTCGAAGGTAAGATCGACCGGAATACTAAAAAACTCCGGTTCCGGATAGAGTGCTAAAGCCGGATAGGGAGGTTCGGCCTCTTCCGGAGTGGCTTCAATAGAAGCTGAAGCCCAGGATTCAATCTCAGCTGTATCGATCAGGTAAACTGCTTTGACATAATAAAGATATGTCTCTCCGTTGACCACATCGTAATCCGAATACTCGGTGTCATCGACAATTACTGTATTTATGAGTATATTGTCCCGATAGACATTGTAGCCTGCCAAGCTGCGGTTAAGCCTTTGATCTGCAGGATTATGCCTCGTATCAGGGGCATTCCAGGTCAAATGGACTACTCCGTGTCCGGTTTCGCCTTCTAAACCTGCCGGGATGCCTAAAGAGTTGAATACTACCGATTCAGATGTATCATACCCTATAGCCCTCTCAGCAAAGGCAAGGCTTGTGCTGATAATCAATAGTAAGGTAAAAACGACTATCTTCTTCATAATGTGCTCCTATATAATCTATTATTTCAAATTTATTTGATCAGATAAGCAAAAGCTGTTGTTCCGCAAAGCGCTTTTTTGCGAAAAGACGTACCGCAATTTGTTAAATTGCGACAACAAGTTACCAACTTGTTGTACGAGAAAAACGAACAAGTTACCAACTTGTTGTACGAGAAAAACGAACAAGTTACCAACTTGTTGTACGGGAAAGACGAACAAGTTACCAACTTGTTGTACGGGAAAGACGAACAAGTTACCAACTTGTTGTACGTAAAAGATGAACAAACTGCCTGATTTTACAAACATATACCCTCTTTCAGATAGGTGAATTTCCATTCATCCCATCTCTTGACTAATTTCGCTTTAACGGGATTCTCCAGAATATAGCAAAGCTGATAGTAAAAATCCTCTTCATCCCGTACTGCATGATCATAGCTTTCATGATGCCAGAACCGACCACCTTGCTGTAAAACCTGATTGCATTTTCTCGCTGTATATCTTTTGATGGTATGAAGGATGTCAGAAAGAGTGTAGAAACTATTATCTTCTCTTTTTAGTGGACTGATCATTATATGAACATGGTTGGGCATGATACAATAAGCAAGCAGGTCATATCTTTTAGTGTTCCAGTGGTTTATTGTCTCGGCAACGATATTCGCTGCCTGTTCGTTCATTAACCATTTCTCCGAATGATTGTAAGTACCAATAAATGTATCAAAATCGTCGAAACACCTTTTATGCATTTCCTTACGATAGTTAACAAGTTCTGTTCCATGAAGAGTGCCGGCGATACGTTCATAATCATTTTTCGCTGCTTTTATATCAGAAATAACTCTCTGAGGTAAAGAAAAAGCTAAGTTGAAAGCTACGGCAATTATTGCCTCTCCCAGTTGGAAGTGGGGCAGGTTTCTGCGGTAATAGAGTTTGTATGTCAGATTGCTCATGATGCCCTTCTATATATGTACCGTAAATTGGTAATTTGCGGAAAAGACGTACCGCAATTTGTTAAATTGCGGCAACAAGTTAACAACTTGTTGTACGGGTACACTCTTTCTCTCTCTTCTCATATATCTTACCATAGTTTTACTATCTAATTATCCCAGACTCCTAAAAAAAATCTCGACGGGGCTTCGCCCCGATAAAAATCTCTCTTTTCATAGTTCTTCTTTTCTCATAACGTTATCTCCCTTCGTACCGTTTGCAAAAGGTAAAAAGGTAAAAAATTTACCCCGTGAAATTGCAAAGCACTATTTCACTGGGGCAAAAACTAAGGGGAAACCCTACAGACGCGGAATCCGAGGTAGCCGTACGTGCTCGTCGGGTTGCTGAGGTTCCGATCCGAAACTGTGCAGTCGATGGCGTAGCTGTACCAGCTGCCGCCTCGTGCCACCCGGTAGGAACCGCTTACAGGACCTGTAGGATCGGTAAAAAAACCACTGGGATAAGATGAACTCCATATATCCCATCCCCAGTTCCATACATTACCGCTCATATCATAAAGACCTAATTCATTAGGTAATTTAGTACCAACTGGATGAGTACCATAATCAGGATGTGAACTGCCACCAGGTAAATCCCATCCCGCATTAGCTCTATACCATGCATAATCGCCTAATTGCCCTGGACCAGTACCATCAACATTAGTTCCGGCATAAGTATTATTAAATGTCCCCGCATTCTGAGCCGGTACACCACCTCGCGCTGCAAACTCCCTCTCCATCTCGGTAGGTAAACGATATCCGTTAGCTGACCAGTTACAAGAAACATTGGTGTGATTAGCATTGCTTGTATTCCAGCCGGGGGGCCAATTATCAGGATTAGTTCCATTAGTGCTGTAGCTGTATGTAGGAGTCAACCCTTCCATCATGCTGAGCCGGTTACAATACTCTATGGCATTGAACCAGGAAACATTGTTGATCGGATGATCAAGAGGGTCTCCAATCGAGGAATTGCTTCCACCCGGATTTACCCCCATCACTGCTAAATACTTTGCCTGAGTAACCGCAAATCTGCTGATATAGAATGATGATAGAGATACATTATATGAACCTCCAGGGGTGAAATAACCATATCCCCCGGGGCTGAAAGTAACCCCTGCTGTACCCTGGACAAAGACCATTTCAATATTGGATGCAGTTTCAATAGTATATACTTCCGCAGCTACTCCGCTATGATTCCAGCCCTCTTTATAGGCTCTGGCTTTGAGAGTGGTGGTAACCGAGATAGTTATCGGTTCTTCGTAGAGGAATGAAGCTTCGGTGGGTTCTGACTCGTCTGTAGTATAGTAGATCAATGCCCCGTTTGTAGCGGAAATGATGGTAACAGTCTGAGGTTGTTCGTACAAACCACCGGGTGGAGTAAATGTCGGAGCAGCGACTGTTTCTATAGGGACATTCCTGCTGACGCGAAAGCCGCCGGCGCTGAGCGTGTACGTCGGGCTGCCGGTGTTCCGATACGAAACTGCACAGTGGCTGGCGCCGTTGAGCCAGTCGCCGCCTCGCCTCATCCGGCCATAACCGCTAACAGGACCTGTAGGATCGGTAAAAGAAACACTGGGATAGGAACCATAAATATCCCATACCCAATTCCAAACATTACCGCTCATATCATAAAGACCCAACTCATTGGGCAGTTTAGTACCAACAGGTTTAGTGCCCCAAGGAGAATTGTTCTCCCAATACCAGGCATAATCTCCTAATTGGCCGGGACCAGTACCTTCAATATTAGTTCCGGCATATAAATCATTAAAGGTCGAAGGAATGGCTGTAGCAGCCGGTACACCGCCTCGAGCCGCATATTCACGCTCCATCTCAGTTGGTAAACGATAACCGTTCGCTGACCAATTGCAAGATACGTTAGTATGGTTGGCATTGCTTGTATTCCAACCCGCTGGCCAATTATCAGGATTAGTTCCATTAGTGCTGTAGCTGTATGCAGGAGTCAACCCTTCCATCATACTAAGACGATTGCAATACTCGATGGCATTGAACCAGGAAACATTGTTTATTGGATGATCAAGGGGATCACCTATCGAGGAATTGCTTCCGCCCGGAGTTACCCCCATAACTGCTAAATACTCTCCCTGTGTAACCTCATACTTGCCGATATAGAAATCAGATAATGAAACATTATAGGAGCCTCCGGGGGTGAAATATCCTTCTCCCCCGGGACTGAAGGTGACACCCTCTGTTCCCTGCACAAAGACCATTTCGGGTATAGGAACAAAACCGTCATCCGCTGTGATCTTAAAGCGGAAATTTTCACTGTATATACCGGGATGTTCTGTTCCGGCATCCCAGGCGATATGTTTGTTCTCTCCTGAGAAAACGCCCGGACCAATATTACTATCAGGCAGGATCATTTCACAGGAGACATTCCAGCTCTCTCCATCATCAGCGGAGACTTCCATTGTTATCGTCAGTTCGTCTCCATCCTCATCGTCAACATCGTAATAGATATCAAAGATCATTGAACCGTCGTCTCTTTGCAGGGCATGAACGTTGCTGACCACAGGGGGGGTATTAGCCGGAGGCATAGTAACAATAACCGTATTGGAGGGTTCTGATTCTCCTTCATCATAGAGGGCTGTTACATAGTATTCATAAGTCTCGCCATTGATAGCGGTATTATCTTCATATTCCGTGAAAATAACAAGGTCGGGATTGATCATCGAGCCGTTGCGATATATGTTGTAGCCTGACAATACTACACTGGATTGTTCAAAAATAGTGGGGTCTTTTCCCGGAAAGATATTGGCATTCCCATATCTTGTTTCAGGGGTATCCCATTCCAGCCAGACGCTGTTGTTTCCTGCTGTTGCAGACAGGTTCTGCGGAGGATTGAGAACAGGTGCAGCAGTTGTAAATGTCCAGACGGGGCAGTCTTCGGCTTCAATTTTGCTGTCTTCAGCGGTGAGGACATAGGGTATAACTTGCCAGACATATTGGGTATTATACTGAAGATTTTCCGGAACTTCGTATGTTACAGCTTCTTCGAGGTCAATAAGCATAATGTCAGCTTCATCATCATCAATCCAGTAACCGAAAAGATAACCGTCAGGAGCAGGTCCTGCCGGATTGGGAGACCATTGGAAAGTCAGATCGATTTCAACATTGAGAGCTTCGTCTGCGGGGTAAGGAGCAATAGCTGCCAGGGGAGGTAAAATCTCTGTAAAATGAGCGGTAACTGTCTTGTTTTCGTCCATCAGGATCTCAGTGTTCTGCTCGAAGATATCTGCCTCATTGATCACCCATTTCTGGAATGCCCAGCCTGGGGCAGGAATTGCAGAAAGGAAGACAGTTGTGCCGTCGTAATAGTAATAAGTAGAGGGATATTGTTCGACCTCTTCTTCATTCACAGAGATTGAACCAGTACCGGAAATATCTACAGAAAGAACAAATTCTGCCGGCAGGGTGGTGAAAGACCAGATTGGACAGTCTTCAGCATAGAGAGGAGACCCGATATCAGTCAGGATATAGGGAATAACCTCCCAAAAATATTGAGTATCGGGTTCGATAAACTCTGACCAAAAACTCGTAGTCAAACCGACATCTTCAGGACCAGGTTCTGTTTCTCCGGCTGCCCAAAATCTGAAAAGGTAACCTTCGGGTTCGGGACCAGCAGTTGCTGCTTCCCAGGAGAACTCGAAATCTACCGGTACTCCGGTTTCTTCATCGAGTGGATAGAGTGCTGCAGCCGGGAGAGGGGGCAGTTGACTGAAATGAACGGCAATATTTTTATTCTCGTCTAAGATAAGAGAAGTCTCTTCATCAAAGACATCTACCTCATTGATCACCCATTTCTGGAAATCCCAATGAAGGGAGGGGGAGGCTGCCAGTTCGATTATTGATTCCTGAGGATAATTCGAGGTAAAGGGGAAGGTAGTGATCTCTTCACCAGCAACAGTTACTGTTCCCTCTCCGGTTTTGTCAATTGTCAGAGTGAATTCGTCCGGTGGATCCTGCCACCAGAGGTAAGGATAGCCGAGACTCAAATCATAATATTCATCTTCTCCCCAGACATTTTCGAAATCCCATCCGACATAAGTATTTACGGCATAGGGATGGGTCATTTCGTCGGTTGTTCTTGATTCCGCATAAGATGTCCAATGCAGGTCAGTGGCATCAATGTCCCAATAACAGCCTGTAATGTCGGAATCCATACCAAATCCCAAAAAGCCGTTGACATATTCGCCCATATACGTGATATATCCGGCGGTGTAGCAATTAGTGATCTGGGAGGCAGAATTCTCTCCAATAAAGGTCCCGGCATAGTCCATAGCCTCAACTGCACCGTGGCTGTAGCAATTAGTTATGGGTGAACCGTTAGCATCATAATCGGAATTCGTTCCGATAAATCCGCCGGCATACCAATACCCATCAACATCAGCTGTGCTGAAGCTATTGCTGATCGGAGTTCCCTGATTGTAACCGACAAACCCGCCGATGTAACTATCAGGGTCATTTTGACTCGCTGATGAAAAGAGATAACCTGAAGTAAAGCAGTTATTAATCGTACTTAGGATATTCATACCGGCCAGACCGCCTACTCTTGAAAAGCCTGTAAATTGAAGATTCGTGACCCCTAAGTTCTCTATAAAGGCATTTTCTGTAAAGCCAAACATACCGATTCCGTTCTCATCAGGTCTATTTGTAAACAGTCCGTCAACTGTATGGAACTGCCCGTTATATGAACCGGTGAAAGGTGTATTTCCCGGATCAGTATCGGAAAACCATATCCCTATCGGCAGCCAGCCAGATTCCTCAAACCAGTTATATGTGTCATAGGCATCTATGTCTGCAGTCTGGATATAATGATATCCCCAGCGGCTGGAATCTTCGGCAATCCAAAAGAGATTTGCCAGGGAAGAGATCTGATAAGGTTCATCAGAACTTCCATTGCCTGCCTGAGGAGGAAGCGCTAAAGGGTTCGAACTTAGGTAATGAATAGTTATAGTCCAGGTATTATCATTAACATAACTGAACTCTGTGTTACTGCCCGAACCGCCCCAAGTCCTGAAGGCATGCAGCTCGAATTGTATTTCACCACCACCTGTAACATCGTTGGCAATATTCAGGTTGGTTCGGTTATATTGATACGTGCCCTCTGTACCTGAACCGGAAACAACTGCCGGCTCAGTAACACCGCCCGGGGAGATGCAGCGCAGAAAAGACCGCTGTTCGCTGATCCAGGCACCATTAAAAGATGTAAAATCATACTGAACGTCAACCCCGGTTATTTGAGCATCTGCCGGAATTATGACCGTCAATGACCCCGGATCGTCGGCATTGCTTGTTGTTTGCGGGCTCGTGTTATATGTAGTGGGGATCGCGCCTAAACTGTAGGTAGCCGAATTTGATTGGGCAAAAAGATTGTGCTGCAAAGCTATTGTTAGAATTGCGAGTAAAAAAACAAACTTCTTCATCATTACCTCTTTTCTATCTTAATATTCAAAATCATAGAATTCATTGGTATCTGTCCTTAGGGATTAACAGCGGTTACCTGGAAAAACAGCAAACGGACAGCAACTTCGATAGAGATGCCTGGTTCCAGAACTACTATTTCCTGAGCCTGTTCTTCAGCAAAAAGATGAGCCGGATCATCCCAGAGTAAAACTTTGTAGCTAATTCCCGAGAGCGGAAGATCATTTACATCTTCCGTTACCTCATCCCAGCTAAGGTGAAAAAATGATACGGTTCTGCCTGAATCTCTGCTTTCGTCTCTTTCCGGACTAGCAACCTCTTCGATAAAGGTTACAATGTTTTGCACCGCTTTTGGCTGTGAGGGGAGAACTTGAATTTCTATCCCGATCTCATTAGGTTCGTTGACATTGTCAGCGAGAATAAGGGTAACAACATCATTTCCCTTAAATGCCGGATCCGGTGTCAGGTGGATCAGATTGGCAAGGGAATCATATTCAGCCTGCACGTAGAGACCCGATTGGACATTAATGGTTACCGGATCGAGATCATCGTCATGAATGGTGTTGTTAAGATCAATGATAGAATCAAGATTCTGGGTCATTTCGACCATCACGTCTTCATTAATGTAATAAGGAAGAGAATTGGTATCATCACGGGTTATGGAAACGACCATAGAGTTGCTGCCGGAGTTTCCGTAAGCGTTTATTGTCACTTCGGTCGAGCCTGTCCAGCCGGGGACAGGATAGAACCGCCAGTAGGGGATATCTTCTTCTATCACGATCTCTTGTACGATATGCTGATTATCTAACAATGAGAAGGTCAGCGGACTGTTGAGAATGCCGAAATGCTCCAGCAGGTTGATTTCCTGTTCCAGATTGTTGGAGAAGAGGAGGGGAGCGATCTCACTAATAATATAGGGGATTTGATAGATTGGAATCGTTTTGATCTGCATGCTGGCAATACCGGAAGAAGTTGAGTAGGAGTAGCTGTTTTGATTTCTCATATTGATCGTCGTCGTTCCTCTGATCAAATGCAGGTTGTAATAAGGAGGAAATTCCTCCGGTATCTCCCAGTCAAGCCGGTAGTTGTTAGTATAGGGGTTTTGGCGTCTGATGCGGATATTCCAGATCTTTTGATCTATGTCGGTATGCCTGAAATCTCTGTGGTATTCTCCGTCATTGTCTCCCCAGGTAGTATGTAGTATATAGGAATGGATATAAGGAGCGGCATAGGGGGGAAGTTTGGGAATATCATAGAGATCATAACCGTTGCTGGCATTTATGTATTCACCGATAATAAAAGAATCTATCAGGTTCTGGCCCTGCTGATTAGAATTGAGGTTCAGGGCAGTAACGTCAATTGTCCATAACTCAGCATTCAAGGGGCTAATTAGCCTTATTGCAAAGATGAAGATAAAGATCATCAGGTAACATAACCTATAGTTCATAGTCAGTTCCTCTACATATTGATACAACTTTAACCGACTATGCTGTCTGTGGAAATATTGTCAAACCTTTTTTCTTGCCCTTTTCCTCCCTCCAAAGTGCCGAAACATAAATTTCTGATTGAACTTGCAGTTTAAAATATAAAATATTCCATGCTATCTTAAATCGGTTTTAATAATTTTACCGAGTAAGAAGGTTGCTTCTCCATTCATGAAATCAAACAGGACTCTGTCTTCACAGTACAAAACAGTGGAAAAAACCCTGAATATCTTACTATGATATTCTGAGGGTTATTCTGATACCGGAAACCGGGTCAAGGTTTAGCTACTTTTCTCTTTCGAAAAAGTGCTTTGTCGATAAATCCATCAATACGATCTTGAGACTATTTTTGTAGAAACTGCAATCCAGTATCAGAGGATAGACCTTAAACAATTTTGCCGGGAAAGAGCGAAGTTCTTGAGAGAATCCGGCAAGAGATCTTTTCACTTTTATTACTTGAATAACCATTAAGCAAAAAATGAGATGTAATTGAAATATGTTCCGGGATACATCGAACAATAATTTTATTCTTACATCTCCATATAGATGATTTGCTTCGGCTTCTGATAGCGAATAATGAAGAGTATTAAGCTAATGTTCTGCTCATATTTCAGATCAGAGGGCAGCTGTCCACCCTCCGTCAATTACCAGTTCATGACCATTAACATAGCTGGAAGCTTTGGAAGCAAGGTATATAACTGTTCCGACCAGTTCATCAGCTGTGGCATAACGACCCATTGGTACATTTTGTTTAAGATTCGCCATGAATTCTTCATCTTCAAGAAAATCATCGGTCATATCGGTGGCAAAGACACCGGGACATATAATATTGACCCGAAGTGTGTGACCCCATTCTGCAGCAAGTGTTTTGGTCATCATTACCAGACCGGCTTTAGCTGAACTGTAAACTACCGAGCCCTGGTAACCTGTTAAGCCTGCGATACTTCCTATGTTGATTATATTCCCTTTACCACGTTTAAGCATGTGTCTGGCTACTATCTGAGCAGAGAGGAATTGTCCGGTTAGATTGACCGCTAACACTTTATTCCAATCTTCCAGGCTTAGTTCCTCTGCTTTTCCCATTCTAAGAATGCCGGCATTATTAATCAAGATATCAATATGTCCAAACTCTTCGATGGTCTTGTTTACCATTTTTTCGACATCATCGGGTTGACTTACATCAACTTTTATATCAATTGCCTTGAAACCGGCATTTTGTATCTCTTTTACTGTTTCTGAACTATCTGAGATATCTGCTATTACAACATTGCATCCGGCTTCAGCCAGCCCGACAGCCATTGCTTTTCCTAAACCGCGGCTGCCACCTGTTACAATAGCAACATTTCCTTCGATATTGAACAGATCACTTGTCATTTTTACCTCCCTGTTTCTTTAACTTGTCCAAACTTTCTTTGATAAATGCTGGTAGATCAGCCGGGCTTCTACTGGAGACCAGATTACCATCGACAACTACCTCCTGATCTTTGTATTCTGCCCCGGCATTGATGATATCCTGTTTGATTGATTTCCAGCCGGTGATTATGCGTCCTTCCAATACCTGAGCGCTTATCAGAAGCTGGGGTCCGTGACAGATCATGAATACCGGTTTACCGCTGTTGACAAAATCCCTCACAAAATCTACCGGTTCCTCAAAAGCTCGCAGTTTATCCGGTGAAAAGCCTCCGGGAATTAAGAGAGCGTCAAAATCATTGACCTTAACATTGCTCACCTCCTCATCAAGGTGGATAGTTATCTTGTTTCGTTTACCCGAAATTTTTTTGTTTTGTTCCAAACCGACATGTATTATCTGATGGCCCTTCTCTTGAAAAGCAGAACTCGGTTCAGAATATTCCGAGTCTTCGAAAAAGTCAGCAATTATTACAGCAATTCTTGCCATTTCGAACTCCTTCTGTTCTTATTTGATTTACAAACCTCCGCTTAAAGCTTGGTCGGCTAAGCCAACTACTTCCTTTCTTATCTCCTCCGGTATCGTTAAAATATCTACATCAAGAAACCCGCGGATAATCAATGACTGAGCTTCCTCTTTGGGAATTCCACGAGCCATGAGATATTCTATCTCCTCTTTGCTGATTTTCCCGATAGCTGCTTCGTGTGACATATCAACGTCCCGGTAGTTTGTTCTGAGTTCGGGAATAGCATGAATAATCCCTGTTTCGGTGACGATCAATCCTTGACATTCAAGATGAGCTTTGATATCAAAAGAGTCTGAATATAAATCTCCTCTGGCGATAGCAGTTCCCCCGAAACTGACTGCCCGGGAAACAATCTCTGCCGATGAACCCGGTTGCTTAAAAATCACTCTTGAACCGATATCTACTAAGCAATTCTGGTGAGCAGTGATAAGAGAGGAAAAAGTTGCTGTACAGTTTTTGTAAAGAACAGCAGTGGGATACATTCTGATATTGCGTACCGGGTTGAGAGAGATGTAGTTGGATACTAATGAACCTCCATCTTTAACGATTGCCACGCTCATAGGTGCCACTTCGATATCTTTTTCCCAACGGTGGATCATGGTAAAATTCAGATAGGCATTTTTTTCGACAAAGAATTCTGAGATGCCCAGATGATATGCTTCTTCTGCCGCTTTTGAGGAGGCACAACCGGTTATCAAATGCACCCGGGAATCCTCTTCGGCAATAACGATATTATGGACGTTCTGGCGGAACTGTCTATTCTTAAGGAAAAGGCAAGACTGAATAGGAAACTTAGCAGTAATCCCTTTTTTAATTCTAATGAAATAACCACCTTTTGTATTCGGGGGGAAAGGTTTATCAATTGTTTTGAAGGCTTTCCCGTAATATTTTTCTTTCAGTTCCGGATATTTCTTCAAGGCAATGTCAATCGGTTCAATTTCAATACCTTCGAAGAGAGACTTGTTAAATAAGACGGAATCATCCTGCTGAATAAAAGTTGCGGATCGTGACTTCTCAGAAAAATCGAGACCAACTTTAGTCAGCTTATCCTGATCATCTTTTGAGAGATTCATAGCGTTTAACTTGTTCATAATATCGCACCTTTATCTGACTATCTTGTATCTTGGCAATCTCTGCAATTTTCGTAACCAAATTCCTTTATATCGGAAAATATCTGTTTTGGATTTCTTCTGCAGACAATCTTCCCATCGAGTAATACACAGCCTTCTTCTGCTTTCAGATAATCAAGGATATAACCGGTATGACTTATTATCAAAGCAGAAACTTTATGACGCTGCATATAATCGTTGATAGCATTACTCATTACAGCGACGTTTTCAATATCAACTCCTGATTCAGGTTCATCAAGCAGGAGAAGCTTGGGAGACTGCATAAGGATCTGAAATAGTTCGGAACGTTTTATCTCACCCCCGGAAAGATCAACATTTAGATCTCTGTCTAATAAATGTTCCAGTTTTAAAGTTTTGACCAATCTGTCTTTCTCTTCTGCACTTACTGAGTCATTCTGTAAGACTTCAGCGAACTGGTCGAGTTTTATACCACGTATTTTTGGGGGATGCTGAAACATCAGACCGAGTCCGCTTCTTGCACGCTCATCGGGTTTCAGCGGGAGAAGATCTATACCTTCAAGCTCAATGCTGCCGGAGATAACCTCGAAGTTATCAAAACCCATTACAGTACCCAACAAAGTTGATTTACCGGAGGCGTTGGGACCGAACAGGATGAGATTCTCATCTTTAGCGATATCCAGATCAAGCTCGTTCAAGATTGTCTTGTTGCCGATTTTGACAGTCAGGTTTCTGATCTTTAACAGAGTTTCCATGTTATCTCCGATTTTTTTAGGATTCTTTGCTGAAGATAGGGAAAGCCGGTTGCTTAATAACCGGTCCTTGTTATCGGATGAGCCTGTGCAGCAAGATTCAGCTTACTCCAGACAGTACGGCATGACCATCAGAAAGATTACAAGAACCGGCTTTAAGAATAGTAATCACATCTTCTCCTTGATCTTCGCAATAATAATCAGTTACTATTCAGCTGTGAGTTTTTTGGAACTTTGCCAGAGACCGTGTATGTTACAATAACTCGAGGCAATAATGGTACCGCCGATGTCTGTTTTAAAACTAAGGGAGACTCGATGGTGGGTATAGACCGAACTTGTGTCGGGTCCTTCCACAGATTCACCATGAGCGGTAAATTCAGCTTTACCGATTTGATACGGAAATTTAGCACCCTCAGGCAGAAAATAGACATCAATCCAGCGGATATGGTGTTTGGTTTCGTTAGGGTGCGAAATCTCTTTTCCGATGGAAACTTCAATACTGAAGAACTCACCTTTCTTAATGCTCTCAGGTGTTTCAATTACAGGAGAGTGTTTTTCCTGTTTCCAGTCTGCTGCTTGGAATAAATCATTCATTTCTTTCATTTTGACCTCCTTGAGTCTTATATTATGAGATTTTTTGCCGGGAGTTACTTGATCAACAATCTTAACAGATATTAGAGCTGTTTCATGTCATTTGCAGTCCTTCAGGCAAAATCCTCAAAAATAGTACTTATATCATAATTATTCTGATTATGAAAGGGGTTCTTGTCCGTTTGCCTTCTTTCTCTGTATGTTTTACCCTTATGACGATAGATAATACCCATCGGTATCCGCTCTCCCCATTCCAGCGCTTTCATAAAGGCAGCTTGCCTGTCTTCCGGATCGTAAGAATCGTCATCCTGCACATTGTAAAGTCTTTCCGAATACCAATCATAAGTATTGGTTTTGTTGAAAGAAACACAAGGCTGCATTACTTCCAGCAGTGAAAACCCTTTATGCTTAACAGCCTCAACAATGAGATCTGCCAGGTCCTCAGTCCGGCGGGAAAAACCACGGGCAACAAAACTGCAATTGTTGGCAATAGATACAGCCAGGGAATTAAACCTGTCAAGGATGACTCCCTGTCTTTGTATCTTTGTCGTAAATCCGGTTTCTGAGGTGGGAGAAGCCTGACCTTTGGTTAGACCGTAAATCTGATTGTTGTGAACGATTACGGTTATATCAATATTCCGTCTGATATTATGGATAAAATGATTCCCCCCTTCTCCGTAACAGTCACCGTCTCCTGTATTGACAATAACAGTCAGATCCGGATTGACCATCTTAGCTGCTACGGCAACAGGTAAAGCTCTTCCGTGTAAACCGTTAAAACAATTTGCCTTGATATAATGGGGTAATTTGGCTGCCTGACCGATACCGGAAACCAGGAGAGTCTCCTTAGGTGCTTTTTCTAATTTCAGTAAGGCTTGTTTAAGAGCAGTTAAAATACCGAAATTTCCACATCCCGGGCACCAGGCAATCGGGTCATGACTTTGATAATCTTTCAGTTCCATAAATCCTCATTTAGTGGTTATTGGTTAATAATAGCAGTTATTTTCCCGACCAAGTTATCCAAAGTGAAAGGTCGTCCGTCATATTGCAAAATTGAGTCATTTACTTTGATCCCTGTTTCGCGGCGAAGGAGCTTTGCCAGCTGTCCTTCGGCATTATTTTCAACCGTGTAAAAGGTCTTCGCTTTTTCTGACAATGCCAGTATTTTGTCCTGATCAAGCGGAAAGACCTGGGGAAAGTGGATCATAGCCAATCTCTTATTTTTAAGCTGTTTCAGGCTCTCCTGCAGAGGACCGAAAACAGAGCCGAAACAGAAGAATATCGTATCGGCTTCATCGAGGTTAAAGACATTCGGCTCAAGAGATTCTTTGCTCAAAGCCTCCATCTTCTTATGAAACCGCTTATTAACCATATCAGTTCTGATCTTTCCCTCTTCCGTAATATGTCCTTCTTCCGTATGTTCATCACTATCAATATAAATGGGATCGTCTATCAGAGAGAAAATCGCTCGCGGAGAGATGCCGGAAGAGGTTAAACGATAACGTTTATAGTCCCTTATTTTTTGAGATTTCCCGTTGCTTAGGTAATCTCTGGTCACCGGTTCTTTATCAAAATCGAACTTATCGACATTGCGGGAGGAATCTGCAAGAAATTGATCCGAGAGGATAATTACAGGGATTTGATGCTTTTCGGAAATATTGAATGCCCTTTTAGTAAGATAAAAAGACTCTTCGATAGTTCCCGGTGCATAGACAACTCTGGCAAATTCACCGTGTCCTGCACCCAGAACAAGATTAAGATCAGCCTGCTCGGTTCGGGTGGGAAAGCCTGTTGCCGGACCGGGTCTTTGCATGTTTCCAATTACCAGCGGAGTTTCGGTCATTCCGGCTAAGCTGATCCCTTCACCCATTAAGGCAAATCCGCCGCCTGATGTAGAAACCATGGAACGGACTCCACAGGCGGAAGCTCCGATAACCATATTTACTGCTGCAATCTCATCTTCAGCCTGTTCCACAATTATCCCATATTGTTCAGAGTATTGGGCAACAGTATTCATCACACCGGTAGAAGGACTCATCGGATATGCCGAATAAAACTTACAGCCTGCAGCTATAGCTCCCAATCCTATTGCTTGGTTACCATTAAGCAGATATCCGGGAACCTCTTCTGTTTCCGGCAGTTTAAATCTGTCAGAGGTGAATTTTTCCATAGTATTATTGAAACCGAGTTCGGCAGATTTTACATTATTGCTGACGATTTCATCACCCTTACCGGCAAAAATACGGGATATAACTTTCAGAACTGCTTCCAGCTTGATACCGGTCAGAGCAGCAAGAATACCTGTGCAAACTGAATTGACATAAATGTCGCTTCCTCCGGCTTCATTAGCTAACTGATAAAAGCTTATACAGAAAAAATCGCTGCAGTCTTCTATTTCGAACTTATCCCTGTCAACAACCACCATACCATTCTTATTAAGGTTATCTCTATGCAAATCCATGGCTTCGGCAGTGAGAGGAATGAGGATATCAACTTTCTCACGCGGACAATAAACAGGCTGCTTCGAAACCCTGATCTGATAAAAGTTGTTTCCCCCTCTAATTCTCGACATATAGTCGAGATGAGAAAAAATGTAATGACCGGTCTCTTTATAAAGCTTACTAATGACGGCACCGATAGTATTCATTCCCTGACCGGCTTCACCGGTGATCCGGATATTTAGTTCTTCCTGCATATTCCATCCCTTTAGACAATAAAATTAGTTATATAAATCACTGCTTATGCCAAAAACAAATCATAATCATTTGAAATCACATACTGGCAGAGCAACAAAATTCACGGTCTTTTACAGCCAGTGCTGTAATAAACAATACAAATATAATGTACTATCTGTTTTGAGTTATGCAAGTATTAGTTAAAAATATACTTTAGACTACCATAGACCAGGATTCAGATGTATTGTTGCTGTCTATTGCTTAACATTCAGAGAAGCAACACAGAGAGAAAAACTGAAATTCAGCATCAATCGGGAATAGCTCATTTAAAGGGAGACATAGTCAGAGTAGGGATCCACATCCTAAGAAAATTCCCGAGATAATCTACCTGGATTTAGTTGTCGGTCGCTATGTTAGTAAGAATACCGAAGGAATAGAGTGCGACAAAGGTTTTTCTCTCTGTATTGTAATCTCCCTTCCCATATACAGCAATATCCTGTTCGGTAGGAGATAGAGAAAGCATTATCCTCTTACCGTGTCAGATGGAAGATTGAGGAGGTTCATAGACAGATAAAACAGTATTATAAGTGGGAAAACATGAGGGTTATGAAACAGGAAAGGCTTAAGGCAGTTAACTCACTTTTACTGTTAGCTGTCAGCTTTATATATTCATTGAATCAAAACAAGCACCCGTAAGCTTTGCTCTCTTCACATCTTATGCTTGATAGACTCAATCATATAGGAAAACTCAAGGTATTTATCTACTATCGTCTTGCTAATGTAGCGGTCGAATTGTTTGAGTGTTTCAAGAGGTATTCTAAGAATCCATTCAAAGAATCAGCTAATCAGGAGGAGCAGTTGTCATGCTTCTGAAAAAAAACGGGTGGATGGCATATAGTGAAAGTTATTGACATCTTTTTTGTTTGAAATTCCTTGCTCAGATTATGAGGTCTATATGAAGGAATTTTGGATTGGTTTCAAAACCTTTTTACAAAACATTCATCCCATACGACTGGTAACTCTTGGATATTTATCATATATTGTAACCGGATGGATACTGCTAAGCTTGCCTTTTACTCATTCCGGTAAAGTAGTTATTAATAATCTTGATTCACTTTTTACCGTAACGTCAGCAATATCAACAACCGGTTTGGTTACTCTAAGCACGGGTAATGATTTTAACTTCTTAGGTCAGATAATCATATTAATTCTAATTCAAATCGGAGGGCTTGGTTATATGACATTTGGTTCTTTTGTGGTTCTTGCAAGGAGTAAAGTATTATCCAATAGACGAAAACTGATAAGCGAAACAGTTTTTACTCTACCACAAGGATTACAGATCGATAAGTTTATAAAGAGCATCTGTGTTTTTACTTTAGTGATTGAGGGAATCGGGATGATTTTCCTGCTAATAGCTTTTATAAGACTAGGGATACCGGATCCATTATGGTCAGCTATTTTTCATAGTGTTTCGGCTTTCTGTACAGCAGGATTTAGTCTCTACGATTCCAGTTTTATAGCTCTTCGAAGTGATTTTTGGGTTAATTTTATTCTCTCTTCGTTAAGCTATATGGGGGCTATAGGCTTTATCGTTGTTGTAGATATATGGAGGACAATTACTAATAAAACAGAGAGTATAACTTTAACAACCCGAGTAATTTTAACAACGACTGCATGGATAACAGGTATCGGTTTCTTCCTTATATTTATAGGAGAACCGAGTATCAGAATTTTACCGCTCTCAGAGAGAATTATCGTTTCATTTTTTCAGGTCATGACTTCAATTACGACTGTTGGATTTAATACAATTGAAACAGGTCTCTTATCAAAAGCATCGCTATTACTTATTATGATGCTAATGATTATCGGTGCATCACCATCCGGCACAGGAGGGGGCTTAAAAACGACTACTTTCAGCGTTATCTTCGGTGTGATTAAAAGCACTGTTAAAGGAAGAAATAATGTGAAGTTTTGGGGAAGTGTTATTCCTGAAGAAAGGATTTGGGTTGCTATGGCAAGTTTAGGATTCTATCTTGCAGTTTTGATTGTCGGCAGCTATTTACTATCTTTAACAGAATCACACAATTTTGAGCAAATTATTTTTGAGGCAGCATCTGCTTTAGGTACAGTCGGGCTTAGTACCGGGATCACATCTTCTTTGTCGAATATCGGAAAATTAATTGTAGTTTTTCTAATGTTTCTGGGAAGACTAGGTCCTCTTGCTTTTGGAATTTCTCTTTTCCTGCCATCCATGAAAACAGCAAGATCTGAACATGATGATATAGCTGTGTAACCTTGTGATCAGAATAGCATATTGTTCTTTATGCAATCCCTTCGCGTTTCTCTGGAGGATGAAAATCGTTGCCCTTTTCAGGAGATGTTTTCGATAGAGACTTGATCCAAGGTTCGTAACGCCCGGAATTAATAGCTCCCCTTAAGCAGATAAAAGTATATATCCCTTTAGCTTTACGACTGCTATTCTTCAAGCATAAAGCAGGCACCCGTCCGGAGAAAGACTACGAATTAAAAACTAACCCCTGAGGTTGAAATGCTCCTCCCTGACCGGCTAATCCCGCAATCTTGATTTTGAAGGCTGATAGTAAAAGAGATCAGAATTTTTCCGACAAATCCCTCAGAACCTGCTTATGTTTTTCTATTATTGTATTTACTGCTTCTATTCCCAAATCCTCGAGTTTCATTCTCCTGATAGCTGCTATGATCTTAAACAAGGAAGCAGTTTTCTCATCAAGCCTGATAGTTAATCTTGCAATTTTTCCGGGATCAGAATTCTTACCGGTCTTTTTTTTATCTGCACTTGGCATGTTTACCTCCCTTGAACAGGATAAAACAATAATATAAACCGCTTGTCAATTGTCAATCTTCTAAATCATCCATATCCTATTCCTGATTCTCCATATCTTCCGTTTTCTAACGAACCCAAAGTACCCCTTTTACCCCTATTCTCGGCAAGATAACGATACTGTTCAGGTCGAAATCAAGCTATAACTGATTTTAGTCACGTTGCATGGCAAAAAAAGTGGGCGGAAGGATCATAAAAAATCATTTTTCTGTAGAACAAGTTGCCAACTTGTTTCTTGCTTTGCTTCTTTGGTTTTCTTTTCAAGATGCCCAACCTCATGCTATCCTTCCGGATTGTCTGCATTCAGTGAAACTATCTTCACAGGTCCGATTCACGCCCAATTAAAAGATGTACTGCAATATATCAAGAACTTCGTTATCAAAGAAGAGATGAGAAAGCGAGAAGGCAAAGCGGAAGCTGATAGATTCTATAACTATCCCTATGAGGCAATTGAAGAGGCAATCGCTAATGCTGTCTATCATAAAAGCTACGAAAGAGAAAATCCCATCGAGATCAATATAAGACCTGACTATATCGAAATCCTCTCGTTTCCTGGTCCACTCCCACCGATAGATAATGAAATGTTGAAAAGGGACAGAATTGCTGCCCGTGATTACCGAAACAGTAATTTACCTCATAGGGGGGGTATAAACACAAGAAAGGATCCTGCGCGGCAGGCAGGTTTAGTAACCCTTCAGCAGAGTGTTTTGAGGGTTGCGTATTCGCAGAAATCAGAGAAGATGGAGTAAGTGTGCTGACCCTGAAGAGATGAGAAAAGCCTGAAGAGATTGCTGCTTGACAATGATATTAGATATTAGTAATAGATATCTTAGGAGATAAATCATGCTTAGAGAAAAATTGTCGTTAGCTGTTTGCCTGCTTTTGATCGTTATGGTCGGTAGTAGTTGCCGGGTAGAGTCCCAGTCCAATCCTGACGGTTCAGATTCCGACAGATTCTCCTCAGTGGTCTATTTCACAAGTGAGATCAGTTCGGAAGCAGTTCAGAGGATCTATGCCTTTATCGGTGATGAATTGGAGGGAAAGATCGGCATCAAGGTACATTTCGGTGAAGATGGTAACCCGAATTTCCTGCCGGCACATCTGATTAAGGATCTCTGCCTGGAGTTGGATGCCACCCTGGTAGAGACGAATGTCCTGTATGGCGGTCCGAGAAGCAGAACGGAGTCACATATTGATCTGGCAAGACGTCACGGGTTTGATTTTGCCCCGATAGATATTCTGGATACCGATGGAAACATCGCCTACGAGACAAGATCAAAGCACTTCAGCAGTGTCTATACGGGGAGTCGTTTCCCCGATTATGACGGCTATCTGATCTTTTCTCACTTTAAAGGGCACGGAAGTGCAGGTTTCGGGGGTGCGATCAAGAATGTCTCGATGGGTCTCGCTTCCAGAGAAGGTAAACGTTTCCTGCATCAAGGGAATTATCCGATTTACGACGGAACAAGGTGTATCGAGTGTGATATCTGTGTTTATGCCTGCCCCGAAAATGCCATTACCATCAGACCGGTCAATATCAATCATCTCGATTGCATTGCTTGCGGGATGTGCATTTCGGTATGTCCGGCAGGGGTGTTCTCCCAGCCTGAAAGCGAGAACAGGCAGGAAGCTTTTCTGGAACGGCTCGTTGAGTATGCTCAGGTCTTGGCAAATGAAAGGAAGATGGTCTATATCAACGTACTTGCTAATATCAGCCGGAGTTGTGACTGTGTACCGAATGCCCCGAAACCATTTATGGACGATATAGGGATACTCGCTTCGACCGATATTGTCGCCATCGAGGCTGCCAGTCACGACCTGATAGACAGAGAGCACGACTGTGAAGATACTTTCCTGCGGGTAAACTCTGTGAGCGGGAAACGGCAGATAAGTTATGCTCACGAACTGGGGCTCGGGAACAAGAACTATACCCTGATAGACATAGACAGAGAATAGGATCGGTTCTTTTAGAACGGCTTATATTGAGAAGCGGGATTCCCGGTTTTTGAGAAGTGCTGATTTTCTTATCTATTCATTGATCAGTGCCTTGCGGAATCAGAGTTTCTGCTACATTTCGGTTGTTTTTCCTTGTATAAATTAACCCAAGAAATATAGTTTGAGAAGAAAGCATGACCATCTTGGGACTATGTTGGGACCAAGCTGGGTCTAAGCTCCGAACAAGCCCAAATTCTTTATCATTGCGATAAAGTAAAAGGGATAATGGAACTGATGCAACTTGCCCAGAGACAAAATCGGACAAAATTCAGAGATAGAGTACTAAAACCGCTACTAAGAAAAGAATTTATTGAACTAACAATACCGGATAGGCCCAGGAGTCCGGAGCAGAGATACCGTCTCACTAATAAAGGAAGACAAGAGTTAGCAAGACTAAGAGATTAGAATAGAAGTAGTCTGTCCATAATGCTTTTTGCGGTTAGTATCAACTTACTGCCAGTACCTTGATATACAGATAAATGCCCTTACAGAATCAGGTTGCGACAAATTATACCAGGAAAAGGTTACCGGCATCCAAAGAGAACGGTCAGAACTGGATAAAATGTTGCATGGCATTTGAATAGGATATGTTGTTGTTATATGGAAGCTTGATCGCTTGGGCAGAAGCCTTTATTGAAGTCCAATAATCGCGTAAGTTGCTATAATTAAAAATGGTACACCCGTAGGGACTCGAACCCTAGACCCGCTGATTAAGAGTCAGTTTTAATACTGTTTCGCATGCAAGCGACTATAAGCTCATTATAGCGATAGATCCTTTCACAGTAATGGATTTAGAAAGGTATTGCCGTTGTATTATCTTTCATTTTGTTTGCTTATCTTCGATTTTTTATTGACAATTTTGTCCCCTATTTGTCCCCTGAGTTCGATTAGTGCATAAAAAGAATATGATAAATTACGGAAAGGTTGATCCGATATGAAAGATGTACCAAATGTCCTATTAAAACTAAATGAACTTAATAAGGGTAGAAAAGTAAAGCTAAGGGCCAAGCAATCCGGCAGTGATAAACCCTATCAATTGTACTTGGACTACTCGCACCCTGGTGGCAAGAGAGTTAAAAAATACCTGAAGTTAAGCATAATAGGCAGAAAAGATACTGCAATCACCGATAAGAATACAATGAAGATTGCTCTTTTAGCTAGAGATAAGGCAGATTTGGAAGCCCAGCAAAATATCACCGGAATTATGTCACCGAACAATAGCACAGATTTCTTGCATTTGTTTAGAGAATACAGCGAAAAGAAGAGTGATGATACCAATTACAGAATATCCTACGATCACTTCTCAAGATTCCTTGGGAAAAACAAGCTCGATATCAGAAATGTAGATATCAAACTATGCGAAGGGTACCGGGACTATCTCCTCTCTCTGGACATCATACCTTACACGGCACTACACTACTTCGTCACCTTTAAGGCTACGCTCAATCAAGCCGTAAAGCATGGACATCTCCTTACTAATCCAGCGAAAGGTATAAGCATAAAGTATGAGAAGAAGTCTATTAACCGTCTATCTGTCGAAGAGGTTAAAGTCTTAATGAATACAGACTGTGCTTACCCGGAACTCAAGAACGGGTTTCTCTTCGCTTGCTTCACCGGGCTCAGATTCTCCGATCTGACGAACCTCAAGTACTCAGACATCAAGAATAACCGGCTTAAGATCATCATGCTGAAGACCAGGAAAGAGATTGAAATGAAGTTACACCTTAACGCAGAGGCTATACTTAAAGAGCAGAAGAAGATCAGACACGATGGGAATGTGTTTAAAATTCCTACCGGTGGCAAAACCTCAAATCGGCTCAAGAAATGGTTCAAAGACGCAGGAATAGATAAAGACCTGACCTTCCACTGTTCCCGTCATACCTTCGGTTGTATGCTCATAGAAAGCGGAGTAGATGTATTCTCGGTGATGAAACTGATGGGACACAACGAAGTGAAGACGACACTGCAATACGTAGAAAAAGTTGGAGCTACGAAGGATAAGGCGATAGATAAGATGGCGGTTTTTGGGGATGATTAATAAGGAGTCATTAGTAAAATAACGACCCTCACCGTTTAGATGTGTCTGAGTATTCACAGGTATTCTTTTCTATCTTTTCGAGCGTCTTGTTTATCTTCTTGAGAACTTGCTTGATTGCTGATATCTCCAGTCCAATACCAATAAACCATATGAACAAGAAAATGCCTATTAACAATTCCATCAGATTCCTCCTTGTAATAAATACATCAATTCCCTGAATACAATTGGCCAATCTATAGCCTTACTAATAAAATAATCATAAAATTATGATGCTGTTCCATACACACTCTTTCCTTCTCCGTAGTAAGAATCGAAGATATGCTGAAAAATCATCTCTGCCTTCCCTCGAAATAACTCAGGTGTATATCTTTCAGGTAAACCTCTGTCAAGCAGCTTCTCTATTGTCACTCTAACGTCAGCACGTCTCTGTTGATCTTTACGCCAATCAAGCACCAGTTTTTCTCTCTTAAGTGAAGCCAATAATCTTTTTGCTGTCTTCTTTACTCTTTCTCGTTCGGTTTGACTTAGATTCATCTCCGGTTTGGTGAGCAAATCAAAGATAGCTAACTCCTCTTCGCTCAACTCTTCACTTAAGGCTCTTTTCTCCTCATCGTTAAGACATCTGGCGAAATCAACGAGTTTGCGGAAGAACTCTTCCGCCGTGAGTGTTCCGGCATTATAAGCGTCTATCATCTCCTGAAACTTCTCCAGGAAATTCATTCTTGTCCTGTTCATTTTCACCATTGAGAGCACTTTCTGGGCAACCGATCCTTTTAATCTCTCGTTTATTGTTCTCTTCCTGCCACTGTCAAATCTCTCTTTCAGTTTCTCGAAATCAATATTACTCAGGTTTATTATCTCAGAGTCCTCTTCTCTTATAAAACTGCCGGTAATGGAACTATCGAGCAACTCTTCAACCTGCTCCATAAGATCTGTGATATCGTTTTCTGGCGGCACTAAGTTTCTTATCTTCTCAGCAATAACCCTAATCAAGTTTACCTTTGCTGAAAAACTATGGGCTTGCGGATCGGGAAGTACTGATTTGTACAAGCGGCATACTTTGTTAGCGAAATCAAGATATTGTCTTTTCACAACTTCAGGAACTACCAGGGCTTCCACTGCCTCATCAAGCATACGAATACGATCAAATCCTTCGAATTCTGGTATTGCATCCAGATCTACCTTATGCTCAAGGCAGAGAACGCTAATTTCTCTTAGAGCCTCTTTCAGGGCTGCTAACAAGACGGTTTTACTCTCTACCGGACTTCCTCCCCCTATACCGGGACCTTTCGGCCCATAGATAGCCAATGCTTTCTCTAAATTACGGAATACTCCAACATAATCTACAATGAGTCCACTTACCTTCCCCGGATAAACTCTGTTCGCTCTCGCTATGGTTTGCATCAAAGTATGATTTTTCATCGGTTTATCGAGATAGAGAGTTGAACAGATCGGAACATCAAACCCGGTCATCCACATGGCACAGACAAAAACGAGACGGAAAGGATCCTCAGGGTCTTTAAACTTTGTCTCAAGGTCTTCATCCACCATACGTTTTCGATGAGGGCGAATATCGAGACCCTTTTTTCTCAGCTCATCTACTTCGTTTTGACTCTGAGATATAACTACCGCCATATCGGTCTTAAGCATCCGGTTCTTGACACTTTCTAGCCAATCACTACGTTCCGGATTTTCTATCAGTTCTTTCTGCAAGCTTTCGATCTTCATTGACCAGTATTTCTTGACCTTGTCATACATCCTTATAGCAGTTGCCTTATCAATGCAGATCATCATCGCTTTGCCCTGAAAACCTCTACCTGTGAAATGCTCGACCAGATCTCTGGCTATCTCTTCCAATCTATCTTCTCTTGTTATGAGATGATATTCACGGGCAAACTCTCTTTCCAGCTTTTTTTCCTGCTCCTCATTCAATTCCGCTTCTTCCAGCAGGCGTTCCATATCCTCATTAAGGTGTAGATTAACCAGTTGCAATTCCGGTATTCTATTCTCATAATAGAGGGGCACCGTTGATTTGTCTGCTACCGATTGCTGGAAATCATAAACACTTATATAATCACCGAATACCTGCCGGGTCTTCTCTTCGCCTACAATAAGAGGAGTACCGGTAAAGGCTATGAAGGCAGCGTTAGGCAGAGCAGTTCTCATATTTAGGGCTAAGGTATCATATTGAGTCCTATGAGCTTCATCAGTGATAACGATAATATCTTTCCTTTCGGAAAGAACAGGATGCACCTCACCTCTTTCAGTCCTGAATTTATGGATTAGAGTGAAGACATAGCGATGATCTTCTCTTAACAATTGACGTAGATGAAGACTGCTTTCAGCTTGAGCTCGTCTCTCTGTTATTATACCCGCTGAAACGAAGTTTTTATAGATCTGTCCGTCGAGTTCTTGCCGGTCTGTTACAACAACAAAGGTCCAGTTCCCCGGAATCTTGCGTAATACCTTCTGCGAAAAGAACATCATAGATATGCTCTTTCCGCTTCCCTGAGTGTGCCAGAATACTCCGAGCCTGCCCTCTCGTTCTCTGATGTTTTGTAACGCTATCATTGCATTATTCACCCCTAAATATTGATGATTCTTGGCTGTCAGCTTGATCGTTCCGCCTTTTACTTCCTGATAAACCGTGAAGTTCTCTACTATATCAAGCAGCCTATCGGAATTACATAAACCATGCAACATCGTTTCCAGAGATACTCTCCCTTCCTCCTCCTCATTCCCAATCTTTTTCCATTCACTGTAATGCTCCCATCCGGCTGTAACACTTCCGACCTTACTTTCACTCCCGTTAGAAAGAATGATGAAGGCATTATACCAGAATAACTGAGGAATAGTATCTTTATAATCTCGGATATTACCATTGAAGGCAGTTTCCAATCTTTTGTGGGTTGCCTTAAGCTCCATCAAAACCAGAGGAATGCCATTGACGAACCCTACCAGATCTGCACGTCTCGTATGCATTTCGCCTGTTACCCAAAACTGCGAACATAGCAGGTAATCATTATTTGCTGGTTTTAGCCAGTCGATAAGTTTGACTACCTCAACCTTTTCTCCATCTCCCTGATCATCAAGAACGTGAACCCGTACTCCATCTTTCAACAATTTATAGACTTCTCTATTGGCAGCAACCATACTCATTCGGGAGCGGTCTTTAGATATCTCTGCTATCGCCTCATGGATTGCTTCAGGTGGGACCTCCGGATTCAATTCTAACAACTTCTCACGTAGTTTCGTCTTGAGGACGACATCTCCTCTGGACTCTCTGCCCAGAGTACTCATACCGTGATCAAATTCACCGAAGGCGTTATAAGTCTCCCAGCCGAGATCATGCATTAAAGATATTGCCGGTTGTTCGACTAATAGATCTTCAGTGTATCCCTTGGGAGTCATACCTTAAACCTTTGTTTGATATATTCCTGCGTCTGGCTGGGGGTTAATTCTGAAGCTGCTGCTCCAGTTCTGATATAAAATCGTTCCATAATACCATCCTTAACAAAGACAGGTACCGGCGATTTTTTACACTTTACGACCATTACCCGATGATCATTTAAATCATCAAAGTGAATGTGCATGTATGTAATAGCTATGGCATTCATTCTCGACTTAACAATATTAACCAGATGTAGTCCCATCTTGTCTTCATTCTCGAAGTCATCCGATCGGATACCTACCGGATTACCATCGTCGGAAACCCCGATTATCAAAGTTCCTCCCTTTGTGTTCAGAAAAGCCGCTATTGTTTTCAAGGCAGCCAGTTCTATCCGGGGATCTTTCATTCCGGTATGCAGATTTTTACTCAGAGTGGATTTGAACTCTACCGCTTCTGACTCCCCGTAATCAATTATTTGAACAAGGTCTAATTCCTGAGGCAGCAAATCTCTCTCCTGCTCTTCGGAAACAAGCGTAGAATAACCCAAAGAAATGACCTTTGCCATTAACTCTCTTCGTTTCTCCAGAAATCCCCAGTACTCCATCTGTTCCCAGTCTTCCGGCAAGGCATGCACCTTGTACAATTTTGCTAATTCCATATCACTGTCTTTGAAGCGATCCTTCATTTCAGGGAGATACTCTGCCGGCGCTTTATCAGATACCTTTCTGTTATCAAACCACTCCATAAAAGCATAATTTGCTATCTGGTTTGTATCTCTGGTAGATGTTATACCGAGATTTTTGAGATATTCCTTCGGGAAAAGATGATGTCGCTCAACTCCGGAACAAGTAGCGTTAATGGATGGATCGAGCAACTCGGCAACCCTGATCCTGGAAAAGAGTGCTTTGGCATCGAGTAAGACCAGTGCAGCATAGTATGCAAAAAGTGAGGGACTTCTCGGTGATGAAGTCGCCAGATGATTCTGCAGAGTTACGCCCCAGAAATCACTGGAGATACTCAAGTCACATACTCTGTTGAGATATTTTACAAATTCTTCTGATGTTTTCACTATTCGCAAACCCGCTAAATCGAACTCCATTGCAGATTCAGGAGAACCGGTAAAACGCCCCGTCACTGCCGACATGAAAAACCAGCGGGAAATGGCTCGTCGCAGATCAAGTTCGGGTACTTTATACTCTGTTCTACCGATAAGATAAAGTATATAGGAAAACAGCAAATTATTCTGGGAACTTATCATTTTATTGCCCAGAAAACCTGCCTGACGTATGCACTTCATGAAATCATGCCAATACTGTAGATTAAGAACCCTGTCCTGAGCATTTTTCAACACATCGAACTGTTGGATGCGGCGATCTTCACTGAATTCACCAGTCTCCAGATCCTTACCTCTCAGAATCGAATAGACATATTGCAGACGGGCTCGCTTAAAGGCAACACCAACACCTACCCTTAACAACTGGTCAGGAGACGGTTCGATAAAGTAGTTGAAGGGGGAAGGTCTTCCTTTGGATGGTTTACGCGAATCACAGCAGAACTGCTCTAAAGCTTTCCGCCCTTCATCCCAGAAAACTGACATCAGAGTCAATATGAAGTCAGACTGTTTAAGGGTAGTTCCTTTACTGTTGATGCGGACAAACACGTCAGAGACAGACTCCTCATCAATATCTGAGACAAGCTCGAGAGCTGTAAAAGGAAAGCTTAACAACCCATGTAACTTGCTGATAGATTTTTTTATCGATTTGACCTCATCGTCTGTTACTTCCCGGGTCGTCTTTAATCCCTGAAGATAATTATCAACTACCTCAAAAACATCAGTAGCTTCATCCCAGAGTATGGAAATATTCGGTATAAATTCTTTATCTCGCTTGATGGCTGCATCATATACTTCAAACTTCTCTTCCAACGGGTTGAAGGCTATCTGTATATATTCTCTCTCAAAATTTTTCCGTAAGACAGCAATCTTTTTTACTACGGCATAAAGGGAAGTAAGTCGCTGCTGTCCATCCACAATTACCAGTTTTGGCGGTTTCTGCTTGTTCACTTCTCCTATCGATCTTTTCGCTAACTCATTCTGCCAGAATAAAAGATAACCTACGGGATAACCTTTATACATGGAATCAAAAAGGTCACGAACTTTAACATTCGGCCAGACAAAAGGTCGCTGAATATCGGGCAGTCCTATTTCGCCCAATCCTATATACTTGATAAGAGTTCCCAAATCATAGTCAACCTTATTAAATACGGTTTCACTCATTATTGGCCTCCTCTTCAATTTTTATATCTAATGCCGATACATCAAGCTCACCGGAGATAAGTTTTGGAAGTAATAGGTCGCGGGTATTGCGAAGAGATGAGTTCTTTCTTATTATTAAATCTACAAACTCATACAATGGTGTAACAATAGAGCAAAAAGTTTTAACACAAAATTGCGCGGGAACAATCACTTTCACATAATTTAGATTCTCAATTGTAACTTGAGGTTGAGCTGATCCAGTTCTTGCGCCGTAGACATTCGAGTGTTTTAATACAAGAAAAGCGAAAGAATAGTCCCAATGATTAAGAAACCTTTTAGGGGTAATGATTAACGAATTATTTGTTATAAATGCTGGTTCTCTGGTTCTCCAAACCGTCCCGCTACCATTCCCTCTTGAAGTTACCAATACACATTTTTCTTTGTGTATCGCGTTATTGTAATAACCAATAACATCACCCGCCCCATATACTGGATATAGACCAGACTGTAATATTTTTTGTTTAGGTAAAGTCTTGCCATATTTTACATCAAGTACTTCTCTTAACTCTACCACTTCCCACCCTTCGGGTATCTTTCCCAGCGGAGAGTCAACAAAACGGACATTCTCATGCCCGGGGAAACGGAACTTCACAAACCACTCCCGATAAAGATTCTGTGCCATCTCCTCCAATATCTTTATCCGCTTCAGGTTGTTCTCTATCAGATCATCGTAGGCTGAGAGGATTGAGGCGATTTTGCGCTGGATAGTGAGGGGAGGTACAATTACATTTATGTTTTTTATAACACTTTGGGTTAGTAATGGCTGTGCTGCACCACCTGCCCATCTGTTTAGATTAGTATCTTTCAATAAATAATACAAAAATACAATATCCTGGTCTGCGCTTTTGGGGTAAGCAACTATCGTGTTGTCAGATGCCCAAAAATTTCTCTTACAGTGATATACAGACCCACAATATGCCCCCACTCGACCAATAATTAATGCATTTTGTTCCTGAAATTTATCATCAAAACCAATAACACCGTTAGATCCATATACGGGGTACCTTCCGACACCTCCAGGCTTAATTGACTTCCCATTATTAAAAGATAAAATATCAGCGAGAATTTTTGATTTTAATACAGTTTTGTCATACATGAATTTATTCCAGCAACTTCGCCACGTTCTCAGCTATTCTTTCTTCCAATTCACTTCTCTCAGACATTGTTATTTGTTGTCCGCTAAACATCGTTCAGTCTCATTTTTGTTCATACTTTTCACGGGCTATCGTTATAGCGCTGTGAAGTTTCTTTTGCAGGAGATTTTTTGAAGGCAATTCTATGAGATATTCTGCAACATGAATTCCGGCACTGCTCAGCTCTAAAAGTTCAATCTGCTCCTCTCTTTTCCCGCTACAAAGAATCAACCCTAAGGGAGATTCTTCGTGTTGTTGTCGTTCATATTTATCCAACCAACGCAGATAAAGCTCCATTTGTCCTTTATACTCAGGTCTGAAATGATCGAGTTTCAACTCGATAGCTACAAGCCTTCTAAGGCTTCTGTGGAAAAAGAGAAGATCAAGGTAAAAGTCTTCATCATCAATAGTCATCCTTTTTTGTCTTGCAACAAAAGTAAAGCCTACACCTATTTCTAATATGAACGTTTCGATTTCACGCAGGATAGCATCTTCCAAATCTTTCTCTAAGTATCTGTCTTTGAGCCCGAGGAAATCAAGAAAGTAGGGGTCTCGAAAAATTAAATCGGGAGTCAACTGGTCAGTTTTAGAGAGTTTTTCAATCTCCTGTTTGATCAATTTCTCCGGTTTTTTAGATAAAGCAGTCCGCTCATAAAGCATGGATGCAATCTTCTTTCTGAGGGTACGAACACTCCAATTCTCTATTCTGCACAGAGCAGCATAGAAATCTCTTTTCAATGGTTCATTTAGAGGGAGTAACTCGCGAAAGTGCGACCAGCTTAATTGTTGCGACAGTGTGGCAACAATCTTCTCATCCTGAAAATACTCGTAAAACTTGATCATTCTGCTTAATGCGGTATAACTGAATCCCTCACCAAATTCCGCTACTAATTGCTGCGACACTGTGGCAAGAATTCTTTTACCATAAACGGCTCTTTGTCCCTTCAATACCTCGCGATTGATTCGCTGCCCGATTTGCCAGTAGAGAAGTGTTATAGTTCTGTTGATTGTTACAGCGACACTATTCCGGCTCTCCTTGATCATTTGGCACAGATCATTCAGCAGAACAGAATCATTAGCGAATATTTCTGTTACTTCCCCTTTCATTCCATTCTCAGCCATATTCAACTCTCCAGCAACTTCGCCACATTCTCAGCTATTCTATCTTCTAATTCTCTCGCTTCAGTATTCAATACTTCCAGCTCCTCGTTCAGCTCTTCCAATCTCTCCTTGAAATCGAAGTCTTCCTCTTCTCTGGCAGCAACTCCGACATATCTGCCCGGATTGAGGCTCCAACCCTGCTGTTCTATCTCCTCTATGGTTGCTATCTTACAGAGACCGGCAACATCTTGATATTGTCCTTCAGGAAAATGCTCTTCCGTCATGGTTGAACTATCGTGCAGATCTTCCATTTCTTCAGCTCGATATAGTCTGACAATATTAGCCAGAAACTCTATCTGGGCAGGTGTCCATTCTCTGTGGGCTCGGTCTATCTGACGGTATAAATGCCGGGCATCGATGAAGAGTACCTTATCCCGTCTGTCATCATTACGCTTAGCCTTATCAAAAAACCAAAGAGTACAGGGTAGGGTTACTGTGTAGAAGAAATTGGAACTGACAGCAACCATTACATCTACAGCTCCATCTTCAATCATCTTTTTTCTTATTTCGAGTTCGGATCCTCTTGCATCGGCTGCAGAATTAGCCATAACGAATCCGGCTCTGCCCTTGTCGTTTAGGGTGCTGTAAAATATCTGTATCCAGAGATAATTGGCATTGTCTGCTCTGGGAAGTCCGAAAGGAAAACGTTTATCGTCTTTTAAGCGTTCTTTGTCAACTCTGTCAACGTTGAACGGTGGATTTGCCATCACAAAATCAAATTTACTGACAGAGCTATGCAAATCTTCATAATAGGCATTTCCCTGACGGATATCCCCTCCAAGACCATGTACGGCAAGGTTCATTTTGGCTAATCTAACCGTCTCTGAAACTCTCTCCTGGCCATATACACTCAGCACGCTGCCACCGTTATATTTTCGATGCTCCTCAACAAATCTGGCACTTTGAACAAACATACCCCCTGATCCACAGGCAGGATCGTATATTCTTCCTTTATAAGGTTCGATTATATTTACTATCAGCTTGACTATAGGTGTCGGAGTGAAGAATTCACCACCTTTCTGCCCTTCACTCATGGCAAAATGTCCGAGAAAGTATTCATAGATCTTGCCGAAGGCATCTCCCTCGATATCCATAGGAATGGAGTTCATTATCTTGAGCAGTTCCATCAGTAAGGTATTATCGAAGCGATTATAGGTTTTGGGCAGAATTTCTTTAAGAGCCGGATTGTCTTTCTCAACTGCCCGCATTGCCTCGTTGATAGCTCTACCCACATCATTACCTTCTGGGAGTTTGATTAATTCAGAGAACCTCGACTCCTCGGGAAGATAAAGAACACCTCTTGCCTGATAGTCTGCTGGGCTTATCTGTCTGCGACCGGTTTGTTCCCGGGTAACATCTTCAGAAGCTGCCTGGAACTTATAATCAGCAAACCGAAGAAAAATCAAACCCAATACAGGGACAGAATACTCGGAAGATTTCAGTTTAGAATTTGCTCGCAACTCATCTGCCGCAGCCCAAAGCCGTGCTTCGATATGATTACCGTTCTGGTTCATATCATCTCCTTCTATTTGCTTTCTCGCATTCTCTTCTGCGAATCAGATAGCCTTAACTTTCAAGTACAAATATCTAAAGACCTTCTAATGCACTCGTCCTCTATTTGTCAAGAAATGGTTGGCTAATTAGTCTTATTAAAAACTATAATATGCGATACAATGTTCCATTTGCTTGATAGATTACTACTACTTCAGCGGAATATGTTCCGGTAAGTTGTCAACGGCTTTCAACAGGAAGCCACCAAAACCGCCGTTTATTGAGAGATCAATGGCCAGGCTGGCAAATCCCGTCAGAAGGACGAGGCAGCTCAATAATCGCTCTCATATTGAGCCGGTCAAACGAACGATTAAGAGGCCTTCCGGTCAGAAGGGGTATTTTCTCAACCAAATCGAGGAGCCTCCCTATCTCATTTTTACCGGTACTGTGGTCCTTTTCTATCGGGACTGTTGGGCATATTCGCTAATTTTTACTGTATTTCGCGTCTCAGGCAACCCAGCCACCATGTTTCCTATCCTGTTTGTAGCAATTATTATCTTCCCCGCAATCTTCTATCTTATTGAATGCCAGACATATAAATAGCGGATGTCATTGGGGGTTACATCACTAATATTGCTGTGCTCCATTTGCACATGATATACACATTTACTACACGCTTTACGCGCAATCACTACACACCTACACCCACTTTTTGGCCTTTTTCGTGTAAAAAATGCTACACCGTATACACAAAACTGTGTACCAAATCCGGACAACCGTGCCAAACTGATCTATCTTGCCTCGCGTTATATAGCTATATATAGTAGAGAAAATCCGGATAGCGATGAGAGGTACCGAACCTTGGTTCGTAGCAAGGGATGTGGCGGAGATATTGGAATATGCCACAACCAACGCAATGACACGGAGGTTAGAATCAGAGGATAAACTACCTACCAAATCGGTAGGTGAATATTCCAAAGATGCCGGCAATGCAGTTATACTCAATAGTGAGGCAGTTTTTTACAGTGCGGCAATAGGCCTTTCTCCGACGCTATTAACTACCTCTTTGCCTGCTAATTGCCCACCATTCTCTTACCATCATAGCCTGATAAAAGGAGATGACTTATCAATCTTCTTTTTTATCTGCCTCAATACTCATGCCCTACCTTTACAGAATGGAAATTTAGAAAGGAGAATTATCATGGCGTCAGGATTGAAGATTTTTGTAATAAGTTTATGTCCTCTTCATTGATTACCCTGAAATTACTGTAATTACCCGGAAATCCGCTAACACTAACCCTAACTTCATATCTAGGCTCAAATGTGACCCCTTCTTGAGAAAGAGAAACTACTTCAATCACATATACTGGCTCAATCAATGTATCTGACTTTGAAGTGAAAATAGCATTAGTTAAAGCTAGCTGCTTAACAAGTTCAATGTCAGACTCTCTAGCCGTGCGACCTTTAAATTGCCTTGCGGCACTACCTGAAATTCTAGTCTCGATAACATCAAGGTCTACTATTATTGGCAGAAACATAACTTTTCCAGTTATATCTATTGTATTTGTAGTCCTTATTAATGGTCTTGAAGTTGCTGAACATGAAAATAGAGTTATGGAAGCTCCAATAGTTAAAACTGCGACTAATAATCTTTCTATTACGTTCTTCATATCAATCCTCCTTTATTTTTCTTATGCATTTATTAATTTTAGTGAGTGCTCTTTAATTCTCTTAGCCTCCCTTGATCTGAGTGCAACATTTGCCAATGATTATTAAGTAGTTAAAAATCTGGAACAACTAAAGTAAAGGCATTAGAATATGCAAGGTAAAAAACGACAGGTTTATTCTCCTGATTGATCATAATATGCCTGAGATTGCTACGGGTAGGGTTTATTATGATCTAAACCGCCACCAGAAGATAACTTTTCTTGACAGAATTGCATGAAATAGTTGGAATTAATACATAGACAATAAGATGGACTACAAATTTTAATTGTATTAAAAGGAGGCAAATATGATGCCAGACTTTCAGACTATAATGCTGCCTTTATTGAAAACCGTTTCTGATGGGAAACAGTACAAGAAAATGGAAATTATTGAAGAGTTGGCTAAATATTTTAATCTAAATGAAAGAGAAAGAAGCGAGATGTTACCCAGTGTACAAAGAACAGACTTATAAACAAACATCCTAACCAACTGATACCGCTCAATATCCTATAGCTTCATCTCTCGTTCGTCAAACATCAAAATGCATATTCTATGTCCGTGAACCAGCATGAAACTGATGGCAAATCTGGCACAAGTCTTGAAACAGCTATAATCTTATCATACTCAAATGAAATCGAGTTAGGCATTAAGTAATCCGTTTTGAGATTACGCTCCTTATAGGAATTAATAATGAAAGGGGTAAGCTCTTTTTCCCAATATTTACGAGCATCTTTCTTATCTTCTGGAGATGGGAAAAACAATTGAACACGAAGATTTACCAACTCATCATAATTAGTAAAGTAAGCTTCCACCTCAACAAAACGCTTTCCTTCTTCTTTAATAGAAAATAATTTAACAACGAAGGGTAAGTGATTTGTGAGAACTCTAATCTCTTCTAACTCGGCTGTATCTAGTAATACCTCTTCTGCTGAAAATGGTTTTAGTACTCTTATTAATTCTGTTGTACCTTTGATATCTCTAAACTGTTCTCCCAATATCCATACGATTTCAGCGTAAGAGAATGTCTTATAATCATCTTTCTTGAACCACTTTTTGGAGCAATGGGATTCTAGCATTAATACGATCATTGTCCTAATAATTAATGCTGGTAATAGATCTAATACACCTTCTAATCCCATTTGATAATATCCAAAAATAAAATCTATTGTTAGTAATAGTGGTGCTACTACAATATACAAAACCCTAGCCCAGTTTTTTCTTAATAGTAAAGCAACACCGATGATTATAAAAAATATGTAAATGGGATTTATGGCTTGAATAAGTGCATCAGTAAATGACATACTTAAACCAAAGTATGCTTGAGGGACGTATGATAGAGTGAGAAATGAGTTCCAAATAATTAAGAACCATCCGATTAATGTTATTCTCTTAGGTCTATACATGAAAAACACCACTAAGACAACGATATTCTATCATTACTGCCTCCAGCCTGGCGCAACGAGACGCTGTCTGTCGTTTCAATTTCTTTTATTTTCATCAGTATCTCCATTTTATATCGGATTACTTGGTAACTTTTCAGCCGAAGGAAACATTTTAGCAAGATATTTGATGTTAGATGCTTTTCTTCTGGAATGAGTTCTAAAATAGCTGATTCTTTTATATTTTCAAGCATTTTCAGACTATTTTTATTCAATATAGCATCTGTGGCTCCCTTTATAGTGTTAATACCTGCACCGATAAGCATAGGATCATACCTCTTTCAACATTTCACTATAAGGGCCAATAAGCAAAGCTACAGGTGCATCGGCTTCAAGTAATTTTGCTAAAGTCATTTTTGGTGCTGTTTTTCTAGTAAGAGTATTGATTTTATCAACACCTTTAGATTGAATTTCTTGAACGCATATCGCACCAATCTTGAAGCAGCAATACCTATACCTAATGTAGCGGCTCCTTCGACTAAATCTGTGCCGTCTGCCACAGCACCAGTTAAGTCACCAAGGATGCCTGTCAACGGCATTTTAATCTGCACCACTTTTGGCAGTTTAAAGTGCACCACTTTATTATTTCTTCAGCTCCCCACACTCTGCATAAAGCGATTCGTGCTATCGATCAACTAATACTGAATACTACGGTCAAATAGAGCCACTTGTACGGAGTTTTTGAGCCACCCTCACGCAAAAAGTGAGCCACCTCTTTCGCTAGACAGAGCCACCTTGCCATTTTGGGGTCATTTAAATCCATGGGTATATGCACCATTAAGGTGTAAATAAAACATGGAGGTCAATATAATGACCAACTATCGAGAAATTCTTCGATTAAACAGTTTGGGAGTGAGCAGAAGAGGCATAGCATCAAGTCTATCATGTTCCCGAAACACCGTATCGAAGGTCCTGCAAAGAGCAGTTGAAATGGAGATTGAGTGGCCATTGCCTGATAGTTTATCCAATCAGATGATAGAGGATAAGCTTTTTCCGGCAGACGACCAACTTAGGAAGCACCAGATGCCTGATTACGCACATGTACACAAAGAACTTGCTAAAAGCGGTGTGACATTGTCGTTATTATGGCATGAGTACTCTGAAAGCTGTAGAAATAGTGATCGCATTCCTTACAAGTACACTCAGTTTTGTAAGTATTATCATGATTATTCCTGTAAGACAAAGGCGACAATGCGTATTCAGCATAAACCGGCAGAAAAGCTTGAGGTTGACTGGGCCGGCCAAACCGCTGTGATCAAAAACAACATTACCGGAGAGCCTATAAAAGCCTATGTCTTTGTCGCAGCTCTCGCGTACAGTGGCTATTCTTATGTAGAAGCCTTTCTGTCCATGAAAATGGAAAGTTGGATACAGGCTCACATAAACTGTTTCAATTATTTTAAAGGAGTTGCCAAAATACTAATCCCTGATAATTTAAAGACTGGTGTTGATACCGTATCTTGGCGTGACACTACTGTTAACAGGATATATGCTGAGATGTCTTCATATTACGATACTGTTGTCCTTCCGGCTAGAGTAAGAAAGCCCAAAGACAAACCGAGTGCAGAAGCAACAGTTGGAGTTATATCTACATGGATTATTGCCGCAATGAGGAACTATACTTTTTTTTCTCTCCATGAGCTCAATACTGTAATAAAGGTTAAGCTGGAGGAGTTCAATACAAAACCGTTTCAAAAGAAGGAAGGGAGCAGAAAAAGTGTTTTTCTGAAAGAAGAGCAACACTTGCTCATTCCTTTACCGTTACAACCTTATGAACTGGCTACTTGGGCTCAAGCAACTGTTCAATTTAACTATCACATCAGCTTTGATAAAATGTATTATTCTGTTCCTTACGAATACATTAAACATCGAGTTGATATAAGGGCTACAAGTAAGGTAGTAGAGATTTTCTATAACTCTTGCAGAATAGCTTCTCATGTAAGAAGATTTGGATATCCTGGACAATATCAGACACTGCCTGAGCATATGCCCGAACAACATCAAAAATATCTGGAATGGGATGCTGATCGTTTTATCTCTTGGGCTAAGCAGGTAGGTGAAAGTACAACAGTTGTCATTAAGTCTATATTGACATCTTGTCGCGTTGAGCAACAAGGATACCGATCTTGCCTGGCACTCTTAAAATCGGCTGATCGATATTCTGTTCAAAGACTTGAAAGTGCGTGTCAAAGAGCATTGTCATATACTCCAAACCCTGGTGTCGGCGGAACTGAAAAGTGCACCATGTCGGAACTAAAAAGTGCTCCACTTTTTAACCGAAAAAAAGTAAGTAGTATCCAGAATGATATTTCTGGAGGTTGCTTATCAAAGGAGCAAAAGTGTATA
>Ga0334887_1000220_pt1 | contig 98692 bp, 90 predicted proteins | sample GraSluR1_MG_10_FD_207217 | JGI IMG/M metagenome (GOLD analysis project Ga0334887, IMG submission 207217) | Sludge microbial communities from methane-producing bioreactor in Wageningen University, Netherlands - Granular Sludge_18_07-R1 | ecosystem: Engineered > Bioreactor > Anaerobic >...
GATCGCCCCCTCCAGATCCCCCAGCTCCCCCGTGCGCCCGTACCGGGCACTCAGCCCAGTCCCCAGGTTGTTGAGCCACCCTGGCAAGTCCGGCGAGCCCGGCGGCGTCCCCGCCACCGCCTCCTCATAGGCCCGGATCGCCCCCTCCAGATCCCCCAGCTCCCCCGTGCGCCCGTACCGGGCACTCAGCCCAGTCCCCAGGTTGTTGAGCCACCCTGGCAAGTCCGGCGAGCCCGTGGGCGTCGCTGCCACCGCCTCCTGATAGGCCCGGACCGCCCGCTGCAAGTCCGCTAACTCCCCCGTGCGCCCGTACCGGGCACTCAGCCCAGCCCCCAGGTTGTTGAGCCACCCTGGCAAGTCCGGCGAGCCCGGCGGCGTCCCCGCCACCGCCTCCTCCAGGTGACCGATGGCCCGCTCCAGGTCCCCCAGCTCCCCCAGCCGCTGGTAGCGCCGCAGAAAGGCGCCGGCCCCATCGTTCAGAGCCGCCAGCCGAAACGCGGCCTCGGCTGTGGCAAAGCCCGGGTGCGCCCAGATACGCTCCCAGGCGGCGCAGGCCTCACCCAGGTCAGCCGGATCGCTGGTGCGCTGGTAGCGGGCCTCGGCCTCCTTTGCCAGTCGCACATCCTCTCGAAACGCGGCCGGGATCGAGACGCCGCCTCCGCCACCTGTCTTTTCGGCAAACGCCGCCTCCACGCCGATCTCGCGGCAGCGCCGCAGCAGCGCCCGATGCTCCTCGAACACGGCCCGGGCCTTCTGGTTCCCTTGCGCCTCAGCCATCTGTATGTACCGGACCAGCAGCCCGTCTGCTTCATCGCTCAGCAACTCCGGATGCTCCTCGACGATGCGCTGCGAGGCGTCCCATGTGTTGGCGGTGATAAAGGGCCGCAGCGTGGCCAATAGCTCTTGCTGGTTGATCTCGCGTCCCAACATCGCTTCCCTCCCTCTGTGGCGCTATCTCGGCGCCTAGTGTGGCGCACCCTCCGCCTCGGGCCGGAGCACGTCCTCCGGCGGGGGCTGGTCTCCAAAGCGGGCATCCTTGGTCCGCACGTCGTTCAGCAGGCCGCTGCGCTCCAGCAGGGCCGCCTCGTCCAGCTGCTCGCCAGCCACCCGGGCCTGGGCGCTGCGGGCTAAATCCACCACGGCAAAGCTGCCGCCCTCGTTTTCGAGCCAGCACATCAGTTGGTAGCCCTCCGAGTAGGCGTCCCAGCGGGGGCTGGCCTCGCGCCAGATGCGCCGCAGCCCCAGCGAGTGGGCCAGCTTGTCCTGCACCCAACACAAGCCCTCGACAAAGGGCCGGCCGCCATAGTACGAGGCGCGCTCGGGCCGCAAGAGGGCGGGGGCCATGTGCGCGACAAACGTCGGGGAGAACAGGCAGAGGAGCAGGAGGGCACGGACCACGCGACTCTCATAGCAGCAACTCCCAGATCTAGAGGCAGTCGCCACAACCGCAGGCGGGACGACGGCGGTCCAGTCGTTCGCTACAAACACCCGGCACCGGTGGTCCCTTGGCATGCGCCGCTGGGCGTGCAATACAGACACGGCCACACCGGGGCGGCGGACCACAGCGCAGATCCACAGGGTCTTGCCACGAGGCCTTCCAGCGGATGATACTGGACGAATATCGGGGCGTCAACAGCAAGCGATACCAGGCAGCTTGCTGCGGCATCCAGGAAGAGGGTGAACCAGCATACGGCGCCGGTGCCAGCCGCAGCTCCAAGTGCGCCGGCCCATGCTGGTTGTCGCTTTGTGTGAGGGGGCGATTCTCCATTTGACGCTGAACCATTACAGCTCTGGCTCGTTCCCGTCCCATCTCTCGCGTCTGTTGATACCGGTCCGAAAGGACTGAATGCCAAGGCGCATTGCCTCGGCCAGCATGCGTGGCCAGGCAGCGGTAGCCACACAGGGTTTTCGGCGACAGGCACGGTCAATCAAGGCACGAAAGGCCAGAAAGGAGGCTCGAGCATGAACGGCGGCGAAGGCTTTTGTTTTGGGCTCACCTTTTGTCTGGCGCCTGTCGTGATACTCTGGCTCATCGTGCGCGCCGTCCGATCGTGGTGGCGCAAGCCCCGCGAGTGGCAGGATCCACTGCCGAACTGGCATCCGCGTGCGGACGGACGGCGGGCGGCATACGACGCGACGGACACGGAGCGGGAGGCCGACGAGTCGAGCTGGCTGACCGACGCGGACATTGAGATGATCCGCGGAGGCGATGACAACCTGAGCATGCAGGACGTGGAGGACATTGCCAACCAGATGCTCTGGGAGGAGGAGGATGGCGGGGACTGGTAGGGGCTGTGTCGGGTGCTTGCGGCTCACCGCCATCCCTGTGGTTGCTGCGAACCGCCCATCCCACGCGCCGGTCGCCAAGGACGGGCCGCAAGGTCTCGCTCGTGGGAGGCATCGCCCAGTTGCCCTTTACACATACGTGTGTATACTGAACTCGGAGGTGTAACATGACCAAAGAGAATGCTCCCATGGTGCGGGCCCAGTTGTTGCTGACCCAGGCCCAGCGGCGTCGCCTTGGGCGCCTGGCGGAGCGCGAGGGGCGCTCCCTGTCCGATGTCGCCCGCCGGGCCCTAGACGCCGGGCTGGACGAGATCGAGGGGCACACCGATGAGGCTCTGCGACAAGAGCTAGAGGCACTAGAGGGGCTGCGCCATACGCGCGAGGCGATGCGTGAGCGCTTTGGCGTCTATCAGGGCGATCTGGTGGCCGAGACTCGGGATGAGCACGAGCAAGATCGGGACGGCATATGGCAGAGTCCCTAGACGCCGTTGTCGTGGATGCCAACCTGGCGGTGGCCTTGGCCCTGGCGTTGCCCTACTCGGAGCAGGCAGCGACCCTGGTGGAGGGCTGGAAGCGCGACCGGGTGCGACTCTATGCCCCCGTGCTGTGGGAATACGAGCTGACGTCGGCGATGCGCAAGGCAGTGGCCCTGGGGATGCTCTCATCGGAAGAAGCCGTGGCCTCACTAGAGCGCCTGTGGCGCCTGGGCGTCGAGCGGATAGGCCCAGACCCGGATCTGCACCGCGAGGCCCTGCGCTTGGCGGAACAGATCGGGCAGACTGCCGCCTACGACGCCCAGTATCTGGCGCTGGCGGCGCGCCTGGGCGCCCGCTTTTACACCGCTGACCGTCGCCTCGCCCAGCGGGCCCACGCCCAGGGCCTTGACTGGGTGCACGCCGTGACCGCGCCAGATGCCCCGCAAGGATGCCACAGGGGTTAGGCATCTGTTGTTTCGTAGAGGTGCAGCCAGAGTCTGGCATTGGGCATCTCGGATTGAGCCCTATGCGCGGGACGGCGACGTCTTCAACCACCAGTGGCGATTGTCCGTCAGCCGTTCACCCCCACGCGTGTGGGGAAGAGGTCGCAAGCTCTGCGAGCTTGCTCTCTGCAGTTTCGGCATAGCCGAAACTGCCCAGCGTCGGGGCGCGCAGCGACCCGCGCCGTTCACCCCCACGCGTGTGGGGAAGACACCGTGAGCCGCCTCCCACGAGCTTTTCAGGCGGTTCACCCCACGCGTGTGGGGAAGACTCAGGCTGTCCATGCCGGCGCCGGTGGCCTGGCGGTTCACCCCCACGCGTGTGGGGAAGACGGCGATGCCGCCTAGTTGTGACTTGCAGCCCCGGGTTCACCCCCACGCGTGTGGGGAAGACCGTCCCGGAGGTGCTGACGCGGGAGCGTCTGAAGGTTCACCCCCACGCGTGTGGGGAAGACCAGGATTGCTGTGATTAGAGCACCGATTATTTCGGTTCACCCCCACGCGTGTGGGGAAGACCCTCGCCATCCTCAAAAATCAGCCAGCACCGGCGGTTCACCCCCACGCGTGTGGGGAAGACCGTTGCCGGGCAGTATGCTGGCAACGATACGGCGGTTCACCCCCACGCGTGTGGGGAAGACGAGGACGACCGCACCGGCTTGGCCGCCGTCGTACGGTTCACCCCCACGCGTGTGGGGAAGACGAGGACGACCGCACCGGCTTGGCCGCCGTCGTACGGTTCACCCCCACGCGTGTGGGGAAGACGGTGGCGCGGGTCCTTGTGGGCCGCCAGTGGGTGGTTCACCCCCACGCGTGTGGGGAAGACACGCTGCTCGCTCCAAATACTGAGCGGCACGACGGTTCACCCCCACGCGTGTGGGGAAGACTAGACTGGTCGTAGAAGGCCAGTCTAGCTTTTCGGTTCACCCCCACGCGTGTGGGGAAGACGCCAGTCGCCAGCGGGCACTGCTTGATCTGGCCGGTTCACCCCCACGCGTGTGGGGAAGACGCAGATACGAGCAGAGACCTGGGGCCGGACGGCGGTTCACCCCCACGCGTGTGGGGAAGACAAGTTTCAGGGTCGGCCCCACGATTTTATCGGCGGTTCACCCCCACGCGTGTGGGGAAGACGCCCAGGCGTGTTCAGGGGTAGCGCACGGCTTCGGTTCACCCCCACGCGTGTGGGGAAGACGCAATGGGATTGGAAAAGATTCTGCACAAGCACGGTTCACCCCCACGCGTGTGGGGAAGACGCAATGCCATGCTATGCCTCTGCCTTGCCACTCGGTTCACCCCCACGCGTGTGGGGAAGACGACGGCTGTCCAGGTGACACTGGCAACCACGGCGGTTCACCCCCACGCGTGTGGGGAAGACTGTACAGGCCCAGCAGGCGGGGGCCTATCATGCGGTTCACCCCCACGCGTGTGGGGAAGACCTTTGTACCATGCGCCTGCCGCTTGGGACTGCCGGTTCACCCCCACGCGTGTGGGGAAGACGCGGGATGCCCTGTTATCTGCGGCTTCTTTTGCGGTTCACCCCCACGCGTGTGGGGAAGACGCCGTGGCCGACAATGCGGTTGCGCCAGGGGCCGGTTCACCCCCACGCGTGTGGGGAAGACAGAGCTGGCCCGCCGGGGCGTCAAGGTGGGGACGGTTCACCCCCACGCGTGTGGGGAAGACATTGTGGCATAATGCCGTTGGGCAGGGCCATATGGTTCACCCCCACGCGTGTGGGGAAGACAGAGGGCGACCTGTACGCTCTCTCGCGCATCCTGGTTCACCCCCACGCGTGTGGGGAAGACGGTTCGTTCGGGGGACAGAGGCGCGCCGGGTGCGGTTCACCCCCACGCGTGTGGGGAAGACTATACGACCTGGCCGACATTGGCGGCAAGGTGCTGGGTTCACCCCCACGCGTGTGGGGAAGACCGCGAAGGTCGGCAACTCTACTCGGTTCAATCCGGTTCACCCCCACGCGTGTGGGGAAGACTCAATCGTCTCGATAAGCGCAGCGCTGTTGTACGGTTCACCCCCACGCGTGTGGGGAAGACTGGATGGTTGTCCATCACGGCTATCTCTGCGGCGGTTCACCCCCACGCGTGTGGGGAAGACGCTGGCCGTTCGTTGCCATCACGTCATGGCGGCGGTTCACCCCCACGCGTGTGGGGAAGACCGCCAGGTACTGCTGCGCCTGAGCGTTGACGTAGGTTCACCCCCACGCGTGTGGGGAAGACGCAGCACGTTTATCGGCGGGCCAGGCACGGACAGGTTCACCCCCACGCGTGTGGGGAAGACTCAGAGAGCGCAATCACGCGCCAAAAGTGCAACGGTTCACCCCCACGCGTGTGGGGAAGACCGCTCATCCAGCAGCGGATACGCCTCGATGTACGGTTCACCCCCACGCGTGTGGGGAAGACGCGGAAGAACGCTACCAGGCGCGGTCCGTGCTCGGTTCACCCCCACGCGTGTGGGGAAGACCAGCGCCATGCGGCCCCGGAGTTCGTCATAGGCGGTTCACCCCCACGCGTGTGGGGAAGACCCCAATCCCCCTCCGGGCGGGCAGAGTTACCTCGGTTCACCCCCACGCGTGTGGGGAAGACCCCAATCCCCCTCCGGGCGGGCAGAGTTACCTCGGTTCACCCCCACGCGTGTGGGGAAGACGAAGGATGATGCCGATGAGCGAGCCAGCAGGTCCGGTTCACCCCCACGCGTGTGGGGAAGACATCCAGCGCGCCCGTGCGGGCCAGGATGTCGACGGTTCACCCCCACGCGTGTGGGGAAGACGTGGCCGCTGGCGGCGGCGGCAACTATCTTTGGGGTTCACCCCCACGCGTGTGGGGAAGACGCTGGCCGTTCGTTGCCATCACGTCATGGCGGCGGTTCACCCCCACGCGTGTGGGGAAGACCGCCAGGTACTGCTGCGCCTGAGCGTTGACGTAGGTTCACCCCCACGCGTGTGGGGAAGACTGCGGGTTTCCGTGACGACGGTCAGAGAGGACCGGTTCACCCCCACGCGTGTGGGGAAGACCTGCGTGCCTCGATCCTGGTCTGTGCGGAACACGGTTCACCCCCACGCGTGTGGGGAAGACACCGGCACGGCCCGCTGGTATCGCCGCTCTTGAGGTTCACCCCCACGCGTGTGGGGAAGACACCCGAAGGTCGTGACATCGTCGTTGGCTGTGTGGTTCACCCCCACGCGTGTGGGGAAGACCTGAAATCAAACGAGGCAGCATAGTTCGCCGCTGGTTCACCCCCACGCGTGTGGGGAAGACTGGGGAGCCCACGCATCCGGTCGTCAACGTCAAGGTTCACCCCCACGCGTGTGGGGAAGACGTCTCCTCCTATCGGCCTATCGGCGGGCGCGAAGGTTCACCCCCACGCGTGTGGGGAAGACGACAGCGAGACGGACTGGTTGTTGGCAACCAGCGGTTCACCCCCACGCGTGTGGGGAAGACGGCCCTGGAGCACACGGACGCCCTGATACAGGCGGTTCACCCCCACGCGTGTGGGGAAGACGATGATGCCCGCTAGGGCAAGCATCCGGCGCCCGGTTCACCCCCACGCGTGTGGGGAAGACGCGCCTGCTGGCCGCCCGCGAGTTGTTCATGGCGGTTCACCCCCACGCGTGTGGGGAAGACTGGCGGTTGTATCGTTATCCATGGCCATGATCCGGTTCACCCCCACGCGTGTGGGGAAGACCCTTCGCATTGGATCCTGCAAAGGGAGTCGCGCGCCATCTCACAATCCTGCAGTCAGCCCCTATTCACCTCTGCCGCGAGGGACGCGCACAAGCAATAGCCCGTCGTGATCCACGATCTCCCGATTCAGGTTGCCCTCGGCGCGCATGGCCAACCCCTGCTCGTTGTTCGTAGACCAGATCTGCAACACGCCGCCGCCTTTCAGGCGACCTGCGCACTTTTCCCACAGTTTGTCACGCACCAGGGCCGACACGTCGCCCACAAACACGCCTGCCTGCGGCTCCAACAGCCAGCGGCTTAGCTCGCCTCGCAGACTTGGCGTCACCCGTTTGAGAATCATCACCAACATTCTACTTGCGTTTGACCTCCTCCCACAACTTGCGCCATAGATGCACCCCGAACTCGCCCGTCGGGTCGCTGTCCTCAGCCGAAACATCCCCCTCCGTAGGGATATCCAGCAGGGCGTCAATGTCCGGCAGCAGCCGCTGCAACAGCCGGTGCTTGCGAAAGTGATCGCGACAGAGCAGCCGAACCCGGGTCTCGACCTTTTCCTCAGATTCGGCCACCGTCTCAAAGGCCAGCGGAATCGTGATCTCGGCCTTGTAGAGATCGGCAATGTCATAGACGAAGGAGAGCTGTCGACCCGTGTGGACAAAGCCCATCGCGGGCGAATAGCCCCCCGAGACGATGGCCGCGTGGCATACCCCGTTCAGGCAGGCATTGGCCGAGGAGAGAGCCCGGTTCAGTGGGTCGCCACGGTTCCAGTTGGAGGCGTCATAGTTGCGTCCCTGCCAGTTGACGCCCGTGCGCTTGGCCTCCTCGGCATAGGTGTCGCGCATGCGCGCGCCTTCCATGCCTCGGATCTGGTTCAGGGTCAGATCATCGTCGAGCTGATACCCAAAGCGATACTCGTACATGCGCCAAACCACCTGCATGCGGGTGGCCTCGTTGCAGAGCAACTGGGCCTGGTGCAGGATGTGGCGCGCCGAGCGCGTCTCGCCGGTGCCCTGGGCATAGCAGCGCACGCCGTGCTCTCCCAGCCAGACGATGCTGCAGCCATTCTCCACCAAGGCGCGCACAGCGGCATGGCTGATAGAGCAACCGGGGCCCAGCATCAGTACACCCAGGGCCGCGGCGGGAACCGGCGTGCGCCCCTCCTTGTCCCACAAAGCGATGGATTGGGCATCCTGCAGGATGCGCGCCCGCTCCACATATAGATAGCTCAAGCCGTCGCGCAGCTTGGGCAGCTCGTGCAAGTCCTTGGGCATGGATCACCTCCCGCGCCGGAGGGGCAGACGATCAAGCGTGCCCCTCCGGCCTATAGCTAGGATGCCAGGCGAGCTGGGCCCAGGGAGAGCAACCCGAACCCAAAGGCCTTGGCGCTGCCGATGCCGCCGCGCACGGCCTCTTGCAGCAGCGCGGCGTCGGTTACCCGCAGCAGCCCGTCATAGCGCACAGCCACATGGACCAGCCCCCTCTCGTGGCCGGGTTTGCGGGCCGTCTGCATGGCCTCGGGCGCGATGACGGCCCGCAGCACGACAAAGCCGTGCTGCTCGCCCTTGCGATCTAGCCAGGCCCGCTGCTCCTCTTCGCGCAACAGGCCCAGGCGCACGCCGTTAGCAGGCGGGTCGTCGCCCTTCTCATGACTCTTCTTCTTGACCGTGGGGTTGGCCCGCAGCCGAAAGGCCAGCATCTGCCCAGAGCGCAACTCTAGATCTATGGCCTTGCACTGGGCTGGACACAGCAGGTATCCCGCCAGATCATCCGCCCAGCGCCAGTCGGGCTCGTTCTGCGATTGCACCAGCAAGGGGGCAGGGCCACCCGCTGGCGCGCTCGATTGGCGCGGCGTATCCACCCGAAAGAGCACGCGCTCGCCCGGGGGCAGACTCTCCGGAAAGGCGCTCAGCACGGTGCGATGTAGCTCGTAGGGCTGTGCCAGCTCGCGCTGGGCCCGCTTGTGGCGGGGATTCAGCATCAAGCAGGAGAGGTACATGCTTCTACCTCCTGGAGTGAGAGCAGCGGCATGGGGGGCCTGAACAGCGTGGTGCTCACCCTGCGGGGCCCAAAGCGCCGCTCGGCAAAAGAGATCGGTTGATCGGGGCGCACCTGGGCGCCCTGGGGATCCTCCAGCACCAGGCGCAACTGGCGCGGGCGCTCCTCTGGCTTGACCCAGCGCGGCCCCAGCCAGGGGTAGCTGCACAGGGCGGCCTTTAGGCTCGTCTCGTGCTGCAACCCGTCGCAAAGCCAGACCGGCTCGCCCGGCGGGCAGGCCTTGCGCCCCAGAAAGAGGGGCCAGCGGGGATCGCGCAGGGCCTCGTGGACATGGGCCAGGAGGGCGAGGTCCTCGCCCTCCATCGCCACGAGAAAGCGGGCGTCTGTGAGGTAGTAGCGGTTGCCGGGGATCACATTTCTGCGCTCCACGTCGCCACTCGCCTTGTAGTAGCCGCCCACGCCCGCCACGTGATAGTCGCGCAGGATCCCGCCCTCCTGGTCGGCCCGTACGCCCATGCGCAGGGCCGCCAGGTCGGCGATAGGTTGGTCACGGGTGCGGCCCAGGGCGGCGCACACCAGACCCACGACACCACTCTTGGATGGCTCGCGTAGGGTGTCGCGCACCGCAAAGCGGCTCTCGACGCCCCAGGCCTGGAGAGGCCCGCTCAGGCGCAAGAGCAGGACATGCTTGTTGCTCACGGCATCACCCCCCGTTCCGCAGCGCGTCCAGCACCGTCTGGCGCCAGGCGGCTTCGCCTACCACCAGGCTGCCCGCCAGATGCGGGAGCTCGGCCTCGCCCGCAAAGCAGCGCAGAGCCGCCACAGCCTGTAGGCTCTCCTGGCCATAGGCGGCGCACAGGGCGCCCCAGTAGGTGTCCAGGGCAACTAGCGAGGGGGCCACATAGCCGCCCTCGCGCTGGGGGCGCACCGGCTGCTCAAAGGCGTTGGCCAGGCTCCAGGCCATGCCATCCTGGCGCACTACGGCCAGGGCCAGGCTGGGCGGGTTAAAGGCGGCGTGGCTGTTCTGCTTGCCGCTGGGCACGGCGTAGAGGCTGGCCCGCAGGAACCCCTCCACTGCCTTGCGAGCCAGCTCGGCGTCGCCCTTGAGGTTCTTGACGAGCTGATCCCAGTCAATGCGAGCGTAGCGATAGTAGCAGGCGCTGTCATAGCCGGTGACGCCCATCATGCCGGCACCCGGCTCGTCGCGCTCCAGCAGATCGTCCACGGCGGTGTAGAAGTCCATCTCCATGGTGACCCGATGGGTCGAGAGAGCGTGGGCCACCTGGCAGGCGGCATCCAGCCCCAGCTCTGGCTTTTCGGCCAGCATGCGCCCAAACAGGGCAATATCCGGTGCGCCGGTAACGTCCTGGTGCGCCCGCACGATGGGCCGCGCCAGCTTGGCGATGGTATCCGCCAGCGGCTTGTCCTCGATGCCCACCAAGCCATCCCACTCGGCCAGCAACGCGTCGGTGATAGCTTGTAGCTCGCCTTCCGAGATGTAGATCAAGACGGCGGTCTGTGTCTCCTTTTCCTCCCCTGTGGTGCGGGGATCGAGCTTGCTGGCGTACTCGGTCACAAAGGCAGCAGCGATGCGCTCGGCCTGCTCTTTGGGCTTGCCGGCGGCCTCCAGCCGCTCGCGCACGAGCTTGACCATGCGACGGGTGCGCTGCGCCAGGGGCACCTGGGTGGCATGCTCAAAGGCCGGGTGCTTGCGGATCGAACGCTTGAGGCACTGGGAGGAGATGCGAGCGCGGCGGGCGCCGCCAAACTCGCAGTCCTTGGGGCTGCCGGTGTCGTCCCGGTTCAGGTTCGAGGGAGCAAAGCTCTGCAACAGGTGAATCTCGATGAACATGTTTGTCCTCCTAGCTCTCTTCAGGGGTCTCTTGACGCTCGCGCCCCCAATAGGCGCGGGCCCAATCTCTTTGGACACGGCGAGAGGGATCGCCCCAGCGGGGCAGGTCCCGGAACAATTGGCGCCATTCCACCGGCACCTCTTTGGAGGCCAGGTAGCCGATGGCCTGGCGCAGGCGGTCGGGCAGATCGTCCGGGTGGGCGGCCAATAGCGCAGTAAAGCGCCGCTCGATGGGAGAGATGCGGTCCTCCTCCGTCAGCGCGCCAGGCTCTTTGGCCGCGGCCAGGCGAAAGCTCGCACCCAGGTTGCCCACGCCGCCAGGCTCCGAGTGCAGGCTAAAGAGGGACGCCACCAGATAGTAGGCGGACTCTTGCCAGGGGCGCGCCTCAGGGGACAGCCAGGGCACCACGTAGGGGTACATGGCGGCCACCGTGCCAGGCGGCTGGCCCAGGCCGCGCCGCAGCGCCGCCAGGGCGCCCCGGTTCCCGCGGCTGGCCAGCGCTTCCAGGTAGTCAATGAACGGATGTGTTTCAGTCATGTGGTTGCCTCCTTTGCATCGGGTTCGGGCATATGCTCCTTCCATACCTTGCCCAAGCCACTGGAGAGTTGCTGCCGGGCCAGCACGGCCGCCTTGAGGGCCGAGGTGCTCTCGCCTAGGTTCTGGGCGGCGGCCTCCAGGGCGGCCCAGGCGGCGTTGCGCACCACCTGCGCCCAGGCAGCGCGGGCCGCAGGGGCATCCTCGACCAAGCCGGTCACCAGATCGTGAAAAGGCAGCTCCAGGGCGGCCCAGTAGCGCCGCTCAGCGCCCCAGGACGCCATGAGAGCGTCACGCTCCTGGCGCTGCTGCTGCCCGAGGTTGCCGCCCTCCCTGTGATAGAGTAACTCAACGGCCAGGGTCGAGAGGGCGCCCCAGAGCTGGCCACGCACGGCCTCGGCCAGGGCCAGGGCCTTCTCCAGATGGGTAACCAGGTACTGATCCTGGAGCAGGGCCAGGGGAAGAGGAAGTTGCTCGGAACGATAGAACTCGACCTTAGCCTGGTCGTTGGCCATGCCCAGGGCCAGCAGACGCTTGGTGTGCTGTCGGCTCAGCCCGGGCACGTCGCCATCATCAAGCAGCATGTGCAGCCAGGTGATGGAGTATGGGGGCAGGTTGCCCCCGCTGCCCCTCTGTTCTTTGGCGACGATGCGTAGCACGGCGGCGCTGTCCCTCCAGAGCACCCTGTCTTCGTTGTAGCGCAGCACCAGCCAGCCCTGCCCACGCCCCGTGCCTTGACGATAGTGCTTGAGGGGGTCAACGATACTCTCGGCAAAGCGTAGCCCGGGCCCCAGCAGCATCTCGGACACGACAATGCCATTGGGCCCTTCTTGGGGCATTAGGAGGATGCGACGATTCTGCCATGTCAGGTAGTCCAGGTAACCATAGGGTACACGGACCTCTCGCTGGTAAGGGTCATCCATCTCCCAGGCGGGCCTATCCAGGTCCTGTCTCGTGCTCAAGATGTCGGGCACGGGATAGGGTACCAGGTTGAGCATCAGGGTCTGGAAGAGGGTATCACCTTGCACGAAGAAAGTGATGCCACGCGCCGCCGGGCCATCGGTGAACCGCTCCCCCGACACAGGGCTTAATCCGCCAAGGCCATAGGCATGCGCAGCTACCAAGGCCCGCGCTGCCTGGGCAGGAGTGAGGGTCACTCCGCGGTCTTCCCAGTTGTGGTCAAAAAGCACGGGGTTGTTGCCAGAGGCTAGATCGTGAATGAGCGAGATGGCCGATTTGGGCTTGGCCTTGGCGTGGGCCCTCTGGAAAAAGGGATGTGTCGCGTCGAATAGATCAAAGCGATCACGCCACTCGGTCAGGTATCTCTCAATGGGCTCGGCCATAAACTGACCCCGCTCCCAGAGAGCGCGCCATGCATCTGGCTCCTCTTCCGGACCGAACAGGCGATGCAGCACGGCCAGGAATAGGCGCAGGATAGCAGCAGTCACCAGTGGTGTTTCGCCGGTGAACTCGCTCATCTCGTGAGCCCGGAGCAGAGTGTCCTTCAGGCTCAGCGATTGCAGACCACCGTCCAATCCGACACACGGAAGCCATGGTTGGTCCACAAGGTTGAATGAACAGGCCATAGGAACTCCTTTCGATTTGATGCTACGACATGAATTCTTGGATCAGGGCATTGTTCTCTACACCTCCTTGCCTATGGAGAGGCCGAGATCGCGGCTCAGCCGCATCACGTACCCACACCCGGACACTGGACACACGCTATCGGCAAAGACCGCTAGCCGATAGTGGCGCAGGAGCGAGTGTCGCCGCCACGCCTCCGGCGGCCGTTGCGCGATGAGATGCGGCACCAGGCCACGGTGAGTTACTTGAACGGCGCGCCGCGCCAGCTTGCGGGTAACATCCGCTGAAGGCGTGTGCTCCATATCCACCGGGGCACCCCCTGCGGGGTCCAAGGTAAGCGAGTCTCCCTGCTTGTGCAGGCACACCACGGTAATCCCCTCGCCTCCCCAGCGGGTGAGCGCCTGAAACGTCGGATGCACCGATGGGTCTTCATCGGCGAGGCCGACATCGCTCTGTCCGAACAATCGAAAGCTCTCAACGGGCAACACGAGGCGTTTGAGCGCTTCCGACTCCTCTCTCCGCTTACTCCCATCCCAAGCTTCGCGATACTTGGTCAGGGCATCGGCGCCCACGGCGTGTTGGCTCTCATCCTCCCCATAGACTGCCTCGATCAGCGTCTGAGTCTCGGAGGGCAGGTGCAGCGAGTCCCGCCCTTGCAGCGCCAGCCAGGTGCGCAGCAGGATGTAGGGCTCGTACACATAGGCATCGCTGCCCCACTCGGGCAGGGCCTCGGCGTTGGCGGGTGTCACGATGCCCAGCCTTGGCTCGGCTAGGGGCGCGGGGCGCCCTGGCCGGTCATGGCGATGCAGGCGTCCCGCCCGCTGGATCAGTAGATCCATGGGCGCCAGATCGGTGATCATCAGGTCGAAATCCAGGTCCAGGCTCTGCTCGATCACCTGGGTGGCCACGACTACCCCGCGCCGATCTTGGGGTTGCGAACCCTTTCCGTAACGCGACAGCACCTTGTTCTCGATCTCCTCTCGCCACACGGGCGGAAAGCGGCTATGGAAGAGGGTCAGGTCGTCCGGTGGTACCAAGGCGGCCTCGCGCAGGGTCTGGTAGACCTGCTGGGAACGGGCGACGGTGTTGCACAATACCGTGGCGCAGCCGCCCTCCGCTAGGGCGGCGCGCAGCGTCTCGATCAAGGCCGAGTCGCCCTGGGGAAGCCACTCTAGCGCCAGGGGGCGATCCTCAGGCGCTGGCAGGGGCCGCCAACCGGCGCTCCCACCGCAAGCCCAGGTGACGGCGGGGTAGGCTACCGAGGCCGTATCTAGATCATCGGGCGCGCCATAGGCCCGCAGCAGCTCACGGCGCGTCGAGGCGGGCAAGGTGGCTGAGAGCATGACCACCGATGAGCCCTGGGCGCGCAGCCAACCCAACAGCCGGGCAAACAGGGTGGACATGTAGGTGTCGTAGGCGTGTACCTCGTCAAAGATGACTGTCTTGCCTGCCAGACCGAACAGCCGCACAAAGTAGTGCCGGGTAAGCAGCACGCTCAGCAGGGCCTGATCCACCGTGCCCACGCCAAAGGGAGCCAGCAGGCTGCGCTTGCGCGGCAGGAACCAAGACATAGCGTCCAAACTCTCGTCGGCAGTCGCGTCGCCCTCTTGAGCGGTGACGACCCGGGGAGGCGGCCCGGCCCAGCGCGCCTGGCTGTGCACGAGGAGCGGCGTGACGGTCCCTTTGCCATAGCGGGCGTCCAGCATCTTGCCCAGGCGTTCGTGCATCTGGTTGCTGGTAGAGGTGGTAGGCATGGCGATGTAGAGCCCGCGCTGCTGCAAACGACATGCCCACTGGTCGGCCAGATAGAGCGCCGATTCGGTTTTGCCCGAGCCGGTGGGCGCCTCGATCAGTACAAGGGAGGGGCCATCGAGCTTGGGCGCCAGGTCTATGACGGCCTGCTGCATGGGTAAAGCCGTGTACTTGGGGAAAAGGGTCTCAAAGGAAGCGGGCTCCTGCGGCGCCTGCCACAGGTCCCACTCGACCTGGTGTACGGCGCGTTGCGCCTGCTCCGCAGCCTGCTCCGCATAGGCGGCGAGGTTGCGCGCGTCCGGCGCCGCCGGAAAGTGCTCCTGCATCGAACCGACCCAATCGGCGGCGGAGACCAAGCCGGAGAGCAGGGTGACGAGAGCTTGGCGCTCCGGCCGCTGGGCCAGGCAGTCGGGGAGCGGGACAGGCAAGTAGAGCGCGGCCAGGGCCGCAACCAGCCCGGCGCGGGCGGCATCCCAGGCTTCATCGCCATACTGATCGCGATTGAGCGAGGTGGCCAGGTTGGGCGGCGGCCAACTGCCATGGTGCCCGCCCAAGCCACGGGCCAGGTCCCGGGCCAGCAGGCCAGGAGCGCCCCAGCGCTCCAGCAAGGGCGGCAGCGCCCAGGCGCTGATGACGCCATGCCAGGCGCCCGCATCCCCGCCGAACTGGCGCCGGAACCCAAGCCCGTGGACCTCCAGCAGCGGCACCGCCGGCGGGTGCTGCCTCTGAAAGGCCGGGCTGGCCTTGCCCAGATCGTGCAGGGCGGCCCAGAACATGAGGGTGCGGCGCGCGACGGCGTCGTCGCAGCCCAGGGTCTCTGCGATGCGGGCCCGCAGACCCGCGCCCAGGCTTCTATCCCACAAAGCGCCCACCACTTCTGCCACATCAATCATGTGGCAGAGCAGCGGGTGCGTCACTTTGGCCTCCTTGGGTCCACTTGTCTTGCCCCAGAGGGCGTACAGCTCGTCCATCCCACTTCACCTCGCGTTTCCAGCATGCCTTGGCTCACACCGATCAGGCGCTGCCGCCATTTTACCCAGCAGTAACCGGCGGCGCTAGCGCTTCCCGCGCGAGCCAGATACGACTCCATTCGCGGCAAGCATAGCACGAGGGCGCGCCAGGTAGTGTCGCGAATGGTCTGACTTGCGCCAAGGGCAGACAAGACAAGCGTCGAGGGGGCAGGAGTTACCGACAACGGGTTTTCAGGCCAGCCCTTGGTCGCAACGAGCAGCGATGATGTCGAGGCCGAAGTGATCATGCGCGAGAGCGAGCGCGAGATGCAGCGGATCGCCCAGGAGATCGCCAGCCGCCTGACCCCAAAGCAGACCCTCATCCTGGAACTCGCTGCTGCGGGCCAGTCTCAGCGAGAGATCGGGCTCAAACTCAGGTGTACGCAGCAGGCCGTGAGCAAGGAGTTGCAGCGCGCACGCGCTGTTGCGGCAGAGTACTTGAGCCCTCAGACTGTGTCGCGGAGCGGCGTCAGGTGCGCCAGATCTCCCGCCAGCGAGCGGGCCGGCGTGTACGCAGAACCCCTGCTGCGCAACGCTCCCTATAAGAGCGAGAGACTGAACAGGGAGTATTGCCAGGCCAGCGGGATCCAAAAGCACAAGCCCAAGGCCAAGAGGAGAGCTGACGAGGGCTGCGTGTAGGTCACCGGCTGCCCACAGGTTGTGAATCGGCCTCCTTGTGGCACTAATATATGGGATGTTCGTGTAGTCGGGGGCTACGCGACAGTCGTAATGCCCACGGCAGCATATCTTTCCAAACCCTGGCACGAGGGGCCGTCCTGCCCTGCTTTGCCTGTCTAGCGACTCTTGGATTGATCGATCCTCTCGGCGAGAGCCCTGGCCGCGATGCGGGGCGTTCTCGCCGGTCTCTGTGGCCCTGAGGCCGCGTACTCAACTGGCCGGGGTGCCTTGGGCTGTCGCCCAGGCCCGCCGCCCTGCGCCCCGCCTGGTGTACGCCCATCGTCACCCAGACCGCGCATCCGGAGGTTCACAAGATGAGTCTACGCATCCTGCTGCCCGGGGGGCGGCATCCTACCCGCGACCCTCGCCTCCCGGCTGCTAGACAAGCCGGTCTGTGTGGTGGTCAAAGGGCCCTCTTCGGGCGGCAAGAGCTACACCGCCGAGACGGTGCTCAAAACCCTGCCTCAGGACGCTTACCTCGACTTTACCAGCATGTCCGATCACGCGCTGATCTATGACGATCGCCCCGTCGTCCACAAGGTCATCGTCCTCTATGAGGCCAGCGGTCTGGGCGCCGACCGGCAGGGGGAGCCGAGCCTGCTCGCCTGCCTGGTGCGTTCGCTCCTCTCAGAGGGGCGCATCAAGCACACCACTGTCGAAAAGACCTCCGAGGGGATGCGCCCCCGGCACTTGGAGCGGCAGGGCCCCACGGGCATGATCACCACGACCACCTGGGCCAGCCTCCATCCCGAGAACGAGACCCGCATGCTTTCCGTCACCGTGCGCGATGATGCCAGCCACACGGCCGACATCCTGGCCATTCTGGGCGATAGGGCCGCTGGCCTGCATGGCGTACCTCCCGATCTGACCCCGTGGCATGCGCTGCAGACGTGGCTCGAAACGGCTGGCTGCCGACAGGTCGTGATCCCCTTTGCCCCGATTCTGGCCCGTTTGTGCGACGCCAGGGCGGTGCGCCTGCGGCGCGATATGAACAAGGTGTTCACCCTGGTCCGCACCCACGCCATGCTGCATCAGCAGACCCGCGAGCGCGATGACCAGGGGCGCATCGTGGCCACCCTGGCCGACTATGCCGCCGCTCACTCGCTCGTGCTCTATGGCCTGGATAGCGTGGGCAACCGCACGCCCCTGGCCCAGGCGCTGGATCTGGCGCTGCACGTGGACACCGTGGCCCCCCTGGTGAGCATGACGCGCTCGGAGGACAGGGCCAGGGTGGGCGTGTCTACGCCGGTGGCCGAGGGTACGATCCGCGAGGGCGGCCTGGTGACCCAGATCCTGGCGACCGTCGAGACGCCCACGGGCCGCTCGTATGTCGAGCACGTCTCGATGCCCACGCCCGAGAGCTGGGCGTACCAGTTGACGCCCTATCACAGCGGCGTCTATACACTGCGCATCCGGGCGACAGACCGGGCCGGCAACAGCCACACCATCGCTGCGTTCCAGGTGCTGGCGCACATGGAGCTGGATCGTAACGTCTACCTGCCCCTGATGTGGTAGAGATATTGGATCGTTCGCCGGTCGCTCGCAGGCTACGGCCTACGAGCGACCGACCGTAGGCCATCGTTCGGAGACAGAGAAACGACCAAGAGAGTTGGTTTCTCCTGGTCGCAATCGGGGGTATTGTGGCGATGGGTGGATTCGGACTGGTGGGCAAGGGCTTATGAGGCCTTGGGAAATGCACTGACACAGCCTATCTGGTCACCTCTCCTGGATATGATCAACTAGCAGAAGTATAGACAAGATAGTGCTTGGGGGAAACGTGGGCATCAGCGCCTGAAGGTAAAAGAACTTTTCCCAGGTGCCTTCGTCCAGGTCTTTCCAATCCATGTAGAAGCCTCCGAGTGATAGTGTTTAGGACAGAACAGAGCGGTCTGCCACGCAGACCGCTCACGTAACCCCGACCGGCAGTTGTTGCTAACTATTCCAGGTGCGCTCCCCTCCGTTCTTGCTCCTCGGGTCAGGCTCAATCTCAACAATATCATCCAGCTTTCCGGTAAGCCAGGCCCGGAAAAGAGAACGACCGACTGCGGATGCGGTTGTGCCCCTGCTCATGCAACGCACCATCACCTCCAGGTGCATGTCTTTCGGCACATCGTTCACGTAGATTGCTTTCGTCTCGGCCATGTCAGGCTCCTTCCTTGCTCCTACCACTCTGCAAGAGCACTATACCATAGGCACTCTAGGTGTCAAGTTGCACAACTCCTATGCTTACAATAGTCTGTCACCAGGTGAGTGCGCCTCGTGTACCCGATGCAGGTCATCGTCTGTGAGGCGCAGGTAGGTCTGGGTCACGATGATACTGCTGTGACCCAGTAGTCTGCGGATAGTCTCAAGGTCTGCTCCCGACCTGTGCATGGCGGTAGCGAACGCCTTGCGAATCTCGTGTGGCGTTACCCGCCCCTCTACCCCAGCCCGCTCGCTCAGTCGGCGGAGCATGGTGTGCAGGCCCGCATACGTCATGCGGGTACCCTCTTGTGTCAGCCACAAGGCAGGCGACTCCGCTCTAGTAGAGCGCATGGCTGCGTACCGGCGCAGGGCACGGGCTGCGTGCGAACCAAGAAACGCAGACCGTGCCACTTTGCCTTCGGTCTTTGCAGCGGGTACTGTGATACGTCCCTCGGTTACATCGGTGTCCTCCAAGTCTAGGCGTAGAAGCTCCGAGGCCCGGAGCCCTGTGTCCAATAGCGTGCGGATGATGGCGTCATCCCTGCTGCCTACAAAGGTGCGATGGTCGCACGCCCGAAGCAGCTTCTTGATGTCCTCTATGTCGGCAGCACCCATCGCCTCGTGCATGGCACGGGGGGCCTGCACGTTGCGCAGGGGGTTCCACTCGGTGTCGTACTCTTTACGGCACCAGTTGACCCAGGTGCGCAGGGACCGATAGTAGGCGTGTACCCCACCAGGGGCGTGGCCCTGGGCCAGCTCGGTCAGGAACTCTCGGATGTGCTGGGGCCTAATGTCCTCCACCCTACCCGCCTGGGGTCCGAGCCAGAGCAGGAACTCCGCCAGCTTGCGGGTATAAAAGTCCAAGGTACCAGCAGAGCATGAGCTTTTCTTGCTGCGCAAGAACGCCTGCATCTCTAGTGCCACCTCGGTCTGGAGTATCTGTTGTCCGAGTCCCGATACTCCATCTCCCAGAGTCCCGTTGTTTTCTGGTGATGCCGACATAGCAAAGACCCCTTTCAGTGTTGCTACTGTTAGGGGTCTTTTACATCTGATATGTAGTTGTTTGCGGTAGTTGTGGCGACGACTAGATTTGAACTAGTGACCAAGGGCTTATGAGTCCCCTGCTCTACCGCTGAGCTACGTCGCCCAGAAAAAGTAGCGGGGAGAGGATTCGAACCTCTGACCTTTGGGTTATGAGCCCAACGAGCTGCCACTGCTCCACCCCGCATCAACAGGGGCTAGTATACCGTCGCGGGGCGACCCTGTCAAATCGCCCGTTTTGCGGATTGCGTGCTAGTCGTTCTCCAACAGCTCCAGGATGCAGCCCAGGGGCCCCTCGGCGTCCACATAGGCATACCGCCCGCCGGTATAGTCGCCCTTTTGCACCAGCGGTATCTCGTGGGCCTCCAGGCGGGCCAGCGTCGCGCCCATGCCCTTGATGTTGAAGGCGATGTGGTGCAGGCCGGGGCCGTTGGCATCCAGGAACTCGCGCCAGGTGCTGGGCTGCTCGTCGGGCTCGATCAGCTCCAGCCGCACCTGGGGGCCCAGGTCAAAGAACGCCAGCCGCGCGCGGGCCTCGGTGGGCGCGCCGCGATACTCGGTGTGCGCCAGGTCGCGGGCGTCGGTCCAGCGCGCCACAGGCGCCTCGACGCCCAGCAGCTCGGCCCAGCGCGCCGCCGCCGCCTCGATGTCGTCGGTCACGATGGCAACCTGCGTCATGATGCGGTTGCCCAGAAACCCTTCTGCCATGCTGCGCCTCCTTGCGTATGTTGTCCCCAGTGTACGCCAGGGCCGATGCCGGCGCAAGCAGCCCGGCTGTTTTCGCGTTTCGTGGTTCTTGACGCTGCTCCGCGCCGCCTCTATACTTGTGTTTGGTCGCTTGCGCCGTCAAGGCAAAGCGCCATGATCGGCGTTGCTCGCGTAGACGGGCGCACCTGAATCGAGGTTTGATGACCCATACCGAGAACGAACGCATATTGGAAATCCGCGACCTCTGGGTCTCGCGCGAGGGCCACGAGATCCTGCGTGGGGTGAGCCTGGCGGTGGCGCGAGGCAGCGTGCATGTGGTGCTGGGGCTGAACGGCTCCGGCAAGAGCACCCTGGCCCATGTCCTCATGGGCGCCGGGGGCTATGCCGCCACCGCAGGCCAGATCCTCTTTGAGGGCCGAGATATCGCCTCCTTGCCCATCAACGAGCGCGGCAAGGCTGGCATCACCCTGGCATGGCAAGAGCCGGCGCGATTCGAGGGCCTCACCGTCGAGCGCTATCTCGGCCTGGGCCAGCCAGAGCCCGACCCGGCGCGCCTGGCCGAAGCGCTGGAGGCCGTCAGCCTGGACGCCAGCTATCGCACACGCTTTGTGGATGAGGGGCTTTCGGGCGGCGAGCGCAAGCGCGTCGAGCTGGCGGCGGTCTATGCCATGCGCCCCAAGCTCGCCATCCTGGATGAGCCCGATTCGGGCATTGACCGGTTCACCGTGAGCGACATCGCCCGGCTGATCCACCGCATGGCCGAGGAGGGCACCACCGTCTTGCTGATCAGTCATAGCGACGAGGTGGTCGAGATCGCCAACCGCGCCTCGCTGATCTGCGGCGGACGCATCATCCAGACCGGCGACCCCCAGACGATTTGCAGCCGCTATATCCAGTTCTGCAATCCCTGCGAGAACCCCGATCTGGTGGAGCGCGAGGGGGCCTATGAGCGACTTTGATCTGCTCATGGCCGCCTACGAGGCTTCTGGCGGCGATCCAGAGCTGTTCAGCTCCTCCACCGTGGCCCGGCTGGTGGTCAGCGGCAATGAGATCATCGGCGCGAACCAGATCCCGGGCATCGAGATGTTCGCAGAGCAATTGCCCGATGGCGTGCGGGTGCGCCTGGCCGTAGCGCCCGACACCCAGGTGGCGCTGCCCGTGCACCTCTGCTTTGGCATGTTGCCCGAGCGCGGCATGCAGCGCATCGTCGCGACCTTTGAGATCGGGGCACGGGCCAGCGTCGAGTTCGTGGCCCATTGCACCTTTCCCAACGCCATCGAGGTCGAGCACCTGATGGAGGGCGAGATCCACGTGGGCGCGGGCGCCACCATGCGCTACAGCGAGACCCACTATCACGGCGAGCACGGAGGCGTGTTCGTGCACCCCAAAGCGCGGGTCATCGTGGATGAGGGCGGGCGCTACTATTCCGGGTTCAGTCTCAGCCACGGCCGCGCCGGCAAGCTGGATTTCGATTACGAGATTGACGTGGCCCGCAACGGCCTGGCCGAGCTGGATGCCAAGGCCCTGGGTTGGGCCGATGACGAGATCATTGTGCGAGAGACGATCCGCTTGAACGGCGAGGGTGCCCGCGGGCTGGCCAAATCGCGCATCGCCGTGCGCGACCGGGCGCGCAGCCAGGTGTTTGGCACGACCGAGGGCAACGCCCCCATGGCGCGCGGGCACATTGACTGCGTCGAGATCGTGCGCGACCAGGCCATTGCCCATGCCGTGCCCGTGGTGCGGGTGAGCGATCCCCAGGCCCAGGTCACCCACGAGGCGGCCATTGGCACCGTGGACAAGAAAGAGCTGGAGACGTTGCTGGCGCGCGGCCTGGACGAGGAACGGGCCGTGGATATCATTGTGCGGGGCATGCTGGGAGATTGAGCCACCGCACGAGAAAGGAACGCTATGCCGATGTTGGGTATGGGCGAGCTGATCATACTGGCGCTGTTATGCCTGGGGCCTCTGGCCCTGGCCGCTATCGTCCTGGTCATCTATCTGGTGACGCGCAAGCCCGGCCGGGCCTGCCCCTATTGCGCCGAGCGCATTCAGCCGGATGCCGTGATCTGCCGCTTCTGCGGGCGCGACCTTGGCGCTGCGCCGCAGACGGAGGAGATGGACGATGATGTCAAGTTCCCGTCTGCAACCGATCCTGGCGACGCTGACGCCTGACCGCCTCGCAGCGCTGGTGCATGAACTGGCCGCGCGGCAGCCGGCCAGGGCGCGCGACAATGTCTCCGTGCTGGATATCCAGGAGGAGCTGCTCCAGGGCAGGGATCTGGGCAGCCCGGCGGAAGCCTGGGAGGCCCAACTGGCGCTCAAGCGCGCCATCGCCGATACGATAGCCCAGATACCGGATATGGAGTACGTCGAAGGGGACTCTTGATGAAGCCCCGACACCGTCTTTCTGGCAGAAAGACGCAGCTAGCGCTCTGATAGAGTAGGATGTGCATGCGAATACCAGAGTCCATTCAAGACAAGCTGGCGCCCGAGGCGCTGCGAGACCTGGTGCGCCGCCTGGCTACCCGGGTGGAGAGCCGGCGCGCGGGCGTCAACGTGGCCCTCATCGTGCAGACGCTGTTGGGTGGGGAGCTGGGCAGTGGCCCAGAGCGGGCGGCGCTCTACCAGGCGCTGCGCGATGCCGTGCGGCAGCAGATCGAGGCCCTGCCCGACCTGCGCTACGTGCAAGGGTTGTCTTGATGAGAAGATGACTATGTCCTTCTGGCAGAAGGCACAGAGCCCCGAACCGACAGCCCACAAGCCTGAACTCACCACCTTCCCACAGGGGAGCCCGCTCCGTTTGACTTGCATCGGGATTACGCTATAATCGTTAGGTATCTAATGATCCGTCACCCGCAAGGCGCAAGCAGATGCAGGATTCACGAGAGCTGGCCGCATCCATCGTACGTAATCTTCTCAGCCTGATGCGTTACTCGCACCGCCTGGGGCATCGCCTGCGCAGGGAGCATGGCATCTCGGGGCGTCGGCTCAGCGTGCTGCGATACCTCGGCGAGAATGGCGAACACGCGGTCAGCGAGGTCAGTCGTTACCTCAACCTGCGCGATGGCACCGTATCTCCGCTGCTGGACAACATGGCCCAAGAGGGCCTGGTCACCAAGAGACGTTGTCCCGATGACAGCCGCCGGGTGCTGATCCAGATCACGGAACATGGCCGCGAGGTGGCGGCCACCGCTCCAATGACGGCTTTTGGTCTCTTGCGACGAGACCTCCCCACCCTTCCCCCTGTAGAGCTTTCGGCCATAGATGCCGCCGTATCGCGCATCGTCGAGTTGGCCCAGCTAGATGAATCACTGATGGAGTAAGACGGAGCCTATGAAGATCTTCTGGCGCGTAATGGGTTACTTGCGGCCATATTGGCCCTATCAAGTGTTCGCGTATACCTGTATGTTGGGCATTACAGGCGTCAGCCTCTACATGCCCCAGATCATCCGTAAGGTTGTTGACGAGGGCATCGCGCAGGGAGACCTTCAGGCATTGGCCACATCCGTGGCGTTGCTCCTGGGGCTGACTCTGCTGCGCGGCCTGTTCCGCTTTGGCGAGGGCTTTCTCACAGAGAACGCCTCGCAGAGCGTCTCATACGATCTGCGCAACCAGCTCTACCACAAGATGGAGCAGCTCTCCTTTAGCTATCACGACCGCGCGCAGACGGGCCAGTTGCTTTCGCGCACGACCAGCGATGTCGAACGCTTGCAGCGCCTCACGGGCCGAGGGCTGTTGGGCCTGTTCAACGCCGCCATCATGATCATCGGCACCACGGTCATCCTGTTCGGGATGCAGCCTACGCTGGCGGCGCTTTCCCTGGCCGCCATGCCGATCATCACGATCCTGATGCGCACTTTTGTCAAGCACCAGCACCCCCTGTGGCGCTCGCGGCAGAACATCATGGCCGAGCTTACGGCCAGGGTCGAGCAGAACCTCTATGGCGTGAGCGTGGTGCGCGGCTTTGCCCAGGAGGATGCCGAGGTATCCCGGTTCGACGGGGAGAACGATCGCATCTTTGATGTCTCCATGACGCTGACGCGGCGCGGCAGCCGCATGATGCCGATGATCGTGCTGTTGGCCAGCGCCAGCACCGTGGTGATCCTGTGGGTGGGCGGCACGATGGTGGTGCAGGGGATATTGACCCTGGGCGCTTTGGTAGCGTTCAACAGCTATATGCTCCAGCTCGTCGGCCCCATGCGCCGGGTGGGCTTTCTCATTACCATGATCGGCGAATCGCACGCCTCGGCCGAGCGCGTATTCGAGGTGTTGGACGCCGAGTCAGAGGTCAATGATGCCCCCGATGCCCGCGAACTGAGCCAGATTGAAGGCGCCGTCAGCTTTGAGCACGTCACTTTTGGCTACTTTAGTGGCAGTCCCGTGCTCCAGGATGTCTCATTCGATGTCAAGCCGGGCCAGATCGTGGCGCTCTTGGGGCCCACAGGTTCGGGCAAGAGCACCATCACCAACCTGATCCCGCGCTTTTACGATGTGAGCGAGGGCGTCGTCAAGATCGATGGCGTGGACGTGCGCGAGGTGACGCTGGACTCGCTGCGCAGCCAAATCGGCATGGTGCTACAGGAGACCATGCTTTTTGGCAGCACCGTGCGCGAGAATATCGCCTTTGGGCGGCCCGATGCCACCCAGGAAGAGATCGAGGATGCCGCCAAGGCCGCCGCAGCCCACGATTTCATCATGCGCTTCCCCGATGGCTATGACACCGAGGTGGGCGAGCGCGGCACCACCCTTTCCGGCGGCCAGCGCCAGCGCGTGGCCATCGCCCGCGCCCTCCTGCTCGATCCGCGCATCCTGATCCTGGATGATGCCACCTCTAGCGTGGATACCGAGACCGAGCAGCAGATCCAGGGCGCGCTCAAGAACCTGATGCGCGGGCGCACGTCGTTCGTCATCGCCCAGCGCGTCTCGACCGTACGCGATGCCGACATGATCCTGGTAATTGACCAGGGCCGCCTGTGCGCTCAGGGCCGCCACCAAGACTTGATCCGCGAATCGGGCATCTATGCCGACATCTATTACCGGCAGCTTCGCCAAGAGGACATGGACTTGGTCGAGGCCGCTGTGGGGAGGACCGCATGAGCATCAATTTCAGTCCGGGCGGCTTTCGGGGCGCCCATGTGCACCTAAGCCACTATCGCGATTCTGAAGGGCAAGGCTTTGACTGGCGCATCATGCGCCGCCTGCTCCAGTTTCTCGTACCACACAAGCGGCGCATGTTCGAGTCGTTGGCGCTCATGATCGTCAGCGCGGGCCTGGCCTTGCTGGCCCCGTACCTGGTCAAGCTGCTGATTGACGACTATATCACGGCGGGCGACCTGGTGGGCCTGCGCTGGATGGCTTTGGCAACCCTGGCCGCCTATTCGGGGGACTTTGTCGCCGATTGGCGCCGCCGTCTGCAAACCGAGACCGTTGCCCATAGTGTGTTGCGGGGCATGCGCGGCGACCTGTTCCGCCACTATCAAAAGCTCACCATGAGTTTCTTTGATACCTTTGGCACCGGCAGCCTGATCGCCTCCATCACCAGCGATGTGGGCGTGGTGAACGAACTGCTGGCCAACGGGCTCATCACCATGTTCAGTGACATTTTCATCCTCTTGAGCGTCATGGTGGTGATGCTGGTGATCAACTGGCAGTTGGCGCTGCTCAGCCTCTCGGTGTTGCCCCTGATGGTCATCGCCACCTGGGTCTTTTCCGGCTATGCCCGGCGGGCCTACCGGCGCACCCGTGAAAAGAACAGCGTCATGATCGGACGTCTGGCCGAGGACATTAGCGCCATGCGCGTGATCCAGGCGTTCAACGAAGAGGACCGCATGAGCCGCGAGTTCGACCAGATCAACCGCGAGAACCGCCAGGCCAACGTCGCGGCAGTGACCCTCTCTTCGGCGTTCACGCCCGCCATGGAGCTCTTTGGCACGCTGGCCACCAGCATCATCCTCTGGTTCGGCGGGCGCGCCGTCATTCAGGATACCCTTACCCTGGGTATCATTGTCGCCTTTCTCAGCTATACCTCGCGCTTGTTCCAGCCGGTGCTGGAGCTGAGCATGGTCTTTACCACCTGGCAGGCGGCCATGGCCGGCGGCGAGCGCGTGCTGCGCATCCTCAATATCGATCCGGCCATCAAGGACAAAGAGGGCGCCGTCGAGATGGCGCAGGTGCACGGCGAGCTGACCTTTGACCATGTGAGCTTTCGCTACCTGGATGATACACCCGTGCTGGAAGATGTGACGTTCACCATCCAGCCAGGGGCGACCATCGCCCTGGTGGGCCCCACAGGCGCCGGCAAGACCACCATCGCCAGCCTGCTGACCCGCTTTTATGACATCAAAGAGGGGCGCATCCTGATTGATGGCACCGACATCCGGGACGTGACCCTGGATTCGCTGCGCCAGCAACTGGGCATGGTGCCCCAGGAGCCTTTTCTGTTCACCGGCACCGTGGATTACAACATCCGCTTTGGCAAGCCCGATGCCACCGAAGAAGAGGTGATCGCGGCGGCCAAGGCGGCCAACGCCCACGAGTTCATCATGTCTCTGCCCGAGGGCTATCAAACCGAGATCCTGGAGGGCTCGGCCAACCTCTCTCTCGGCCAGCGACAGCTCATCTGTCTGGCGCGCGTGATCCTGGCCCAGCCCCGCATCCTGGTGCTGGACGAGGCCACCTCTAGCGTGGACTTGCGCACCGAGGGGCTGATCCAGGAGGTCATGGACAACCTGATGGAGGGCCGCACCTCCCTGGTGATCGCCCACCGACTGGCGACGGTGCACCGCGCTGACCTGATCCTGGTGATTGATCAGGGGCGCATCGTCGAGCGGGGCACACACGATGAGCTGATGGCGCTGGATGGGGTCTATGCCCACCTGTACGAGACCCAGTTCCTCTCGGTACAGCCGGCCCAAGTCGCCAGCTAGGCAATCATACAGCCTTTCATTGATCCGTCTGGGGGCGGCGCAACCTTGCAGCGCACCGCCCCCTTTTTGCTGCCCATGCAACCCTGCGCATCGAATCGTACTCACAAGGGTTGTAGACTCCCGGAACTCTTGCTTGCCCGCCCATGGGCAGGCGTGACACTGACGCAAAGGACGCCATGAGCAACGAGCAACAACCTAACGATAGAACCAAAGGCATCCCAACGATCATCCAGGGCGGCATGGGCGTAGGCGTCTCGAACTGGCGCCTGGCGCGCGCCGTGGGTGAGTGCGGGCAGATGGGCGTGGTCTCGGGCACGGCCCTGGATAGTGTCTTTGTCCGGCGCCTGCAGTTGGGCGACCCGGAGGGCGCCGTGCGGCGCGCCCTGGCCCATTTTCCCTGGCCCGGCATGGCCCGGCGCGCCCTGGAGGCCTACTGGGTCGAGGGCGGCATTGCCCCCGGCACGCCCTTCAAGACCGTCCCCATGACAACGGCAGAGTTGACCCGAACGCAGACCGAGCTGTTGGTGATGGCGAACTTTTGCGAGGTGTTCCTGGCCAGAGAGGGGAACAGCGCGCCGGTGGGCATCAACTATCTGGAAAAGGTGCAGCTCCCAACCCTGCCCTCTCTGCTAGGCGCCATGCTGGCGGGGGTGGACGCCATCCTGATGGGAGGCGGCATCCCCCTGGCGATCCCTGGCATCCTGGACCGGCTGGCGCGCTGGGAGCCGGTGGAAAAGCGCCTGGAGGTGGTGGGCAGCGGCGTACACGGCCAGCATTTGGCGCCCGCCGAACTCGCCGAGGGCGCGCTGACGCCCCTGCAACGGCCCGCCTTCCTGGCCATCGTCTCGTCGGACGTGGTGGCCAAGGCGCTGTTGCGCCGGGCCTCGGGCGCGGTGGACGGGTTCATCGTCGAGAACCACACCGCCGGCGGCCACAATGCGCCGCCGCGCCGCGCGCCCCAAGCCGAGGGGAACGGCGCATCCGCTTTTGGCCCCAAAGATGTGCCCGACCTGGCCGGCATCCGCGCCCTGGAGCGCCCGTTCTGGCTGGCGGGCGGCTATGGGTCGCCTGAGGACCTGCGCGCGGCGCTGGCCGAAGGCGCCCGGGGCATACAGGCGGGGACGGTCTTTGCCTGCTGCCGCGAATCGGGCCTGGCGCCCCACCTCAAAGAGGCGTTGCTGCGCCACAGCCTGGCGGGCGAGATCGAGATCATCACCGATCTGCGGGCCTCGCCCACGGGCTACCCCTTCAAGCTGGCGCCCTTGCCCGAGGCCCCGGCGGGCCATGGGCCGGTGGATGCAGCGCGCCGCCGTGTGTGCGACCTGGGCTATCTGCGCACCATCTATGAGCGCGAGGACGGGAGCCTGGGCTACCGCTGCCCCGCCGAGCCGGTTGCGGCCTACCTGGCCAAGGGCGGCGCCCTGGAAGATACTGTCGGGCGACGCTGCCTGTGCAACGGACTGGCCGCCGCCATCGGCTTTGGGCAGGCGCGCCGTCAGGGCGTCGAGCCACCCATGGTCACCGCCGGCGAACAGTTGCGCGCCCTGCGCCAGCTTGTGGCAGAGAAGGGTCTTGACTATACTGCGCGAGACGTGATCGAGTATCTAGAGAGTTGAGGGCGGGGCCTGCAAGGGCTCGCCCGCCGGCGCACACCACCACCGACGGACGAGGAGGCTTGCAGACATGTGGCAACACATCGTGGTCGCCCTCAAGGGCATGGCCTTTGGCCTGAGCAACATTGTGCCGGGCATGACCGGCGGCGCCATCCTGATCGTGCTGGGCATCTATGGGCAGTTTGTGGATGCCTTGGGCAATCTCGCGACCAACAAGGCGCGCCGCCGCGAATATCTGATCTTCTTGGGCGCTCTGGGGCTGGGGGCCGTCATCGCGATGGTGGGCCTCTCTCGCGCGCTAACCTGGCTACTAGACTGGCGCCCCGTGCTGCTGACGTTTCTCTTCAAGGGCCTGCTGCTCGGCACCATCCCGGCCCTGTTCCGGCTCCACAATGATATGCGCATCACCCCGGGTCGGGCGCTGGCCGCCCTGCTGGGGTTGGCGGTCGTGGTGGCCCTGCGCGCCCTGGAACGGCAGAACCTGCACGCCGAGTTGCTGACCGACAGCCGCAGCCTGCTGGGCATTGCCTATGTCCTGGCCGCCGCCTGTGTGGCCGGGGCAGCCAATGTCACGCCCGGCATCTCGGGCTCCTACGTCTTTCTGTTGGCGGGCACCTACCGCCCCATCCTGGACGCCCTTTCGGCCCTGGCTCGCCTGGACATTCACTGGCACGTGCTGGCGCCCACGGCGGCAGGCGCCGCTATCGGGATCGTCGCTTGCTCCAAGCTGATTGACACAGCCCTCAAGCGGGCCTCCGGCCTGGCGGCCTATGCCATCCTGGGGCTGTTGCTGGGCTCGGTATATGGACTGTGGCCCGCCGGGGCGTTGCAACAGGAGGATGCACTGCTACTGGCGCTCTGCCTGGCGGCGGGCATTGCCATCGCGGCGCTCTTGGGGCGGCGCGGCGCCGAGGGTGGCGCCGACAGGGGCACAAGCCCATTGCCAGCGCGAGAAGCGCGCCCGCAACGCGCCGATGGCGAGCCAGGGGTCTAGAGCGAAGTCTGCCAGGCGCTCAGCCAGCGCAGGTAGGTGAGGATCTGTACAAGCCCACCAGTGTGCGTTCCGCGCCATTTACGCCCATCGCGTTTGCCATCGAAGGGTAGATCGCGCTGGTACAGACCACGGTATAGAGATATACTTGGGAGTGAGGCAGCCAGCGCGCGCGGCATGGATAAGCATCGCGCCACATCTATCGGCCATGCCATAATACCCTGGCGCAGGATACGGAGCCACTCGATTGGATACGGCGGCTTTTGATGAGCAGGGCTTGACTCTTGTAGAGCTGCTGATCGTTTTGGCTATCCTCGGAATCCTCTTGGGCATCACGGCGGTCGGCCTTAGGCCCCTCTTGCAGACCGCCGCCCTGCGGGCCGATCAAAGGGCGTTGGCAACGCTCAACGACGTGACCGCATACTATCAGATCGCCAAGGAAAGGCCCTCGGCGGGTATCTTTCCTGACGGGAGTTCAGACCAAGAGAAGCTAGAGCTCCTGCTGGCCGAGGGTCTGCTAACGGCCGCGCCGATCCCCAGACAAGCGGGGGTCAGCTTTCGGTGGAACGCTTCACAGGCTGTCTGGGTGCTCGCCTCCGGAGAGCAAGCGGCCCTGTCTTCTCTCGGGAGCACCTTTGCCGAGATCAGTCAGGGCTTCATCGGCCGGATTTCCCGCTTTTACGCTGATAAAGGCTACTATCCGCGTTCTTGGGGAGACTATGCATTCACCGATATCGGCCTTGACCCCGACGAATGGGCAGGGCCGGTAACGAATGCGTACTATCGGCCCAGGGGCAGCCGCCTGGGCGTGTCGCCAGAGGCAGGCTACACGTTCACCGTACGGGATTTGCACGGCAGCTATCGCATTCTGACGCATCAACTCCAATGGAGTCTCTGGTACGACGTGGTCACCAACAAGTGGTACTACCACTCTATCGCACCCGAGAATGAGATTGCCATAGAGACGCTACGCATCAACCCGCAGTGATCTCTCGTGAACCCGATGAACCCGGCCTTGCGCGCGAATGGCGTCTCGCTCGTGTTGCCTTTTTGCACCCTGGCGGAATCTCGGTAGAATCTATCAGACCTGCGCCGGAATGCGAGGTCAGATCACCGGTGATCGCGCCCTGTGCGCGATCTTTTTGTGACCTGAGGGGGTAGTAGGGATGCCACGTCGAGACGATATCCACCGCGTGATGATCATCGGTTCGGGGCCGATCGTGATCGGCCAAGCCTGCGAGTTTGACTATTCCGGTACTCAGGCGTGCAAGGCGTTGCGTTCCCTCGGCTATGAGGTAGTGCTGGTCAATTCGAACCCCGCCACCATCATGACCGACCCGGGCACGGCGGACGTGACCTACATCGAGCCCCTGAACGTCGAACGGATGCGCCAGATCATCGAGAAGGAGCGCCCCGACGCGCTGCTGCCCAACCTGGGTGGACAAACGGGCCTGAACCTGGCCTCGGAGCTGGCCAAGGCGGGCATCCTGGAGCAGTATGGCGTGCAGGTGATCGGCGTGCAGATTGACGCCATCGAGCGGGGCGAGGACCGTATCATTTTCAAGCAGACCATGGACCGCCTGGGCATCGAGGTGCCCCGCAGCTCGCCCGCCTACACCATCGAGGAGGCCGAGGCGGTGGCCGCCGAGCTGGGCTATCCGGTGGTCGTCCGCCCCGCCTATACCCTGGGCGGCACGGGCGGCGGCCTGGTCTATAACGTCGAAGAGTTGCGCACCGTGGCGGGGCGCGGCCTGGCCGCCAGCATGATCGGCCAGGTGTTGATCGAAGAGTCGGTGCTGGGCTGGGAAGAGCTGGAGCTGGAGGTCGTCCGCGATAGCAAGAACCAGATCATCACCGTCTGTTTCATCGAGAACATTGACGCCATGGGCATCCACACCGGCGACTCGTTCTGCTCGGCGCCCATGCTCACCATCTCGCAAGAGCTCCAGCAACGGCTGCAAGGGTACTCCTACCGTATCGCCGAGGCGATCCAGGTGGTGGGCGGCACCAATATCCAGTTCGCCCACGACCCCAAGACGGGGCGCGTGGTGATCATCGAGATCAACCCGCGCACATCTCGCTCCTCGGCCCTGGCGAGCAAGGCCACCGGCTTTCCCATCGCCCGGGTCTCGGCCATGTTGGCCGCCGGCCTGACTCTGGACGAGATCCCCTACTGGCGCGATGGCACCCTGGACAAGTACACCCCCTCGGGCGACTATGTGGTGATCAAGTTCGCCCGCTGGGCCTTTGAAAAGTTCCCCGGCTCGATAGACAAGCTGGGCACCCAGATGCGCGCCGTGGGCGAGGTGATGAGCATCGGCAAGACCTACAAAGAGGCCCTGCAAAAGGCCATCCGCTCGCTCGAGATCGGACGCTATGGCCTGGGTTTTGCCAAGGACTATCACCAGCGCTCCCTGACCGAGCTGCTGGATCTGCTGCGTGAGCCCACCAGCGAGCGCCAGTTCATCCTCTACGAGGCGCTGCGCAAGGGCGCCGCGATTGACGATCTCTATGCCTTGACCCACATCAAGCCCTGGTTCCTGGAGCAGATGCGCGAGCTGGTGGCGCTGGAGGAGGCCCTGCTGCTCTTCAAGGGCCAGATGCCCCCCGACGAATTGCTGGCCCAGGCCAAGCGTGATGGCTTTTCCGACCGTTACCTGGCCCAGATCCTGGGGCTGGCGGAGGGCGCCATCCGCGCGCGCCGCCAAGAGTTGGGGATCGTCCAGGGCTGGCACAGCGTGCCCGTCAGCGGCGCCGAGGACGCCTACTATTACTACTCTACCTATAACGCGCCCGACGCCGTGCCCGTGGACGAGCGCCGCAAGGTCCTGATCCTGGGCGGCGGACCCAACCGCATCGGCCAGGGTATCGAGTTCGACTATTGCTGCGTGCACGCCGCCTTTGCCCTGCGCGACCAGGGCGTCGAGACGATCATGATCAACTGCAACCCCGAGACCGTCTCGACCGACTATGACACGTCGGACAAGCTCTATTTCGAGCCGCTGACGGTCGAGGATGTGCTCTCGATCTATGAGAAGGAGCAGCCCGAGGGCGTGATCGTCCAGTTTGGCGGGCAGACGCCCCTCAACATCGCCGAGGAGCTGGCGGCGGCGGGCGTGCGCATCCTGGGCACCAGCCCGGCGTCCATCGCCATGGCCGAGGACCGCGATCTGTTCCGCCGCCGCATGGAGGAACTCGAGATCCCCATGCCGGAATCGGGCATGGCCACCAACATTGATGAGGCACTCGAAATTGCCGAGCGCATCGGCTATCCCGTCATGGTGCGCCCCTCCTTCGTGCTGGGCGGCCGGGGCATGGAGGTGGTGCACAACGCCGAGATGCTGCACCGTTATGTCGCCAACGCGGTGCAGGTGACGCCCGAGCGCCCGATCCTGGTGGACCGCTTCTTACAGAACGCCATCGAGGCCGAGGCCGACGCCCTGGCCGATGGGAGCGCCGCCTTTGTGCCCGCTGTGATGGAGCACATCGAGCTGGCGGGGGTGCACTCGGGCGATTCGGCCTGCGTCATCCCGCCGGTGAGCATCTCGCCGGAGCACCTGGCCACCATCGGCGAGTACACGCGCAAGATCGCCCAGGAGCTGGACGTGGTCGGCCTGATCAACGTGCAGCTCGCCATCGAGAACGACACGGTCTATGTGCTGGAGGCCAATCCCCGCGCCTCGCGCACGGTGCCCCTGGTCTCCAAGGTCTGCGGCCTTTCGATGGCGCGCCTGGCCACCCGCCTGATGCTGGGCGAGAGCTTGGCCGAGCTGGCCCTGCGGCCCATGCGCATCCCCCACTATGGCGTCAAAGAGGCCGTGTTCCCCTTTGGCATGTTCCCTGAGGTGGACCCGCTCCTGGGCCCAGAGATGCGCTCCACAGGCGAGGTGCTGGGCCTGGCCGACTCCTATGGGTTGGCGTTCTACAAGGCGGAGGAGGCGGCCAAACCCGCCCTGCCTACCAGCGGAACGGTGCTGATCAGCGTGGCGGAAAAGAACGCCGCCGTGCTCGAGATCGGGCGGCGCTTTGCGGCCCTGGGCTTTGCCATCCGGGCCACCGAGGGCACCCAGCGTTTCTTTGCCGATCACGGCATCCCCGCCACGACCATCCGCAAGCTGGCCGAGGGGCGCCCGAATATCATTGACGAGATCGTGAACCGCAACATTGATATCGTGGTCAACACGCCCCTGGGCCACCGCAGCCACGCGGATGACTCGTACCTGCGCAAGGCCGCCATCCAGTACAAGGTGCCCTATATCACTACGCTGGCGGCGGCGCTGGCCAGCGCGGAGGGCATTGCGGCGGGCCGCGCCGGCCACGGCGGGGTGCGCTCGCTCCAGAGCTACCACGCGGATATCTCGTACGAGTAGGCGCGCATAGCAGAGCCCGATAAGCCAGGCCCCACGAGGGCGAACGATGCGTTCGCCCTCGTGTCCTGTTTCGGCGTATACTTGTTGTGCGCCACGAGTGCGCATGGGTTCCACCAAGGACAAGCCCCGTGACCGATTCGCGTCCGCCACAACATCTGCTCTCCTCCATCTCATACCTGGCCGAGCTTGACGAGGCGGCCCAGAGCGCCATCGCCCGCAACGCCGTGCGCCGAGAGTATGCCGCCGGAGAGATGGTCTTTGTGCAAGGGGATGCTTGCACGGGCCTACATCTGGTGGCGGGCGGCTGGCTCAAGGTCTTCAAGCTGGCGCCATCGGGGCGCGAGCAGGTGATGCGCTTTGTGGGCCCTGGCGAGGCCGTAGGCGAGTTTGCTGTCTTTGCGAGCACGCCCCAACCGGCGTCGGTGAGCACCCTGGAGCCCGCGACCCTATGGCTGATCCGCCGAGAGTCACTGCTGGGGCTGCTGCAGGAGCGTCCGGCCATCTCCCAGGCCGTAATTACGGCCCTGGCCCGCCGGGTGGAGCACTTGTTGGCGTTGGTGGAGGACCTCTCGCTGCGCACTGTGGAGGCGCGGCTGGCCCGCTACCTGCTGCAAGCCGCCGATGAGGATGTGGTACGCCGCCATCGCTGGACCACCCAGGCCGAGTTGGCCGCGCGCTTGGGCACAGTGCTGGAGGTGCTGAATCGCGCCCTGCGGAGCTTGGTCGAGGCCGGGCTGATCGCCCTGGATCGGCAGCGCATCGTGATCCTGGACCGCGAGGGGTTGCAGCGCCGGGCTGATGCAGATGGCTGAGCTCCATCTGGCAAGGATTTGACCGGTATTTGATTTTTGTTCAAGACAACCCATCGCCCACATGTTATGCTGCAGGCGTACCACGTGGGCGATTTGCCTGCCGGGCGCTGGAGCAGGAGGCGATGAGCAACGACCTGGCGCTCCCCATCATCGAAGCGAGCCGCTGCGACGGTTGCGGGTTATGTGTGCGGGTGTGCCCCTCGCGGGCTTGAGCTTGCGGCCGGTGTGGCAGTGATGGCCCGACCGGGCGCCTGCCGCTATAGCGGACTGTGCGAATGGGTCTGCCCGCGATCCGCCATCACACGCCCGCTGGAGATCGTCAGCCAAGGGAGCGCCTGAGAGGAAAAGAGTCATCATGTTCGTGATCAACCCACTATATCTGTTGATCCTGATCCCCGCGGCGCTTGCCTGGTTTGCTCAGCAGCGGGTACGCGCGGCATACGACCACAATGCCCGCCTGCCCAACCGCCACGGCCTGACGGGCTTCGAGATCGCCGAGAGGTTGCTTGCCCACTATCGGCTGGAGATGGTGGCGGTGGAGCAAGCCCCTGGCTATCTCACCGACCACTATGACCCGGGGGGCAAGACCCTCTATCTCTCCGATGGCATTGCCGGCTCTCGTTCGGTGACATCACTCGGGATCGTGGCCCACGAGGTGCTCCATGCCGTGCAGGATGCTGAAGGGTATCGCCTGATGCGCCTGCGCGCCCAACTCGGCCAGCGTCTGGCGCCCGTGGCCCGCTGGAGCGCGCTCTTTTTCCTGGGCGGAATGCTGTTCCGCATCCCAATCGCCATGATCCTGAGCGGGCTGGTGTTGCTGGGATCGGTGATCCTGACCCTGGTGACGCTGCCGGTGGAGCGCAACGCAAGCACGCGCGCCCTAGAGGCCATTCGAGCCACCGGCCTGGCCGATGAGGCCGAGCTGGCGGGCGCCCGCCAGGTGCTCCGGGCGGCAGCTTTTACCTACCTGGCAGGGTTGGGCCAGCGCATCGCACAGCTCGTGTTCGTTGGCCTGTTGGTTTTGGCAGCCCTGGGGTTGTGGCAAAGCTAGGCCCGGCCCCATCGCGCGGATAATCTTGCGAAAGGAAGGTAGTATCATGCAATCGCAGCAACTGGTTTTTGGGCTGGTCACGTTTCTGCACGACTTGTTCACCGTAATCTGGGTAGGGGGGCTGGTGAGCCTGGGTGGGATCGTGTTGCCCACCCTGCTACGGCTCTACGGGCGCGGCCCCGAGACCCGGCGGGTGATGGAGGCCATCCAGAAACGCCTGAGCCCCTGGGTGTACGGCAGCATTGTGGGTCTAGTGGTCACCGGCATCCTGCTTGGGCAGCGCAACCCCGCCTTTGAAGGCATGTTCAGTTTCAGCAACGCCTATTCGACCACCATGGCCATCAAGCACCTGCTGGTCTTGGCCATGATCGCCATCGCCGTGCTGCGCAGCCGTGGGCTGGGCGCAGTAGGCGGCCTCAAGACGGAAAAGCGCGAAAAGCTCAAGGGGGCCCTGCTTTATCTGAACATGGCGCTAGGAATCCTGGTGCTATTGCTGAGCGGGCTTGGCGCGGCGCTGGGCAGCGCGCCGAGACCGCCTTTGGGTTAAGGCAAGATCCCACAATCTCTTGACCGTTTATCCCCATGGCGTTACAATGGGCTTTGAGAGGGCGCCCTCTCTCCTCGACCGAACTGTCTGCCGCGGAAGCATCATCTGCTGTTGCGTGACGGCAAGTTGCCTCTGACCCGGCCACGGGTCAGATGACGGAAGAACCCTTCTCATGGGGAGGCGGCACCTGGCAGACCGTGTGGTGGCGCATGGGCGACAAGTAGGCGTGCCCATCGCGTTCATACTCGGCATCGCGGGAGCCCGCTTGGGCTCCCGTGATCTGTGTCCGAACGCCAATCTCGATCAGCGGTCGGGACAGGCCCTTGGGAGTTGGCAGGCGCGGCGGTTTCTCGTATCATGCCGGTGTAGCAAGCGCCAACGCGGCGTCCGCTGCACCGGCAGCGTTCCTTGTCCGCGCCACACCAGGGGAGAGGATGCCATGAGCCTCTATCGCCACGTCCACTCAGACGGGGATGCGCACGCCCGCAAGCCCGCAGACGGAGACAGGCGACGCCCTGGGCGCGTGCTGGCCGCGCTGCTGGCGGGAGCGCTTCTCCTGGCCCTGCTGCCGGGGCCGTTGGCCGCTCAAGCTACCGGCCAACGCCAGATGGTCACCATCGGCGCTGACTTTGAGCGGGACCTCGTGGTCACCGCCAAGGCCTTTGGCACCCACGGCCCGGCGTTCGAACTGGCCAACATCCGGATACGGGGCAGTTGGCTGGTGCAGGGACTGGACGCCCGGGATATAGGGACTCGCGGCGTGAACTATGTCAGGCAGTATACCCAGATCTATCCGGCGGATCGGCTGCGGATCGAGTTCACGATCACGTCGGTGGAGATCGAGATCATTGACCGGGGCGCGTCTGGCGCGGGACGGCCCGGCACCTATAACACCGGCACCGACAACAGCTATGCCGAGGTCTCTGTCACCAGAGTGCAGCTCAGGCCCATGGACGCCTCCCCGCCTTGGCTCGAGGGTCTCCAGCTGCAGGGCGGGTTCGACATTGCTTTTTCCGAGAGCGATCGGAGCATGGCCGCTCGGGTGGTCTTTCCTGACGATCCCTTGCCCCTGACGACGCTGGCCTACAGCCATCCCCAATACATTGATCTCCAGGTCTATGGAGATCACCGGCACTATCGTCGCGGCGTTCAGGACCTCGCCCATGATGACCTCCTGCTGCACGAGTTCCGGGTGATGGAGCTGCACGTAGCCTTTGACTCCCCCGATCTGCCCCCCCGCCAGCAGGCCGCCGCCGCCCCCGATGGAGGAGCAACCAGCGCGCCCACGACAGAGAGCCCGAGGCAACAGGTTGCGCCGGGCCCGAACGGCGACGAACGTTCGCTCACCGGCTTGGTGTTGGCAGGGCTGGCGGTGGTCGTTGGCGGCGCGGCTGTGGTGCTGATCAAGGCCCTGGCCGGGAAAGGGGGCGGCGAGGCCGCTCTGGCTGCCGAGCCCCGGGCTCAGCCCGCCCCTCGGGACGATGGCGCCGAGTGGGTCACCTATCCGGACGGAACCGAGCAGTTCACCCACCCCGATGGCAGCGTCGAGACCTACTACCCAGACGGACGGGCCGTAATCCATGAGCCCGATGGCACAGTCATCGAGCGCGGGGCGGACGACATGCTCATCGTGCACTATCCCGATGGCTCGGTGGAGACCCACTATCCTGACGGCTCGGCGGTCAAGCACGATCCTGATGGCGTCATCAGCGAGCGAACGCCCGACGACATTGCGACGGTGCACTATCCAGACGGGACGTACACGCGCGTGTATCCCGATGGAAGTATCGAGTACACGGAGACGGATGGCTTTTACCGGGTCACCAATGCCGAGGGTGAACTGGTCCGCGTGGGCGACACGGAGGGCCTGACGGTGGTGGACCTGCACCCCGATGGGACGGCCACGCTGCACACCAAGTACGGCGGCAGCGTGCGGTACGATCCCAGCAAGGGAAGCTTTATCAACTCTATCATTGAGGGGACCATCCATCTGGATGATCAGGGCAGCACCCTTGGTCGGACGGGCGACCTCATCCGGATAGAGATGCCGAGCGAAGAGATTCTCCGCGAGATAGACCTATCCACGGGGGAGGTGATCCTACAGGATAGAGAGGCGAGGCTCGTTGGGAATTTTAACACAGGGGAGTTTGACATGAGGAGTGTGGATGGCTCCTATATGACGCTGGATCGGGAGGGCAACGTGCGGTATCACGACGCAGTCGAAGGGCTGACGGCTGAGATGGATGCCGCGGATGGGTCTTTGACTGTAACCAACAGAGAGGGCGACAGACTCGAGTTGAGGGGGGATACCCTGGTCGTCAACGACGTAGCGTGGACCAAGGGCGCCGATGGCTCGAACAGTGCGACACTGGATGATGGCAGGACGATCACGTTGCACCCTGACGGCGGGTACAGCGTCGTGAGCCCGCAAGGTGATCGGGGGGTCGTGCGCGCCGATGGCTCGGCGACGGTGACCTTTGCCGATGGCATCGTCGAGCACTATGGGGCGGACGGCACAGCGACGCGGACCCATCCCGACGGCAGGATGGAGCAGATCGAGCCCAGCGGCGAGCGATAGCGCGCCTGTTGGGCGCGGGGGAGGCAACGCATGAACACGACGCCAGCTAGAGAGCTGCTGGCCAAAGCAGGCCAGGAGGTCGAGACGGTGCAGAGACTGCTGCGCGCATGGGACTTGGCCCGGTTGCGCCAGGGGGAACTGGAGGCCAGGGCGGCCAACTGGACCGTTGAGGCGGGAAAGCGCCTTGCGGCCAGGCTCCCTATCCCCGATGAGGCAGCGATCCGCCCTGACAGGGCGCGCATCCAGAGCGCGGGGGAGCGGGCTGGCGCGCTGCGGTCCGCGCAGCCGCGCTCCTTTGCCCGGGATCAAGGGCAGCCTGTGCCTGAGCGAGCGACGGGGGACGGGGCCGCCGCCTGCTACATGAGCCGCGATGGCCAGGTGTACGGGCCCTACCGCTGGGAGGAGATGCAGGCCTTTGCCCGCGGGGGGCGGCTGGCGGCCACGGACATGGTCTGGCTGAGCGGATGGCCCGAGTGGGTCCAGGCGTCCCGCGTGCCAGAGCTGCGTATGTCGCCGGAAAACTGAGCGGCGCAGCGCATTGCCGGCTCTCTCCCCCCGTTTGACACCTCGCCCCTGCCTCGGCATACTCCCGCCATGAACTCGCTGCGAGGCGCTGCGCGCCGCCTGGCCCTCCCCATCAGATCCCACCTGGCTGCCGGCCAGCCCATGCTGCGCCAGGCCGGGCTGCTCTTTGCCATCGAGCTGCTGGCCCACGCGGTGGACTATGTATTTCACCTCTACCTGGGGCGCAGCCTGAGCGCGGGCGCCTTTGCCGCCTTTCAGAGCTACTTTACCCTGGCGATGCTCTTTATCACCCTGGGCGGCATCGTGCAGCCTCCGGTGACCCGCTATGTCGCCGCGCCGCCCGATACCGCAACTGGGCCCGCCCCGGCGGGCGCCATCGTGCGCGCCTACCTGTGGCAGGGGGGCGTTGTCGGTCTCCTGGTCGGCGCGCTCCTGATGCTGGCCACCCCCCTATTGGCCCAGGCCACCCATCTGCCCGCCCCCATGCTGCGCCTCATCGCCATTGCCATGCCCCTGGCAATGGCGCGCCCTGTGTTGCTGGGCCTGCTGCAGGGCCAGGGGCGCTTTGGTAGCCTGGGCTCCATCACCCTGCTCTACGCCGTGGCCCGCCTGACGCTGGCCGTGGTCGGCATCGGACCGGGAGAGCGGTCATGGGCCGCGAGCACAGGCCGCGCCATCGGACTGACGGTGCATGCGGCCAATTCGTATTGGGCCGCCCTCACGTTGCCCCTCTCGCTGGTCCTGGCCGTGGCCCTGGGCCTGTTCCTGGCCCGCCGCGCGTTGGGCCAGACCGGGCGGCTGCCCTGGCAGGTCGCGCTCAGGGGCTGGCGGCTCTCACTGGCGACGTTGCTGATGGCCAGCGCATTCATGGCCCTCACCGGCCTGGATGTGGTGTGGGTCAATCGGATGGCGACGCCGGAGGTGGCCGGGGCCTATGCCCAGGCGCTGGTGTTGCGGCGCATCGTCTCGTTTGTGCCCCTGGCCACGGGCATGGTGCTGCTGCCACGGGTCGCGGCGGCAGGGCGGCGCGCCGACCGCCCCATCGCCCTGGCCGTCGGCCTCGTTCTGGCCAACGGGACGGCCCTCACCATCCTGTATGCCGCCCTGGGCGGCGCCATCGAGCGGCTGGCCTTTGGCGGAGGTGTGGCGGCGCCCATCGCCTGGCTGGCGGGCATGGCCTGGGCCATGACGGGCTATGGGCTGGTCACCATCTGGCTGAATGTCTTTATCGCCACCGAGCCGCTGCCCTTTGGCTATCTCTTGGCCGCCGCCGCGCCCATCCAGATCGGCCTCTACCTCTGGCTGGGGCGCACCCCCGAGGCGGTGATCGCCATCCTGGGCGGATCGGGCTGGCTGCTGGCCCTGGCCGGCGCAGCGCTCTATCTCTTTTGGCTCAGGCCGCGCGCTGGACACCCGGGCCGTTCGGCGCTAGAGTAGGGCTGCGGCGTATCGCTGGCTGCGTTCCCGTTCAGGAGGCAGAACCCATGATCCGCATGCTTGACTTTCAACTGAGCGGCCGCCTGCTATTTGGGCATGGCGCCCTGGCCGAACTGCCGGGGGCCTTGGCGCGCCTGGGGATCGAGCGCGCCCTCGTCGTCACCGACGCGGGGCTGGTGCGCGCCGGCCTGTGCGAGCGGGTGACCTCGGTGCTGGATGGTGCAGGTGTTGCGTACAGCGTCTTTGACGGCGTGGAGCCCGACCCGCGCATGGCCATTGTGGCGCTGTGCCTGGAGGCAGCGCGGGATAGCGGCTGCCAAGCGCTGATCGGCCTGGGCGGCGGCAGCGCCCTGGATATCGCCAAGCTGACCTCGGCACTGCTCACCAACCCGGGCGACGTGGCCCAGTATATCGGCGTGGATCGCATCCCGAACCCCACCCTGCCCAAGGTCCTGATCCCCACCACCTCGGGCACCGGCAGCGAGGTCTCGCCCATCGCCATCCTCTCGGACGAGGATGCGCACCTGAAAAAGGGCGTGGTAAGCCACCGGCTCTATGCCGATGCGGCCATCGTGGACCCGGATCTGACCCTGGGCCTGCCGCCCCACATCACCGCCTACACCGGGGTTGACGCCCTGACCCACCACATCGAGGCTTATGTCAACAAGTACGCCCACCCCTTGGTGGATACCTTTGCCCTGCGAGGCATCGAGCTGATCGGGGCCAATCTGCGGCGGGCGGTGGCCTGCGGCGACGATCCGGTTGCCCGCTTTGACATGGCGTTGGCCAGCACCCTGGGCGGCTTTTGCCTGGGCACCGTCAATACCGGCGCCGTACACGCCCTGGCCTACCCCCTGGGTGGCGAGTTCAACATCCCCCACGGGGTGGCCAACTCGCTGCTGCTGCCCTATGTGATGCGCTACAACCTGATCAGCAACCCAGGGCGCTTTGCCGATATCGCCGTGGCCCTGGGCTGCCACATCGAAGGGCTCCCGCAACGCGAGGCCGCCGAGCTGGCTATCGAGGCCGTCGTGCAGCTCTGCAGCGATATCGGCATCGTCTCGCGCATGCGCGATCTGAGCGTGCCCAGGGGCGCCATTGAGCATATGGCCGTCGCAGCTATGGACGTGACGCGCCTGCTCAGCATCAACCCGCGCACCGTGACCCTAGAGGCCGCCCGCGAGATCTACCGGCAAGCATACTGAGTATATATAGAGACATCGAGAGGAGTACCCATGCGTGTTGCAGAGGTTGTCGTTCGGATTCTGGAGGATGAGGGCATCGAGGCCGCTTTTGGCATCCCAGGCGCGGCCATCAACCCGGTGTACGAGTTCCTGGGCACCTCCAGGCAGATCAAGCACTATACGGCGCGCCACGAAGAGGGCGCGTTGCACGCCGCCGACGGCTATTCTCGGGCCACGGGCTGCACCAAGCTGGGCTTGGCTATCTGCACCTCTGGGCCCGGCGCCACCAATTTTGTCACCGGCCTCTATACCGCCCAGATTGACTCGATCCCTCTGATCGCCATCACCGGCCAGAACGTGCGCTCGCAGCTTCACAAAGAAGCCTTTCAGGCCGTGGATATCGTGGATATCGTCAAGCCGGTGTGCAAGGCGGCCTGGTGCATCACCGAGCCAGAGCAGGCGCCCAGCATCCTGCGCAAGGCATTCTGGACCGCCCGCGAGGGGCGGCCTGGGCCGGTGCTGATTGATCTCCCGCTGGATGTGCAGATGGCCGACATCCCCTACGACCCCGCCAAGGACGCAGCGATCCCGCTGGTCAAGCAACCGCCCGATCCGACGCTGATCGAGCAGGCCATCGAGACGCTGCTGGCCGCCGAGAACCCGATCATGATCATGGGCGGCGGCGTGCTGCTGGCCCACGCCACCGGGCCTTGCGTGGCCCTGGCGGAGCACCTGGCCTTGCCGGTGGTGACCACCTATATGGCCACGGGCGGCATCCCGGCCCAGCACCCGCTGCACGTAGGCCATATCGGCATCCAGGTGGGCGGGCCCTTTGGCAACCAGTTCTTCCTGGGATCGGACCTGGTGCTGGCCATCGGCAATCGCTTCAACGACCGGCACACCGGCGCGCTGCCCGCCTATACCAAGGGGCGCAAGTTCATCCACATCAACATCGAACCGGAGCACATTGGCCGGATCGTGCCCACCGAGCTGGGCATCGTGGCCGATGCCGGGCTGGCCATCGAGGCGCTGCTGGAGGCGGCTCGCCGCCGCACGCCGCCCCGCGCCCCCAGCGAGCGGGTGCAGCGCATCCCCGCCGAGCGCGCAGAGATGGCCCGCCGCACCGATTACGACCAGGTGCCCATCAAGCCCCAGCGGGTCTATCAGGAGCTGAACGAGTTCTTTGGGCCGGATACCTTCTTTACCACCGGCTGCGGGTTGACCCAGATCTGGTCGGGGCAGTTCCAGCAGATAGACAGCCCGGCGACCTACCTGCCCTCCGGCGGCGCGGGCACCCTGGGTTATGACCTGCCGGCGGCCATTGGGGCCAAGCTGGCGCGGCCCGCGTTCACCTCCGTGGCGGTGGTGGGCGATGGCGGTGTGGGGTTCACCATCCAGGAGCTAGCCATGGCCTGCCAATACAACGTGCCGGTGATCGTCGTGATCGTGAACAACGGCTACCTGAGCCTGATCCGCCAGAACCAGCGCTACGCCTACGAGTACGAATATGGCGTGGACCTGACCTATGGCGAGCGGGGGGTGGATTTCTGCATCGTGGCCGAGGGCTTTGGCGCCTATGCCGAGCGGGTGACCGCGCCTGAGGGGATTCGCCCGGCGTTCGAGCGGGCCGTGGCGGCCAACTGCCCGGCGGTGATTGACATCGTGGTCGAACGCGAGACGGACGCCTCGATGGGCGCCAGCATTGATGCGGTGAGAGAGTTTGTATAGGGGCGCAGATGCCCGACGAACCAAGAGACGCCTCCCGCAGTAGCCGGGAGGCGTCTCTTGGCCTCACGATCATCGCATCTCTCTCAGCCGCGTTCTAGCGCCTCGCGCACCTTGGCCGTCAGCGTATGCACATCGAAAGGCTTTTGCAGGAAGGGCACATCCTCCGCCAGAATGCCGCGCTCGGCGATGATATCGGCAGAATAGCCGGACATGAACAGTACCCTGATGCCTGGCTTGAGTTGGGCGACGCGCTCGGCGAGAGCGCGCCCGTTCATATCGGGCATCACCACATCGGTGATCAGCAGATCAATGGGCGCGGCGTACTGCCGGCACAGGGCCAGCGCGTCCTCTGGGTGGTTCGCCGCCAGGACGGTATAGCCCTGGCGCTCCAGAAGGCTCTGGTACAGGGCCAGGATTTGGGGCTCATCCTCGACGACTAGCACCGTTTCACTGCCGGAGGATGCCCGCGTCACCTCGTGCGTATGGCCGGTAGCGCCCTCCTCGCGATAGCGCGGCAAATAGATCCGCACGCTCGTGCCCTGGCCCGGCTCGCTGTATACATGGATGAACCCGTCGTTTTGCTTGACGATGCCATAGACCGTGGCCAACCCCAAGCCCGTGCCCTGCCCCACCGGCTTGGTCGTAAAGAACGGCTCGAACAGATGCGCTTGGGTCCCGGCATCCATGCCCACCCCCGTATCGCTGAATGCCAGCATCACGTATTCTCCCGGCGCAAAATCACCCTGCGAGCGGGCGTATCCCTCGTCCACCCGCACATTGCGGATCTCCAACGTGATCTTGCCCACATCGGCGATGGCATCCCGGGCGTTGCTCGCCAGGTTCATCAGGATCTGGCTGATCTGGGCAGGGTCAATGTGCACCGGCCAGAGTTCCGCGCCCTGAACGAAATGCACCTGGATCTCCTCACCCACCAGACGGCGCAGCATCTGCTCGTGATCGGCAATCACGATGGACAGGTCTATCATATGGGGCTGCACGGTCTGGCGCCGGGCAAAGCCCAGTAGTTGAGAGGTGAGCGCAGCCGAGCGCTGCGCCGCTCGACGGATCTCGATCAGAGACTCGTGCGCATCGTCATCGGGGGCCATCCCGTCGAGCGCCAGCTCGGCATAGCCCGAGATGACACTGAGCATGTTATTGAAATCGTGGGCCACGCCGCCTGCCAGTCTGCCGATAGCCTCCATCTTGACCGCCTGGCGCAACCGCTCCTCGCTTTCGGCCAGGTTCTCTCGAATGTGCTGATCGCGCACATACAAGCCATACAGCTCGGCCAGGCGGCGAATCGTCTCCAGGGCGTCATCATCATAGCCTTGGGGCGCATTGGCCAGGGCGATCTGCCCGATCAGCTCTCCTTCAGACATCACCGGCATCGAGAGCAGGCTCTGGAGTGGCACATGCCCTTCGGGCAGACCTGTCGCAGCCGGGTGTGCGGCAGGATCGTTGGTATAGAACGCTTCACAGGTGTTCAACGCATGGCCCCACAGCCCGGGATAGCGGCCATCGGAGCCCGGCGGGAAGATGAGGGGCTCCTTGGCATCCAGGAGCTGACAATCTTGGTCGGTCTGCTCGCAAAATGTGTGGGTATGCATGTCGCCGTTGCGCGGGTCTTTGGCGGCCACGTAACCATGTACGCTGCCCGTAAGGGCGCGGGCATGATCGAGCACGGCCAGCGCGATCTCGCGGCCATCGCGGACGGGCTGCAAGAGCGCGGAAGAGAGAGCCGCCAGAGCCGAGTCCACAGCCGACCGGCGCCTGAGCGCCTCTTGCGCCTCGCGCTGGGCGGTGATGTCTATCATCAGGCCATGGGAGCGTAGGGGCTGGCCATCGCGCATGTCAACGCTCGCCACATCGCGCAGCCAGACGATGCCGCCATCGGGCCGCAGGAAGCGATACTCGGCATCGTGAGGCTCACCCCGAGCGGTACACGTATCCATCAGGGCCGCCACACGCTCCCGATCCTCCGGATGCAGGTGGTCCTTCCAGAATCTACAGTCGGTCCATGCCTGAGGCGGCCAGCCGGTCAGATCGGCGGCCTGGGGCGCAACGTAGGCAAAGCGATCGGCGATGAGATCGTACTCCCACAGCACCGCTTGAGACGACTCGGCCAGCCGCCGGTAGCGCTCCTCGCTTTCGCGCAGCGCTTCTTCGGCCTGCCTGTGCTCCGTTATGTCGCGCCCGATGCCCGCCAGACCGATGATCTCGCCCTGGTCGTTGCGCAACGGCAACTTGGTGGTCAACAGCCAATAGCGCCTGCCGTGGGCATTGACCAATTCCATCTCTTGGTTTATGAGAGAGGTCCCTTGTAGCACCAAGGCGTCATGTCCTGTGTAGGGGGCGGCCATATCAGGCGCAAAGAGATCCCAATCGGTCTTGCCCAATACCTCTCTCTCATCCGTGAGCCCCAGCATGGCCAGCTCAGCCCGGTTGGACAGCGTCTTGCGCCCCTGGAGATCCTTGGCATAGATCGCGTCAGGCAGGTTGTCAATCACGGTGCGCAGCAAGACACGCTCGCGGGCCAGCGCCTCTTCTGCCTCTTTGCGCGCAGTGATGTCGTGGCCGATGCCCACCAGGCCCACGATCTCCCCCTGCTCGTTGAGCAGCGGCAACTTGGAGGTGGCAAGCCAGATCTGTTTCCCCTGGCTGTTGACCAGCCGTTCCTCGTGGTCCAGCACCGGCTCGCCCGCCTCCAGCACCGCCTGCTCGGCGGCCATGAGCTCCTGGGCGACCTCGAACGGGAATAGCTCCGCATCTGTCTTGCCCAAGACCTCTGCCTCGGTAGAGGCGCCGATGTTATCCAGGTCCTGCCGGTTGGCGAGGGTCTTGCGTCCTTGGCGATCTTTGACATAGATGGCCGCGTGCAGGTTGTCAATGACGGTGCGCAACAAGAGGCGCTCGTCGGCCAGCGCCCGCTGGGCCTCCCGGCGAGCGGTAATATCCTCGATGACCAGGATCACATAGCGGGGTCTCGCGTCGGCATCAAGGATCGGCGCAGCGCTCAGCCGCGCCCAGATCAGGCGTCCATCCTTGCGGACATAGCGCTTTTCGCGCTGATAGCGAGGGAGCTGGTCCGTGGCCAACCGCTGAAAAAGCACAGCGCCCTCCCTGCGATCCTCCGGATGGGTGGGATCCACTCCGGCCAATTCCCCCTCGGTGTACCCCAGCAGCTCCACCATGGCCCGGTTGCACTCTACCAGGCGGCCATCGAGATCGTACAGCGCCGAGGCCAAGGGGCTGGCATCAAAGAGCGCCCGAAAGCGCGCCTCGCTTTCTTCCAGGGCGCGCTGGGCGGCGCGCTCCTGGCTTTGATCGCGAAAGACCAACACCACGCCGCCGACCTCTCCGTTGGCAGCCCGCACCGGCGCGCCGCTATCGGCAATGGGGCGCTCGACGCCATCGCGGCCCAGCAGCAGGGTGTGGTTTGCCAGCCCAACCACCTGGCCCTCGCGCAGCACGCGCTCTGCCGGGCTCTCGACCGGCAAGCGCGTCATCTCGTTGATAATGTGAAACACCTGCTCCAGCGGTTGGCCCAACGCCTCTTCAGCCGGCCAGCCGGTGAGTGCCTCGGCCACCGGGTTCAGCAGCGTAACCTGGGCATCGGCATCTGTGGCGATGACGGCATCGCCCACGCTCATCAGGGTGGCGCGATGGCGCTCTTCGCTCTCGCGCAGCGCCTCGGCGGCCTGCATGCGCTCATGATCGCGGGCCCGCGCGTTGCCCTGCAGGAGGGTGGCTCCCGCCAGAGCCACCGAGGTCAGCAGGGCCGCGACCAGCCCCAGGATGAGCGCCGAGCGCAGCCGCCAGGGACCCAACACCTCTTGGGCATCTACCTTGCTCACCAAGAACCAGGGGGAATCAGGCACAGGACTTAGCGCCGCATACACAGGCTCGCCGCGATAGTCCACGCCCTCGACCATGCCTACCCGGCCCTGCACTGCCTGGGCAGCCGGAACGAGAACCTGGTCCAGCGGCACCTGCAAGGCCAACGCCGCGCCCTCGCGATGCCGTAGGTCGTTCAGAAACAGCACGGCGTCTCCTTCGCGGCGCACCAGCAAGGTCTCGGCGCTCTCGCTCGGGGTCGGCCAGGTCTGGATGAGGGGATAGAGGAACTGCTCGGCATCCATACGCAACACGAACGCCCCCACCGGCGGCGATGCGGGTGCATTGGCTGCGAAAAGGGGTGCAACCACGTCCACGTGAGGGGCCAGATCGCCAGGCCCCTGGTGCAGATCGGCGATGGTCGGGACGCCCAGGGCCCAGGCATCCTCTAGCGCGCGCAGCAGGGCCTCGTGAGGCTGCTCAGGAAGGTCCTCCACGGCCAGGCGCACGTGCCCCTGCGCGTCCAGCAGCAGAACATCGGCATAGTGGTAGTGGGTTCGGAGCGACCGCATGTGGGCGAGAAGCGGCTCGGTCCGATCCTCCTGGGGCGAGATCAACCAAGCGGATACCATCTCGGTCAGGATGGCGTTCTCCGTGAGCACCGCTGCATCGGCCAGCTTTTCGGCGCGCCAGGCTGCGATCTGGCCCACCTTGAGGGCGGCGATGGCCTCTAGCTCGTGCTCCGCATCGCGGCGCAGCGCGCGCTCCTGATCGCGATACACACGCGCGCCCACAAGCAGCACGCCCAATGCGACCAGCGTCAACACGGCCAACACCCAACGGGAAGTGGTGGTCATCCGCATGAGACCTCCCTGGCGTTCTGAGGACAAGGGGCATAGGGAAATGAGCCCATCTCTGGCCGGCCGCAACTCACGGGTGAGCGCCGGTGGGGCTGCCGGAGAAGAGCCAACACGCCCTCTAGTGTACACAATCCATCCCAAACCGCAAGCATCGCGACAACGCTGTCAACGGCACCTCGCATACGCTTGCCTGCCTGGGCGATGCTGGTACAATCGCGATGATGGCTCATAGGCAGTCTCAAGGTGTGAAAGGCTATACGATGCACGTACAGATCACCAGAGCGCTTCACTACACCCGTGGCCTATATGGGTTCTGGCGCGCACCCATTGATCCTGCCAGCCTGCCGAACCGGTTGCGCGCGCAGGTGGCGGGGCGCGAGGCGGCCTTTCTCGACATGCTGCGCCGCGCCGTGTTCCAGCACCCCGCCAGCCCCTATCTGGCGCTGCTGCGGGCGGCAGGTATCGAGGAGCAGGACATCGCGGCGCTGGTGGCCGCCCACGGTATCGAAGGCGCCCTGCAACGTCTCTACGAGGCGGGCGTGTACGTCAGCCTGGAAGAGTTCAAGGGCAACACGCCCGCCCTGCGACGCGGCAACCTAGAGTTGCCCATCAGCGCCGCCGCCTTTGACAACCCCCAGAGCTCCGGGCACCTGGCGGGCGCCACCGGCGGCACCCGCTCCAGCGGCACCCGCCTGGCCATTGACTTGAGCGACCAACTGGATGAGCTAGCCGGTCGTTACGTCAACTTGCAGACCCGAGCCCTGGCGTCGCGCCCCTTTGCCATGTGGCGCACGGCGCCTCCTTCTCTGGCGATGGTGCGTATGACCCTCGTGGCCCTCAAGCTGGGCGCCCCCTGCCTGCACTGGTTCAGCCCTACGCGGCCCGGCCTGGGGCCCACATCGGGCAAGAGCGCCGTGCAGACCTGGATCACCATCGCTCTCTCGGGCCTCATGGGCCGCCGCATCCCCCTTCCAGAGTACGCGCCCATCGAGCAGGCCGAGAGAGTGGCTCGCTGGCTGGCCAGACAAACCGCGCAGGGACGCCGCCTCACCTTTTACGTTACGGTCAGCCTGGGGGCGCGGCTCTGCCTGTGCGCCCGCAGTCTGGGGCTCGATATCAGCGGACACACCCTGCGGCTCTCGTCCGAGCCCGTCACCGAGGGAAAAGCTACCCTCCTTCGCGAGGCCGGGCTGGAGTGGGTCGCGGGCTATGGCATGAACGATGCGGGCTCACTGGGGATCTCGTGCGGCAACCCGGCCCATGTGGACGAGATGCACCTGCTCACCAACCGCAGCGCCTTTTTGTTCCACCCGCGCCGGTTCCCTGGGCTGGACGACCCCGTCAACGCCCTGTACCTGACGGTGTTCTCGCCCCGGGCGCCCAAAGTGCTGCTCAATGTGGAAAGCGGCGATCATGCCACGCCCATCGAGCGCAATTGCGGCTGCCTGGCCGAGCAGGTGGGCCTGACCCAGCGCGTTCACACCATCCGCAGCTATGAAAAGCTCACCTCGGCGGGCATGCACTTTATGGGCAGCGCCCTCGTGGAGGTCTTGGAAGAGGCCCTGCCTGGGCGCTATGGCGGCGGCCCCACAGACTATCAGTTCGTCGAGACCGAAGAGGGCGGCGAAACGCGTGTCAAGCTGGTGATTGACCCGCAGCTCGGGCCGATGGACGAGAGCGGGGTTATCGCCTTTGTGCTGGACGAGCTGTGCCAGCGCACCCGCGCCGGGCGCATGCAGACCGAGGTCTGGCGCAGCAGCGGAACCCTACAGATCGAGCGCGCACGCCCGTATCTCACCAGCGCGGCCAAGATTCAGCCGCTGCACATCGAGCGCAGGCGCTAGATGGCTATGTCGCGCTTGACTCATTTGCGGCCAGGGTGCCCTTGCGCCGCCAAACCACCACCAGCGCTAGGGCCGCCAGGGCAATGAGGGCCAGCCCTGCTTCCACGCCGACAACGCCCACCTGCGCCATCCCCCACACGGCCCAAAAGTTCATCGCGCAGTGGGCGGCGATGGCCGCCAGCAGCCAGACCACGCGACGCGTCATCACGGCGCGCATCACCAGCATGGCCATGCCGATGTGGGCGCCCAGGGCAAAAGCCCGCTCCAGCCCCGCCAAGATGAACTCATACCAGGGGATCTGCCAATAGGCCGCCAGCTCGGGGATGCTCTGCCCCGAGAGGCTCATGGCCAACGCAGAGACCATACCCAGCGCCGCCAGCAGGCCCGTGATGATGGCCTCGACGCCGCCATGCCCCGCCCCGAACTGGAGCGCTCCGGCCCAGCCGCGCGTGTCGCGCAGCCAGTAGCGCAGCACCAGCCAGCGCGCCCCCTCTTCGCACACGCCGGAGGTGAGCCCGGCCATCAGGGCGACCCAGGGCAGCGGCCAGAGCGCCACGCCGCGCCCGCCCCCCAACAAGCCCAGGGCATAGTTCAGTGGCAGGTGAACCACCTGCGAAAGCACAAAGGTAACGGCGCCGATGGCGAACACGCGCCAGCCGATGCCGTAGCGACGCCATACCCACCAGCCCAGCGCCAGCGGCAACAGGATCATCAGCGGGTACTGGATGCCAATTGCCAGCCCCACCCGCAGCCAATCGGGGCCCGGCGCAGTGGCCACGGCCTGGGTTGGCGGGGCAACGCCCGTGGCCTCTTCCCAAGGCGCCTGGGCGTTGGCCTTCCAGCGTCGCAGCACAAGCTGCGAGCCCGCGCCCCGGTTGTGGTACTTGGCCATGATGTGGGGCGGCTCCACGGCGTACCAGGCGTCGTGGCTCGCCCCTCCCGCCGTCATCACGACCCGCCAGGTCTCGAACGTACCCGCCGGGACGGTGATCGTCTCTGTAGCGACGACCTGCGCCAGCGTGTGGGCCGCCGCACCGGTGGTGGGGATCACGTTGGTGTAGCGCGTGGCATAGCCCTGGGCCAGCGGCAGCGCCCGATGGATCTGCAAGCTCTGGTTGTTGTCAATGGGGTGCTCGGGCCGCAAGAGGGTTCGGGTGGTCGCCTGGCCCTCGGCCGGCGTGGTCGTGAGCTCGATCTGCTCATCCCCATAGGTTGCGGCATAGAGGGCGCTGCCGACCGCCAGCTCTGAACGCAAGGGGTAAAGGTCCGTCCGCAGGGTCACGACGCCTTGCTCGGTGCGGCCGCCGACATCGGCAAGCCAGCGTTGCCGCCAGCCCTCGGGCGCCGCCTCCCACACCCAGGCCGCCGAGCCCACAACGGCCCCGCCGGCATCGAGGATGTCGTACTCGGCGGCCTCGCCATCCTGCCAGGGAGCCGGCCCAAGGGCCAGCGGCTCTGATGCCACACCGCAGCCTGCCAGCAACAGGCCCACGACCAGTAAGAGACCAAGGGTTCTCAGGCGCATGTCACCTCCACTCGCTACTCCGCCTTGTCGCGCCCATGCTGCTGCAACGCCCGGATAAAGGCGCCCTGGGCGTCGCTCAGCGCCGGGTACCCACTCAGGTCGGCGGCCATGTGCCCCTCTTGCACCAGCCGGCGGTACACCTCGCCGGGCTTTTCCTCGGCCATGCCCTGGTGTTGCATGTAGCGCGCCGCCCAGGTATAGAACTCGTCGGCCCAGGGCGTGGCAAGGTTATCGGCCTGCCCTTCTCTCACGCGACGCGCGCCGCTTTGAGACTCGCGCCGTGCCCCCTCGGGAGCGCGCTGGGACCGGGCGCCGGCCCGCTGCCCCTCGGGGCGCGGCCCCGCCGGGCGCTCCTGGCCTGGCTGGCGGCGTCGCACCTGGACGTTGCCCTGCTCGTCAATATAGGGTTCGTCCACGAACTCACGCCGCCGCCGGTCATAGTTGCACCAGACGGCCTCCAGCCAGTAGAGATAACGCCCCACCCCAAAGTGGACCGCCGCGCGCTTGAGCGCGTCGGATACGGCGCTCTTCCACGGGTCGGCCTGCTCGCGGTCGCTCAGAACGTGCTCGCCCACATCCTCGCGGGTGACGCCCAGGATCGTGAGGCTAGATTTGACCACCAACCGGTCGCCCTGGACGCCCAGGGGCTCCCAGTGAAACGACCAATCGCCGCCTGCCACCTGATCCAGGCGTTCGGTGACGACGCGGGGGTCCACATAGGGAACGGCCAGCGCCTTGCCGGCGTCGGTGACCACCTGGGGCTTCCAACGCACCTGGTCGGAGCGGAACGGCTCGGCCAGGCGCTCCAGTAGCTCTTGGGTTAGCTTGTCTGTCATGGTGTGCCTCGCTTACGCTGACGCCGCGCCCATCGGCGCGGGAACACCCATATGATAGAACATATGTTCGGGGCGTGTCAAGTCGCAAGGTTATGTATGTCGTCACCACTACGCTGCCTCTACAACGAAGCGCGCCAGCCGCCATCCACGTGCAAGGTGCGGCCATTGACATAGCTGGCCGCGTCAGAGGCCAAAAAGATGGCGGCCCCGACCAACTCGCGGGGATCGCCCCAGCGCCGCAAGGGCACGTTGCCCTTGACCCAGCGGTCGAACTCGGGGTCATCCACCAGCGGGCGCGTCAGATCGGTGACGAAATAGCCGGGGGCGATGGCGTTCACGCGCACGCCGTGAGGCCCCCACTCTGTGGCCATGGAGCGGGTGAGGGCGTCCAGCCCGCCCTTGGAGGCCACATAGTTGGCGATGGTGGGGCGCGCGCCCTCGACGTTGAGCGAGGTGATGTTGATGATGCAGCCCCGGCCCCGGGCAATCATGGCAGCGGAGACGGCCTGGGCCACGAGGAACGCGCTGGTAAGATTGGTGCGCAACACGGCGTCCCAAGCAGCCAGGCTCATCTCGGCCAGGGGCGCGCGTCGCTGGATGCCTGCATTGTTGACCAGCACGGCGATAGGGCCCACCTCGGCCTCGATGCGGGCCACCTGCGCGCGCACCGCATCGGGATCGGTGACATCAAAGGGATAGCCAACGGCCTGGCCGCCTGCCTCCCGGATCTGGGTCACGGCGGGCTCGACGGTCTCGGGCCGCGTGCCGTTGATCACAACCCGCGCGCCCGCCTCGGCATAGCCCTGGGCCAGGGCAAAGCCCAGACCTCGGCTGGACCCGGTGATCAGCACAATGCGGTCGCTCACGTCAAAGAGGTTGCTCACGGCGGGGCTCCTTCCCACAGCTTCTCCGGCAATGCCACTGTTACATGGTATGCCATCGGAGCCGCCGCCGTCAAGCGCTCAGCGCCAGGTGAACCAATAGATGCTCGTCGGCGGGCTCTGCGCCACACGGCCGGGCGCCACATCCAACACGCGGATCACCCTCACCTGCCACTCAAAGCGGCTTTCGCGGCGCCCTTCGGGATAGAGCTCCGCAGGCACCCGCCAAGAGGTCGCCTTGGTCAGGGTCTCGACGGGCGCGCCACGGCTCTCCGGCGTCCACAGGCTCACCTGATACCACTCGTCCTCGGCCAGGATGCCCACCGAGGTCCACTGGAGCGCCGGCTGGCTCTGGTCGCCCCGCAGAATGGCGCCGCTCACCGGCGTCAGCAACCGTGGCGCCCGGTAGAGCAGCGCCGCGACCGGGGTGCGGATCGGTACATTGGTGGGCGTTGGGCTCGGCGTAGAGGTCGGCGTCGGCGTGGCCTCGGGCGTTGCCGTTGCGGCAGCCGTCGGCTCGACCGTCGAATCGGGGATGAGCAGCTCCTGACCCAAGCGCAGGATGGTGGTCAAGGTGATGCCGTTGGCCTCCGCGATCCGGGCCGCCGCCACACCATAGCGCAGGGCCAGCGCGCCCAGGGTGTCGCCCTGCGCCACCGCGTGCCGCAGGGGCATCGGCGTTGGGGTGGGGGTCTCGGTGGGCCGCACGGTGCGTTGCACCTCGGGGGCGCCCCCGGGCGCCTGCGTCGCCTCGGGTGTGGGCGTGGGGATTGCCGTCGGAGGCGCGGGCGTCGCCACGGGAGCCGCGCCGGGAAGCACCAGCGTCTGGCCCAGGCTCAGGACCGAGGTCAGCGTGATGCCGTTGGCCTCGGCCAGAGCGGCGGCCGTGACGCCATAGCGGCGCGCTATGGCGTTCAGCGTGTCACCCTGCTGCACCACGTGGGCAGGCGGCCCTGCGGTGGGCTGGGTCAGAATCGTGGGCGCCAGGATGGTGGGTATCGGGGTAGGCTCCTCAGGCGCGGGCTCGCCCTGGACGCCGGGGATCACCAGCTCCTGGCCAAGGCTCAGAATTGTCGTCAGCGTAATGCCATTGGCCTCGGCGATGGCGGCGGCAGAGACGCCATAGAGCACGGCCAGCCTGCCAAGCACGTCCCCCTGCTGCACGACGTGCACCCGAGGGCTGGCTACTGCCCCCGCCGTAGGCGTCTCAGAGGGGGCGACCGTGGGATCGAGAGGCGTGGCCGTTGGCGGCTCGGGCGTACCTGTGGGCGTGGGCGTCGCCATGGGCAGAGGCAGAGTCGGCGTTGCCGCGTGGTCCTCGGCAGGGTCCGGCGTCGGCAGCTCGGCATCCAGCGCGTGCAACAGCGCCTCGGTGGGCGCGAGGGACGGCAGAGCGGTGGGGATCGGGGCTGCTGCGGCGGTGGGCGAAGGCAGGATCTCGGCCAGGCTGACGGCCGTGGGGCGTCGGGGCGTGGGCGTGGGCCCGGGCGGAGCCTGCTCGCCCACCTGGGCGCCAAACGGGATGATCCACCACACCAGCACCGCTCCCAGGGCCACGATGAAGATGCTCATCAGTGCGCTGCCCAGACGCGGCACGCCCTGCGCAATGCCCGCCCGCCGAGACGCGCCACAATACGGGCACGGGTCGTCCGTGGGCTCGATGCGTGCGCCGCAACTGCGGCAGATGTCTGATTGTCTGCTCTTGCGCCACTCTTGGCCGCAAAGGGGGCACAAGAGGAGTTCCCGGCTGAACCAGGCATGGCAGTTGGCGCAACGTCGCTTGTGATAGATCACGTCTGGGTATTCCCCAACTAGGTTTGCGAGCCTTCCAGCCCAAGCTCTACGGCGACCTCGCGCAGCGCCTCGATGACCCTCGTCACGTGCGTGCTGCGGTCCACGCCCAACTCTTGCATGCCCAGCTCGATATCCTCGCGGTTGACGCCCCGGGCAAAAGCCTTGTCGTTCCACTTTTTGCGCACCGAGCTGGCCGTCAGGTCGTTGACGCTCTTGCTGGGGCGCACCAGGGCGCAAGCAATGACCAGCCCCGTTAGCTCATCCACGGCAAAGAGGGTCTTGGCCATGAGGGTGCGGCGCGGCACATTCAGATAGGTGGCATGTCCCTTGACCGCTTCGATGATCTCCTCCGGCCAGCCTGCGTCCTCTAGAATCGCGATACCCACCAAGGGGTGCTCATCGAGGGTCGGGTGTTGCTCATAGTCCAGGTCGTGCACCAGGCCGGTGACGCCCCAGAGCTCTTCGTCCTCGCCTAAGATACGGGCATAGTAGCGCATAGCCGCTTCGACGGCCAGGGCGTGCTTGAGCAGGCTATCCTGCTGGGTGTATTGGGTGAGCAGCGCCCAGGCTTGTTCACGCGTAGGGTTCAAGGTCTCCTCCTGTATGCTCCAGCGTCGATCAAGCGGTCAGACCGGCCGGCCGCCATGCAGCGCTGCGTCCTGCGCCTGCATCAATGCGGCAATGCCCCCATCGGCCAGGGTCAACAGGCGCTCCAGCGTGGCGCGGCTATAGGGCGCGCCCTCGCCGGTGCCCTGCACTTCAATATATTCGCCCGCTCCGGTCATCACCACGTTCAGATCCACCTCGGCGCGGGCATCGTCGGCATAGGCCAGGTCCAGCATGGCCTGGCCACCCACCATCCCCACGCTGACGGCGGCGATCTGGCGCCGCAAGGGATCCTCGGCCAAGAGCCCCTGGCGCCGCAACTCGCGCAGGGCCAGGGCCAGCGCCACGTACCCGCCGGTGATGGATGCCGTGCGGGTGCCGCCATCGGCCTGCAGTACGTCGCAATCCACCACGATGGTGCGCTCGCCCAGGGCGCGGCGGTCCACGGCCATGCGCAGGCTGCGCCCGATCAGCCGCCGAATCTCTTGGGTGCGCCCGGAGGGCTGGCCGCCCTCGCGCTCGCTGCGGGGCAACGTGGCGTAAGGCAACATGCTATATTCGGCGGTAACCCAGCCCAGGCCGCGCCCCTCCAACCAGCGGGGCACGCTCTCTTGCACGCTGGCGACGCACAGGACGTGGGTGCTTCCGGCGCGGATCAGGGCCGAACCGGGGCTCTGGGGGATAAAGCCGGTCTCGATGGCGACCGGACGCAGCGCATCGAGGGCGCGGCCATCGCTCTGTCGGGGCTCAGGCATCATCAGCCTGCTCGCACATCTCGGGGCGATCCCGGCCCACATCCGGATAGCCGCAGGCCGCCAGGATGGCCGCCTGGCGGGCCCACATGCGCTCCTGGGCCTCGGGCTCGTCGTGATCATAGCCCAGCAGGTGCAGGCAGCCGTGAATCGTCAGCAACGCCAGTTCGGCGGCGAGCCCGTGGCCGAGGGCTTGGGCCTGCCGCTGGGCCGTATCAATAGAGATGACCACATCGCCCAGAACGGGAGGGACGCCGGGGGCCGACACCAGGGGCTCGCCCTCATACAGGGCAAAGGCCAGCACATCCGTGGGCGCATCGAGGCCGCGATAGTGGCGGTTGAGATCCTGCATCCAATCATCGTCCAGGACGGTAATGGCCACCGCTGTGCCCTGTGGAGCCCCCTCGGCGGCCAGCGTCGCTATCGCCAGTCGTTCCAGCTCATCGATATCGCAGCCCTCTGGCTCACGGTACAAGTCGACTGTTATGTCAAACTCCATCCGGCATTCACCTCAGACCGTTGCTGGCGCCCGCTCGCCATCCGATCCACTATCGAGGGATTGAATGAGCGGCGCGTAAAAGCCACGATAGCCTTCGGGGAGCAGCTCTCCTATGCGCACCATGACCCCATCGGCGAGTTCCTGTAGCCGTTCGGTGGTCAGCCTGCCTTCCACCTCGGGCAGCCGGAACGGCTCGCCGATCACGACATGGCAGGTGGGCCGCCGCAGCCGTTTCCACTCGCGCAGCTTTTCCACGCCCCAGAACGCCACGGGCACGATCAGGGCATTGGTGCGGGTGGCCAGATAGGCCACGCCGGGCTTGGCGCGTTGGAGCATCCCCTGCCGGCTGCGGGTACCCTCGGGGGCCACGGCCAACATGCCGCCCGCCTCCAGCACCTGTTGGCAAGCGCGCAGCGCCCTGCGGTCCACCTCGCCCCGGTTGACAAAGATCACGCCGGCGCCCTGGAAAAAGAGGCTCACGAACTTGTTCTCGCGCCATTTCTCGGCCACCAGGGTCACCACCTGCCGCCCCACCCCCGCCGCCACCACCACCGGGTCCAGCAGGTGCAGGTGGTTGACCACCAGCATGGCGCTGCCGGTCTTGGGCAGGTTCTCGCGCCCGTATACGCGATAGCGGTAGAGGATGCGCACGAGCAGCGAAACGGTCCACTGTAGCAGGCGGTAGACAATGGGGTGCGAAGCATACGGAATGCGCTTGATGCGCGCGCGCAGCGTTGTCAAAGGTTCGCTCCTTGTCAAGAGTGGCCGGACACAACGCATGGGGCGTGTGCACCCGGCACGTCGTGATTCTACCACACTCTGGAACGCTGACAAGAGCGTCGCGCGTGCAGTGCACAGTGCTTGCCCATCGGCCTTGTGCACGCTTGCAGCGGCAGGCCGCTCGCCGACCTGATACCGTGAGGGCCGAGTTTGCTACGGGTACGCCTCGCCCCAGTCGAGCTGGCGCTCGGGGATGCCCATGGCCCGCCCGTGGGCCTGGGCGGCGGCGCGGCCCGCCGCATCGCCCCGGGGGTAGCAGAACACGCGCCCGCCATAGATCACCCGGGTGTGCTCCTGGGTCATCAGGTTGCAGTACCAGCGGGGGTCCAGCGCGGCGCTCAGCCGTTGGGCCACGGCCTCCGCCTCGGCGGCGTCGCCGCTGAACCAGATGCCGGTCCAATCGGCGGGCTGGAACGCGGCGCGCCCGGGGATGTCGCGCCAGACCTCGGTCTTGGTGACGGTCAGCGTGGCGAGGATGCCATCATCCAGCAGGGATTCGCGCAGCAGCAGTCCGGTGTAGGTCATGGAACTCACCTTCGCTCTCGAATATCCCAGAGAGCGCCTCCCAGTGCGTTTCTCCGGGAGGCGCTCACGATCACAAGCAATGGGCCTCGCCCTCTCCCTACACCGGGGCCAACGTGCCCGCAAAGATCATCCAGGCCAGGGCCGTCTTGGCCACCAGGCTCAGGATGATATAGGCGCGCTCGCCATAGAGGTAATTCTTCCAGCGGCCCACCTTTTTGTATTGCAGCCACATGTTGAGCGCAAAGATGTTGAAAAAGACGAAAATGGTGGGGATGATCGCATACACGAACGCGGGCGGCTTGGCATCCCCCGAGTTGATGGCGGCCACGAACGAGACAATGATCACGACCCAGGGCACGGCGCCCGCGATGCAGCCATAGATGAACGACGTCCAATCGGTGCGGGCCGTGGTCTGGTTGTGCAGCTCCATCACGACGCCGAACAGGTTCATGGTGGCATTGATACCGAACAGGGCGATGATGGCGCCCAGGTCCCACACGCCCACCAGCATCCCGATCAGGACGATCATCAGCGAGGAGCTGAGGGCATACTCGTAAAAGCGGGCCGGGTTCATGCCCTTTTCCAGGTTCTTGACATACCACTTGTAGCCGAACGTGCCCAGGCAAAAGTGGGCGATGGCAGAGAGCAGCAAAAAAGCCGCCACCGCCGGGCCAAAGCGCAGGGCATAGGCCAGGGTGGGGTTGGGCACCAGCGCCCTCGTTTGGACATCAAACCGCAAAAAGTTGGTATAGATCGGGTAGGTGGTGGCGTTGCTCAGGGCGATCATCAGGATGCCCTGCACCAGATGCAGCGCCCCCATGATCAGGTTGAACCTTCGCAGCCCGATGTACACCGGCTGCTCGGCGGCGGGCTTGGCGGGGGGCGCGCCCCCCCTGCGTCTCGGCGATGTGGTGCGTCTCTTGCTCATGGCTGGTGTCCCTCTTTCTTACACTGCTCGCGTCGCTCGGGCCTCGCCCCCGCAGCGGCGCGCTCGGCAAAGTGCGGCTCGCCTGCGAGAGTATCATATCCAGAGGCCCAAGTCAATGGGCAAAAAGGGAGCAAGGGGCCACGGGAGCGGCGCAGGTCGCGATTGCGCCGCAGGGCCGGAATTGTCGGCGCTTGGCGAGCCTGTTATAATGCCGACAAATGTAGCGCAGCAAAGGAGCATGTCTTGAAACAGCTTGTACTGGTGCTCAAGGGCATGGCCTATGGCGTGACCCACGTAGCCCCCGGCCTGGGCGGCGGCATTGTCCTCCTTCTGATGGGCATCTATGAACCGTTTGTCGAATCGGTCGGCAATCTCTTCGTGCAAAGGTCCAATTGGCGCAGATACCTCGCCTTTCTCATCCCTCTGGGCATCGGCATGGTGCTGGGCGTCATCTTGGCCGCCGTCGCCATCGAGGCGCTGCTAGAGAGCTATCCCACCGAGAGCATGATCTTTTTCATGGGGCTGCTGCTGGGCACCGTGCCCTCGGTGCTCACGCTGCATGGCGATATGCGCCCGCGCCCCGGCCGGCTGGCGGCGTTGCTGCTCGGGTTGGCCCTGGTGGTGGGCATCCGCGCCATCGAGCCGCTGCTGGTGGGCCATACGACAGCCTATACCATGACCACCTGGCCCGAGATCCTGTACAACGGCGCGGTCAGCTTTGTGGCGGGCGGCGCCAGCGTCACCCCCGGGCTGGATGGCTCCTACATCTTGCTGCTGGGCGGCACCTATGCGCCGGTGCTCAGCGCGGTGGCCGCCCTCAAAGAGCTCACCATCCGCTGGGGAGCGCTGCTCTCCACCGTCCTGGGCGCCGGGCTGGGCATCCTGGTCTTTTCCAAGCTGATTGATCTGGCCATCAAACGCGCCCCTGCGCTGGCGTATTACTGCGTCCTGGGTCTCGTGCTGGGCTCGGTCTATGGCCTCTGGCCCGACCAACCCGCACGCCTGCCCGTCTGGGCGCTGGCGTTGTGCCTGCTGGCGGGCGGCGCCATCGCCCTGTTGCTGGGCCGCTCGCCCCAAGAGCCGGCCGTAGTGGAGGAGGAGAGCCCGCTTCCAGAGCGGGCGCAAGGCCATCGCTAGTCCACGAATCGAGGAGGATTGGACTGTGCTGTACAATTTCGAGTACCCGCGCAAACTCAAGATCGCCTACATTGGGGCCGGAGAGCACTCGATCCGCAATATCCTGCCCACCTTCCAGTACGCGCCCATCGAGCTGATGGCAATGGCGGATCATGACACGGAGCGGGGCCTGGCCGCCGCCCGCATGTTCGGCGCCAAACGTTTCTACCCCAACCACAAGGCGCTGCTGGCCAAGGAAGAGGGCCTGGACGCCGTCATGATCGTCGTGGGGCCGGACGAGCAGGGCCTGCCCCGCTACCCGGAGCTGGCCGCCGAGACCCTGGGGGCCGGGCTGCACACCTGGGTGGACGCGCCCCCCTGCGTCAGCGCCGCCAACGTCTCGATCTTTACCAATGCCTGCATGAAGCGCCGCAAGTATATGGCCGTGGGTTTCCGCAGAGCCTTTGCGCCCGCCTATCTCAAGGCCGCCGAGCTGCTGGATGCGGGGACCCTGGGCCATGTGACCTCGTATGCCATGCGGTTCCCGCTGCGGCTGCCCGGCCCGCCCGAGCGCCGCACCGACAAAGGCATGGCGCCCTTTTTGCCCTTTACCTCCATCATTGCCCTGCTGTACGGCCTGTTTGGCGAGGTCGAGGGACTGAGCATGTTGCGCCACGAGGCCACGGGCGCCGGCGTGATCACCTTTGCCCACAAGGGGGGCGTCGTCGGCAGCGTACACCTGGCGGTGGGGCAAGCATCGGCCTCCCCCAGCGAGCGGCTGGAGATCGTCGGCACAGGGGCCAACCTGGTGGCCGAGAGCGGCCTGCGGCTGGTGTGCTACCGGCGCGATGGCGGCGTCAGCCCCGAGCTGCTGGGCCGCCAAGAGGGCTATCCGGCTGAGGATCCGGCCCATGCCCCGCTCTTTTGGGAGCCGCGCTTTGAGGCGCTGGAGCCCGCCACCCACCAGGTGGCGCTGAGCGGCTATCTGGGCAGCGTGCGCTCCTTTGCCGACCAGATGCTGGCCGGGGAACCGCCCCAGCACGGAACGTTGATCGAGGTTCTGCACGTGATGACGGTCTTTGACCGCATCCACCAGGGCAAGGAACGAGAGTGGATCGCGGTCTAGCGCGCACAAAGGGAGGAAGCATGGGACAGCCTATCGCCATCGGCATCTGTACCACGCCCGAGCGGGCGCCCCTGGTGGCGCCCTACTATGACTATATCGAACTATCGCTCTCGACCGTGCTGGACCCGCTGCAAGACGATGAGACCTTTGCGCCCGCGCTAGAGGCGCTGCACAAGCTCCCCTTGCCGGCGCGGGCCTGCAACAATTTCGTGAACCCCAGGGTCAAGCTGGTGGGTCCCGATGTGGATTGGGGCCTGGTGGAGAGTTATGTCGAGCGCGGGTTTCGCCGCGCCCAGGCCCTGGGCATTGAACGCATCGTCTTTGGCAGCGGCGGGGCGCGCATGGTGCCCGAGGGCTATAGCCGCGAGACGGCCTGGGAGCAATTGGTGCGTTTCTGCCGCCTCTGCGCCGAGCGCGCCTATGCGGGGCTGACCCTCGCTATCGAGCCACTGAACCGGGGCGAGTGCAACATCCTCAACAGCTATGGCGAGGGCGTGGCCCTGGCCCGCGATGTGGATCGGCCCAACATCCGCGTGTTGGCCGATATCTACCATTTCGAGGTCGAGTCCGAGCCGGTGGAGGCGATCCGCCCCGGGGCGGACGTGCTGGCCCACGTGCACCTGGCGGATAGCGGGCGGCTCTATCCCGGCAGCGGCAGCTATCCCCTGCGCGCCTGGTTCGCGTTGCTGCACGAGCTGGGGTATGACCAGCGCGCCTCGGTGGAATGCACCTGGGGCGAGGATTTCGCCGCCGAGGCCCAGGCCGCCGCCGCGTTCCTGCGGCCCTTGGCGCGGGGCGAGGTCTAGGCGCGGCTTGCCGTTCCGAGCCATGTTGCATCAGGCAGAGGGCGGGCTTGGCGCTCGCCCTCTCTTGTTACCCACCCACAGCGGCGAGCGCGCCTAATCCAGCCCGAACGGCTCGTCGGGGGCGTCATCGGGCGGCGGCGCGGGCTCACCCTTGGGCCGCGCGCCGAATAGCTCTTTCAAGAACCCCTCGATCCGCGCGCCGATGGTCTGGCCGATGCTGTCCCAATCGGCGTCCTCATCGGTGCCCACCACCTGGGCGATCTGGCTGCGGGTGGAACCTTCGATGCGCCGCCCGATCTCCTCCCAGCCCGCGCCCTCATCGGCGCCCGCCAGGTCGGCAGCGGCGCGGCGCGCCTTGTCATCGGTGGTCTTGCCGATGGTGGGCCAGTCCGCATCCTCGCCCACGCCCACGGCCCGGGCCGCCTCGCGCCGGATCTGGTCGCCAATCTGATGAAAGAGATCGCGCCATTCCTGGCTGCTCTTGTCTTGCGGGTTCCTCGTCTCGCTCATTCTGTGGCTCCTTTCGCTCTACCGCTCAGCGCGGCCACCCCAAGGGCCGCCGCCAACATCAGCACGATCAGGTACGTCAAGGCCCTCTCCGAGAGGGGATAGGCCAGGTTCATGGTCAGGTTGAGCATCCAGTGCAGCAGAATCGCACTCAGGATGCTCCGGCCATTGCAGTTGTAGGCCCGTGTCATCAGGATGGAGGCCGGCACTCCGATGGCCAGAAAAAGCCAGAACTGAGCCGAGCCCAGGCCCATGTCATACTGGGGCGTGCCCCGGATCAGGAACAGGGGAAGGTGCCAGAGGGCCCAGATAACGCCCAGGACGAGGCTGGCGGCCAGCAGGCCCGTGCGGGCCTGCAAGCGATCCAGGGCGAACCCGCGCCAGCCCAGCTCCTCGGCCAGCGGGCCGGTGCTGATCCCCAGTAGCAGCATGGGGATCAGCGTCAGGGGGTTGGCTGCCAACTGGGCCAACACCGTCAGGGCGGGGGCCTCGCCGGAGACCAGGGCATCCAAAGCGACGCCCACCCCGGCCAGCGCGGGAAAGATCAGGGCGATCAGGAGATACCAGCCGGGCGAGATGAGCTTGGGGCTGGCCACGCGCCGCCAAAAGTCGCGCCGCTCGGCGCCGCTCCGGTGCAGGCGATAGAACAACGCGACGCCCACCAGCGAGGGGGTCAGCCCGCCCAGGGTGTGGGCCGCCAGCCAGGGCGACGCCGTGACATCCTGGCCGGAAACGGCGGCCGCTCCCCAACTGAGCCAGGAGACCAGGTAGGTCAGGCCAAAGAACAGCGCCAGCTCGCGCCCGGCAGTCGGGTACTTGGATCGTTGCAGCATACGGTACGTCTGTTCCTTTCGCGAACGGACCTAATCCCGCGTCAGCGCCAGCGCCCAATCCTGCGGGTTGTTGGCGTACAGCCGGTCGGGGGCGGATAGCATGCGGCCCGCAACCCGGGCCGGTTCCAGCGCGCCGGTCACCGGATCGAACCAGCGCGCCGCATAGCCCTCCAGGTCCATAGCCAGGCCCACCGCGCCGCCCACAGGCAGGTACACGACGGCCAGGTCCCGCTCGGGCGTCGCCAGAGCCAGGGGGCGCGCGCCTTCGGGATAGGCTTCGGCATCCAGCAGCAGCTCGGGCGCGGGCCGTAGATGCTCAAAGGGCGCGATCTCGTGGAAAAAACGCCGCAGCGTGAGCAGGTAGGCCAGCCCCTCTTGGTCCTCCTCCAGCAGCAGGAACGGCCCCCAGGAGTTCTCAAAGCCGTGGATGATGCCCAGCGCGCTCATGGCCCCCCGCCAGGCGCCCCGCCGCGTGTGCTCGGCGTCGCAATAGGCATGGCCGGGGATCGCCAGGGGAAACGCCTCGTTGCGCTCATAGCCCCACTCGGCCAGCACCGCCGAACCGGGCCAGCCCGCCAGGCTAGCGGCGATCCGCTCCTCGATGCCGGCAGCCAGCCAGCCCCGTTGGGCATCCCGCGAGCCCCACTCCTGGAACATGATGGCATCCACCGCGCCCGGGTCCTGGCGGAACCGCTCGGCAAAAGTTGGCAGGCGCGGGCCGTTGTGCATCGAAACCACATGGCCGTGTGGCGCGACCGCTTTGATCCAGCGGCTGATGCGCATGGCCCAGCGATCCGCCACCGGATTATAGCGCCAGTCACCATCGGGATAGTACTCGTACTCGTTCAGGGGCGTCCAGAAATAGACGCACGAGTAAGCATCATAGCGGGCGATCAGGTAGCGCATCCAGAGCTCTTCCCACTCGGGAACGAACAGGTCGCGCCGGTCAAAGGGGAACTCGAACCCCCACCCCTCCATGATCATCTCCAGGCCGATCCCTTGGGCCTCGGCGAGGGCGACAATGCGATCCACCGTGTGGAAATAGTCCAGGTTGAAACGGTCGAACTGCGGGCTCTGCTCGCTGCCGCCCCAGGGCCAGGTGCGCCGCGTCTGCCAGGCGCTATAGCCCTCGGGGGGATGGAACGGGCTCACGGGCAGGCGCACCCGCAAGAGGTTGAACCCCTGGGCGGCGCGCCGCCGCACAAACCCCTCCACATCGGCGCCGCAGTGGGCCATCCCGAACAGGTTGTAGGTCGTATCCCCCAGGATCATCACGGGCTCGCCCGATTCGTAGCAAAAGCCCCAGGCCTCGCCCGGCGTGGCCCGCAGATAGCCCCGCGCTAGCGAGGGGGTGACGACAAAGACCCCTTCCGCCTCCAGATCCGGGTTCTCCGGGCGCGCATAGAGGTGAAAGGACCAGGCGCCCACGGCATTGGGGCTAAAGCGCACCCGCCAGATGCCCTGGCCGTCGTAAAAGCCGGGCGCGACAAAGCGCTGGCCCGTGGGCCCCTCGAATACGGCCTCCACCACGACATCGCCAAAGGGATTGGCATAGGCCGCATCGCTGGCGATGGCCCACTCGCCCACCTGACGAAAGAGCAGCTCGCTGGGAAACACATTGCGCCCTGGCATGAGGCACCTCCTCGTAGAACGCGACCATCACTGCGGAGAGGGCTGCTCTCTCTGCGCCCTGGGCTGATCGCCCGTCTCCTGTGTGCATTCTAGCCCAAAGGCGCGCCGCCGCGCAACCGGAGCGGTGCGCAACCTTTCGCGCTTGCCACGGCGCCGCCACAGGGCCATAATAGGGGCGGCGGACGGCCCATGACCGTCGCCGCACGGCCCCGGGCTGCGCGGCCAACCTGCGTTGAGGGCGCTGCCAAGGAGCGAGCATGCCTCCCTTTGAGATCATCCGACCGCCCGATTACGTCACCGTACTGGCGGAACGCGAGACGCTTGCCCTGAGCGCCGCCACAGAGACCCGATTCGAGGGTCGTGGCGTCGAGTTGGACGCCCTCCCCGGCGATGGCGTGCTGGCGTTGCGCCTGCGCTCCACCGTCCCGCTGATGTACCTGCAATTGCGCTGGAGCGAGCGCATCCCCGAGGGGCTGCGCTACCTGGGCGATACGTGGGAGCGCGCCGACGGCCCGATGGAGTGGCGCTGCCTGGCGCCCGAGCGCGACCTGCCCTGGTATTTCCTGGCCTATGACGGGCAACACACCCACGGCGTGGGCGTCAAGACGGGCGCCAGCGCCCTCTGCCGTTGGCGCATAGACCCTTTTGGCGTGACCCTCTGGCTGGATGTGCGCAACGGCGCCGGGGCCGTGCAGCCGGGCGACCGGGAGCTGTCTCTGGCCGATCTGGTGGTGCGCCCCGGCAAAGTCTGGGAGCTGCCCTTCCAGGCCGCGCGCCGCTTTGCCGCCCTGCTCGATAACGAACGCCTGCTGCCCGAACAGCCTCTCTATGGCTTGCGCGCTGCGCAACATGCCCACGCGGCGGCGCCGACCGTGCGCGAGGATGCCCGGTTCCTGGCCGACCTGGCCGAGAATACGGTCAACCGCCCCTTCTTCATCGTGGACCATGGCTGGCAGCAGAGCGCGGGCACCGCAGGTATGCAGCCTGGCCCCAAGCTGGGCGACCCCGTGGCGCTGGCCCACGACATTGTGGAAGCGGGCTGTCGCCCGGGCCTGTGGCTGCGCCCGCTGCTCTCCGGCACGGCCGAGCATGACGCCTGCGCGCTTCCCCGTGGACGGTTTGCCATGCAACCCATCGGACGGGTGCTGGATCCCACCCACCCCGAGACGGAAGAGACCATCCGCCTGGACGTGGCCCGGGCAGTCGCCTGGGGCTTTGAGCTGCTGCGCTACGATGCCACCACCCTCGACCTCCTCGGCGAGTATGCCCCCTTTTCGCCATCCTCCACCGAGCCGGGGTGGCGCTTTGGAGACATCAGCCTCACCACGGCAGAGGTCTTGCGCAACCTGTATACCCTGCTCCGCGAGGCGACCAGAGGGGGGGCGCTGCTGGCCGCCAGCAACGCCCTGGGCCACCTGGCGGCCGGGCAGGTGCACATGCAGAGCATCGCCGAGCGCGCCGGCCACGAGCGCCGCTTGCGCCCGCACATCGTTGCGGCGAACGCCCTGGCCTTTCGCGGATACCAGCACGGCGCCCTGTACGCCGCCGAGGTCGGCCCCGTAGAGCTGGGGGGCATTGTTCCCTGGCAGCTCGGCGAGCAATGGCTGCGCCTGGTGGCCGCCAGCGGTACGCCCTGTTTTGTTGCCCTCGGCTCCAAGCCCCTGGATACGGCCCAGCAGCGCGCCCTGCGCACGGCCTTGTCCCAGGCCTCGCGCCAGCTCCCCCTGGCCGAGCCGCTGGACTGGCTGTCCACCACCGACCCCGGGCGCTGGAAACTGGGCAATGAGACGGCCGCGTTCGACTGGTACAGCGCCCAATATGGTCCGCCGGCATAGCGCCATGCTCCGATGGCTGGTGTCGCGCCTCGGGCGCGCGTTGTTCGCGCTGGCGCGCTCGCCCATCGGTGGGCGCCTGGCGCGGCGTTGGTTCCCAGCTTTGTGCCGCTGGCTGCCGGTGCGCCGCCTGTGCGAGACAGAGACGTTGCTGGCCTTCCACCACCCGCGCCCCTCCTACCCCGTGCACATCCTGTTGGTTCCCAAAGCGGCGCCTGCGGGGCTCGAGGCGCTCCAGGGCGACGAGATGGCCCTGTATGCCGACATGATAGCCGCCGTGCAACGGTTGGTGCGTGAGCTGGATCTGGCGCCCCACGGCTACCGGCTGATCATCAACGGCGGCGTCTATCAAGAGGTGCCCATCCTCCACGCGCACCTCATCAGCCAGGCCCCAGCCGCCGGGGCGCGTTTCGCCGCCGAGCGCCGGGTAGACTATAATGCGCGGGATGACAAGCACCGCGCCTAAGGAGGGGTATGCCCCGACCCGATCATTTTGGACTGCTGGCCCCCATCTATGAGCGCTTTTTCTCCGCACCGCCGCCTGACGGCCTGAGACGAGCCCTCAAGCTGCCCACCTCCGGCCTGCTGCTGGACGCTGGAGGCGGCACGGGCCGCGTGACGGCCCAGTTTGCGGGTGAGGCCCAGCAGGTGGTGATCGCCGATCTCTCCCAGGGCATGTTGCGCCAGGCCGTTAGCCGCCACGGCCTGCAAACGGTTCTGGCCCCCGCCGAGCGCCTGCCCTTTGCCGATGGAACGATCATGCGCATCGTCATGGTGGATGCACTGCACCACGTGTACGATGCAGCCAGCACGGTGCGCGAGCTGGTGCGGGTGCTGGCCCCCGGCGGGCGCATGGTCATTCAGGAGCCCGATTGGCGCATCCCCAGCGTGCGACTGATCTCCTGGGCCGAAAAACTGGCCCTCATGCGCAGCCATCCGCATCTGCCGGGGGAGATCGTGGCGATGGCGCGCCAGGCGGGCGCGCGGGCCCGCTGCTGGGCGCCGGGCGACCACAGCGTGTGGATCATTGCGGCCAAGCCGCCGCCGGGAGCCCCATGATAGCCGAGAGAGAGCGCGCCATTATCGCGGACCTGCACCGGCAGGGGTTCCGGCTCACCCGTCCACGCAGCGCCGTCCTCGATGCCCTGCTGGCATCAGAGCGGCATCTGACGGCAGCCCAACTGCATGACCTGGCCCAGGCCGCCTGCCCCACTCTGAGCCTGGCCAGCGTCTATCGCACCCTGGCGTTGCTAGAGTCCTTGGGCCACATCCAGCATGTGCACGGCCAGGATGGCTGTCAGAGTTATGTCATGGCGCCCACCCCACATGGCCACCAGCTCGTGTGCTCCTCCTGTGGCATGACGTGCGCCTTTACCGAGTGCGACTTGACCAGGTTGATTGCCGAGATCGAGGCCCGCACCGGCTTTCGCATTGACGGACACATCCTGGAATTGAACGGCCTCTGCCCCAACTGCCGCAAGTAGCGCCTGGCGAGTTCAGCCCAGCCCCAGCAGGCTCAACGCAACGACGCTGATGATGATGCCCGTCACGCCGCCGGCGATGGTTTGGGCCACGGTGTGGGCGCCCACCTTGACCCGCGCCCAGGCCACCAGCGGGATCAGCAGCAAGCTGGGAGCGGCCAACGGCCCCAGGCTGGCGGTGATCAGCGTGGCGCCCAGGGCAATGCCGGAGACGTGCTGGCTGATCTTCCAGATCAACGTGATCGCCAGGTTGATGACCACCAACAGGAACCCGCTCAGCGCCACGGCCAGGATCCAGCGCGGGCCGTCGAACACGTATAGGATCGCCATCGGGATCGCCGTAAAGAGCAGGGAGGCTGCCACGATGCCCGGGCGCAGGCGCTCACGCCGGTCGGTGATATGCCAATCGCTGATGGCACCCCGTCGCAACGCCCGGTTGAACACCCCCAGGGTGATCAGCACAAAGGGCAGGCCCGTTGCCAACACCCAAACGATGCCGCGCCGCCAAGAGACCGGATCGGCCAGCCCCAATGACAGCAGCAGCAGCGTGACCACGTATTGCGGCGCCAGAAAACGCGAGATCAGGGCCGCCGTGCGTTCTGACCAGGGGATCTCGCTGATCAGGGTGCCCGCCAAGATGATCACGCCGCCGGTGACCATGCGCGCAGTCAGCAGATCGCCCGCCAGCAACACGCCAAACAGCGCCGCAAAGACCGGCTCTGCCGTAAAAATGAGGGCCGTATGGGTGGGGGTGGTAAAGCGCTGCACGGCCGTCTGCACGCCAAAAGCCACCGCCGTCGCCAGGATGCCGGTGAACGCCGCCGCGCCCCAGGTCGAGGGCGCCGGCGCGGGCCAGGGGCCTCCCCCCAGCAGTGTAATGCCCGTGCTCACCACGGCAACCACCGCCACTTGCACAATCGTCAGTGCGATTGGATCGGCGCCCGGCGCAAAGGCGCTCACCCCGATAATGTGCAGCGCGAACGAGACCGCGCACAGCAATACCAGGAGATCGCCCGCGCCAAGCTGTAGCGACTGGCTCAACGACAAGAGCGCCATGCCCACCGTCGCCAACGCCACGCCGATCAGGGCTGCCGGGTGAGGTCGCCGTCTGAGAACCAGCGCCGAGAGCACCGGCACGATCGCGACGTTCATGCCGGTGATGAACCCTGCCTTGGAGGCGGTGGTGTGCTGGAGCCCCAACGTCTGAAAGGCATAGCCCCCCAGCAAAAAGAGCCCCAACAGCGCGCCACAGGCCGTGGTGCGCCAGGTCAGGGTGCGCAAGCGCCGCCCGCCGATCAGCAGCAGCGCCGCCAGCGCCAGGCCAAAGCGGATGGCCAGAAAGGCGAACACCGGATAGGCGCTCACGGCCTCTTTGACCATGACAAAGGTGCCGCCCCAGATCAAGGTCACCAGGAGCAGCAACGCATCGGCGCCCAGTTGGCGGCGGCGGTTGGCAATCTCGGCCATGTGGGCTAGCGCTCCAGTTCTCGGCGCACGGTCGCCAACAGGCTATCGGCGCGGATCTCGGCCAGGGTGTAACAGGGACCATCGAGCGCATCCGCCAGCTCTTGGGCCAGGCCGCGATCGAGGGATTCATGCTCGGTGTTGATCACCACGGTGCGGAACTGCTTTTCGCGATAGAGCCCCGCGATCATCAGCGCCTCTTCTCTCGGCGGCGTGCCCGTAACCGACACATTGCCCGCGCCGTCGGTCAGCAGGATCATCAGCGGGGCGATATCGGGGTTCTGGCCCTTTTCCCGCTCGATCACCTGTAGCGCCAGGAGCAGCCCTGCCGAGAGGGGCGTCTTGCCGCCCACGGGGATCTCCTGCAGGGCCCTTTTCGCCATCTCGACGCTGGAGGTGGGCGGCAGCACCAGGTCGGCGCGGTCCTTTTGGAAGGACACCATGGCCACGCGGTCGCGCTTTTGATAGGCGTCCACCAAGAGCGACATGATGGCGCCTTTGGTGGCCTCCATGCGCTCCGCCGCCGCCATAGACCAACTGGCGTCCACGGCAAAGATCACCAGATTGCCCGTCTTGTGCACGCGCACCTTGCGCTGGAGGTCGCCGTCGCGGATGGCGATGGCATGGCCATTCTTTTCGCGGGAGGTTTGGTGCGGCGCCGCCTGTCGCACCGTGGCATCTATGGCGATATCGTCATAGCGTCCCTGGGCATCGCGTGCGCGGATGTAACGCCCTCGTTTCTGCTTACTGACGGTATAGCTGCGCCGCCCGGCTGCGCGGCGTGAGAGGCGGTCGGTGGGAGTGCGTAGCTTGCGCACCTGAAACGCCTCTCCCACCAGAGCCTGGTGGGTGGCCTCGTTAGGAGATGCGTTGAGAGACTGGGCCTCCGAGTGGTGCCCGCGCAACGGCGGTACAGATTGGGGCTCTCCGTCAGGGCTCGGCTCAGCCGCTACCGGCTCGGCTGTTTTTTTTTAGGCTGCGCCTCGCCCTGTACGGGCTCTTGCTCGTCTTCTTGTGCGTTCTGCTGGCGCGCCTGCTCGATGCGCTGGGCCAGCTTTTGCATCTTGCTGCCCGTGTCCTCAAAGGGTGTGCGGCGCAGTCTATGGGGCAGCGCAAGCTCCGCGGCCAGCAGGATGTCGGTCTCTTGCACAGCCGTGCGCCCCATCAGAGCGGCATGGGCCATCGCCGTCTTGAGGATCACGATGTCGGCCCGATGCCCGTCCACATCCATCTCGGCCGTCAACTGGGCAATCGTGTAGAGGTCCCGCTCATCGTACCGGACTTGGGGGAGCAACTCTTGGGCGCGCAGGATGCGCTGCGAGAGCCGCGCCTCTTCTTCACACCAGAGGTCGCAGAACTCGCCGTAATCGCGCTCAAAGGCGATGCGCCGCTTGAGGATCTCGACGCGGGCCGCCGCATCGGCGATGCCGTGGATATCCACGCAGAGGGCAAAGCGATCCAACAACTGGGGACGCAGCTCGCCCTCTTCGGGGTTCATGGTGCCCACCAGGATAAAGCGCGCCGGGTGCGAAAACGAGATGCCCTCGCGCTCGACGACATTCACGCCCATCGCCGCCGAATCCAGCAGCAGGTCTACTACGTGGTCATCCAGCAGGTTGACCTCATCCACATAGAGCAGGCCCCGGTTGGCCGCCGCCAGCACCCCCGGCTCAAAGTGGCGCTCGCCCTCTTTGATGGCGCGTTCGATATCCAACGTGCCCACCACGCGATCCTCGGTGGCGCTGACGGGCAGGTCCACAAAGCGGGTCTTTTTGAGGGCGACGGGCAAGACCTCGCCGGCGGCATGGCGCGCGCGGCAGGTATCACACATCTGTTCGGAGCGCTGGGGGTCGCAGCCAAAGGGGCAATCGCTGACGGCCTGGATCTCGGGGAGCAATGCGGCCAGCGCCCGGGCAGCGGTTGACTTGGCCGTGCCGCGCTCGCCGCGAATGAGCACCCCGCCGATCTGGGGGCTGATGGCATTGAGTACGAGGGCTCGGCGCATGCGCTCTTGGCCGACAATAGCGGTAAAGGGAAAGACCTGCATTGAGATCAATAATCCTCGCCTCTGGCAATGCGGGCTCACAACGAGCCAGTATAGTCCGACGAGCGGGGTGTGTCAATTTCAGGCCCAGGGCGAGCAGACACTTGCACGCAGCCCTTTCTTGAGGATCGAGGCCCGGGAGAGGTGGGCCGCGAGCCCCAATGACCCGCTAGCGGCCCGCCAGTCGCCAGAGCCGTTGCGCCGTGTCCGAAAGCATGTGGCGCAGGTGATCCATCTCGGTCTCGTTGGGCAGCCGACCTTGCACCAGCGCCATAGTGATGCCCGCGCCGAAAACGACGATGGCCCCGCCGATCCAGAGGGCCCATAACAGCGCCGGATCATCGGGCAGACGCACCTGGAATGCGAGTTCAGCCTGCGGTTCCAGCCAGGGCACGGCTGGCGCCAGCCCTGGCTCGGGCGCCAGCAGGAGAGCTAGCGCCAGGGCCACCAGTAGTGTGAGAGCAGGCAGCCACACGCTCCAAGGCAAAGGTTTCCAGGGCTCCATCGGCGTTTCGCCATCGATGTTCGCCAAGGTGCGCTCGACCAGGCCGGTGGGTGCAGGGTACAGGGGCCACGCCCACAGGGCCTGTTCAACGCGCTGCAGCGCGTGGGCAGCAGCGCGACAATCCTCACATGTGGCCAGGTGGCGGCGCAGCGCCTGATACTCTCGCAACGGAGGCTGCCCATCGGCCACATATTGGGCCAGCAACGCCTCATGCGCCTTGCAGTCTGTCATCGGATTCCCACCTTTTTCATGTTGGCGGCCAGCGCGTTCCGGGCGCGGTTCAGGTGCGCCTTGACGGTGCCCAGCGGCAGCGCGAGCACCTGGGCGATCTCCTGATACGAGAGCTGCTGCTGGTAGAACAGCGCCAGCACCAGTCGGTACTTGTCCGGAAGGCGCTCGACCAGCTCCCACAAACGTGCGTGCTCGTCGTGGTGCAACGCCTCTTGGGCCGGGCCTTCCTCCGGCGCGGCGATCTCCTCCAGCCGCTCGCCGGCATCGAGCTGGGCATCGAGCTGTCGGCGCAGCTTGCGCTTGCGGTTCAGGCAGGCGTTGGTCGCAACGGTGTGCAGCCAGGTTGTGAACTTGCTCTCGCCCCTAAAGCGCGGCAAAGCGCGCCACACCCGCACATAGACCTCCTGCGTCAGGTCCTCAGCCTCTTGCGGATTGCCCAGGATGCGGTAGGCCAGGTTGTAGACGCGTCCTTGCGTCTGGGCGATCAACTCGCCCAGGGCCGCGCGGTCGCCGCGTTGTGCGCGTGAAACCAGATCTGCCAGCGGGTCGCTCAAGCTAGCCGTCCAGGATTCGAGAGCCACATAAGGTCCCTCAGGATGTCAGTCGTCGGAATCAGGCTGGCGTTCCTGCCAGGGATCGCTGTCACAGGCGCTGGGCTCAGGATCGGAGGGCGCGTCCTCGATCTCGTGTACAGGAGCGCTCGAAACGATGAAATAGATCAAGAGCATGCCCAGCCCCACAAAGAGGGGCAGCAGTCCGGCGATCAGCCAGTAGCCCGTGCCCAGGGTGGCCAGGCCGAGGAGCAGCGCCAAGCCGCTCATCATGGTGATGACGCCGCCCCACAAGACGCCGCGACCGCCCTGGCGGCCCCGCGCCTCGCGCCGGGCCAGCTCGCGCGCGGAAAAGCCACGCTCCGCGAGGGCCACGCGCTCCTTATAGGCGATGTAGCGGTTCAGGGTGACAAAACCGAGCACGACGATCAGCAATGCCAAAGGAACGAGCACGATGACAAGAAAATCCGACGACATAGAGCCTCCTGGCGATCCAGCGGGTACCGGACGATGGCTGCATGCCCTTATATTACTTGTGACACGGTAGAACGCCAATGGGTTGCGGCATGCACCCTTGCGCTCCCGCGCATTGGATAAGCTTGACCGGGTCGCCCTGGCACAGCCGTTGTCGCCGACGCGGCCCAGGGTGCGAGGGCGCAGAGTTGGTGGTACAATGGATGCAGGAAACGCTACACGGTGCGGGCGCGATGCGCCCATACGCCACCGATCAGACTCGAGCACAGCCGCCCATACGCATAGGAGCAAGACCCGTGCAAGCCCAAGCGATCCGAGAGCGCGTCCACTGGATGGGCGCCGTAGATTGGGACCGCCGCCTGTTCGACGCCCTCATCCCCCTGCCGGACGGCACCAGCTATAACGCCTATCTCGTGCAAGGACACGACAAGACTGCTCTGCTGGACACCGTTGACCCGGCCATGACCCACGTGCTGCTGCGCCAACTGGCCGACGTGCCCCGCATTGACTATCTGGTTGCGCAACACGCAGAGCAAGATCACTCGGGCTCTATCCCGGCGGTGCTGGCCGCGCACCCCGAGGCCCAGGTCGTGTGCACCCCCCAGGGCAAGCCCCTGCTGATGAGCCACCTGGGGCTCGATCGGGATCAGTTCTTGACCGTGGAGGACGGCGACACGTTGCCCATGGGGGGCAAGACGCTCCAGTTCCTGCACACCCCCTGGGTACACTGGCCCGAGACCATGTCCACCTATCTGCCGGAGGATCGCATCCTGTTCAGTTGCGATTGGTTCGGTTCGCACCTGGCGACCAGCGATCCCATTGCGCGCGATACCCCGCGTGTGATGGAGGCGGCCAAGCGCTACTATGCCGAGATCATGATGCCCTTCCGGCGCATCATCCAGCGCAACTTGGCCAAGCTCGACGGCCTGGAGATCGAGCTCATCGCGCCCAGCCACGGCCCCATCTATGCCGACCCCGCCCTGATCCTGAGCGCCTATCGCGATTGGGTGTCCGACCAACCCAGGAACCTGGCGCTGGTGCCCTATATCTCTATGCACGGTAGCACGCGTACCATGGTAGAGCGCCTGGTCAGCCGCCTCAGTAGCCAGGGCGTGCCGGTGCAGCAGTTCGATCTCTCGGCCACCGACCTGGGCAAGCTGGCCATCGCACTGGTGGATGCCGCCACCCTGGTGATCGGCACGCCAACCTTTCACCGCGGCCCGCATCCCAGCGTCTTTTATGCCACCCATCTGGCCAACGCCTTGCGCCCCAAGCTGGCCCATGTCGCGGTGATCGGCTCCTATGGCTGGAGCACCCAGGCCGTCGAGGGGCTCTCAGCGCTGATCCCCGATCTCAAGGTGGAGGTTCTCCCGCCGGTATTGGCCCGGGGCTTGCCGACGGAGGAGAGCCTGCGGGCGGTGGATGCCCTGGCCGACGCCATCGCGCAGCGCCACGCAGACCAGGGGTGGGCGTTGCCCTCATAAGGCGCCCCGCCTGCTGTGGCAAGGTAGAGCCGAGAGGCCAGAGCCGGATTAGGGACCGGCTCTGGCCTCTCTTATCGGCGAGGGCCGCTGCCGCTAGGCGACCCACTGCTGCAGTTCGATGACGTTGCCTTCCGGATCGGTGGCATAGGCGAACACGATGCCGCCCAACCCTGGGATGATCGTCGAGACAAGCTCGCCGGCCAGCCCTCCGCCCGCGTTGACGACCTCGCGCAGGGCCTCTTCCACATCGTCCACGCCAAAGGCAATGTGCCCGAACCCAGGACGATTGGCTGCAAAGAGCTCGCGCGGAACCTGCCGGTCATACTGGAATATCTCAAGAGTAGGGCCCGCGGGCCCATGCCCCGGCAAGCGCAGGTGAATCCCCTGGATATGAGCGTCCTCGACGCCCGTCGCCCGATCCAGCCAGGGGCCCCGCAGATCGCGGGTTGGATAGACCGGTGTACAGCCCAAAATCTCGCAGTAAAAAGCGGCCAGCTTGCGCCAATCTCGGGCGACCAGATTGGTGTGAACGAAACGAGCCTGCATGTCTCCCCCCATACGAGCCAGGTCAGCGGCGCAGTATCGCGCAGGTCTCGTCCTCAGGGGGGATTTGAGGCGAGACGCAGCGTCCCGTGTTGGTGCGCCCGCGCGCACCCGAGGCGCATTTCAGATGATTGGTTGCATTCGCTTTGCGGTGATGCGCTCCTCCGTCTGTTGGGCGTTGTTGGCCGCCCAACGCTTCATCAGTGACCCATGCGCGGCGCGATCAGGCGCACGGCGCCGGGCGCCACCTGCACGGTCACCGGCGTTACGCCGATCAGGTCGCCATCCACCTGCACCTGCGCAGGCGCGTCGGTCTCGATGGCCACCTGCGAGAATACCTCAAATGTGCGCACATTGCGACGCTGGCGCGGGCGCCGGAGCAGCAGGTCCAGCAGGATGCCCCAATAATCGGCCAGATGGCGCGTGCGAAAGGTGATCACCTCGATGCGCCCATCGTCCATATGAATCTCACTGCTGAGCGACAGTTCAGGCGCGCCCAGCGACGGGCAGTTGGTCACCAAGACTTCAGATGCCCGCAGCTCGTATGGCTTGCCATCCACCTGCAAACGCACCGTTTGCACGCCCACCGCCGCCAGGTTCTTGAGGCCCGACCAGATATAGGCCAGGCGGCCGAGCTTGCGCTTGGTCTCCGGATCTGCATCGCGCAACACACCCACGCTCAGCCCCAGGCTGACGTTCAGAAAGGCATACATCTCGCCAAGCTGCATGGCATCCAGGCGCATGATAGAGGCGCCCCCGACGACGAGGGCCAGCGCATCATCCAGTCGCTCGGGGATGCCCGCGTCGTGGGCCAACAGATTCGATGTGCCCGCCGGGACAATCGCCAGGCGCGCCAGCGAGCCGACCAGCCCGGCCGCCACCGCCCCCACGGTGCCATCGCCGCCTATAGCGACAAAAGTGTCAAACCCCTGCGCCAGGCGCTCTCTGACCAGCGCAGGCAGGTCTTCTTCGCCCGTCGTCTCATAGACCTCATAGCTCCCGGGCGCCAGGTATCTGCTCAACGCCGGGTATACTCGCTCGGGCCGCGCGTTGCCCGCCACAGGGTTCAAGACGACGAATATGTCGGCCACTGGCAAGCCTCCCCGAGCACACGGCCTACCGTCCAGCACAATTATGCCGTGAACCCCATAGGGCGCCGTCTCGGCGCGCCGCCCGTTTCTGGCGCCCATTATAGCGCAGATGGCGCCGCGCGCACAGTGGCTTGCCGTTCTGATTCGCATCTTTCCCGATGCCGCCAAAGCGAGTATCATGGGCGCCATGCACCGGTAGATCAGAAAGGAGCGTCTCCATGCGCATCGAAGCCAAGCTGCAAGAACTCGGTCTCTCCCTGCCCGAGCCGCTCAGGCTGCCCGCCGGCCTGCGCCTGCCCTTTGCGTGGGTGCGGGTGCGCGGCAACCGAGCCTATGTCTCGGGGCACGGCCCGCTGTTGCCCGATGGCGCCCCCGCCGGGCCTTTTGGCAGAGTCGGCGCCGACGTGACGCCCGAGCAAGCCTACCTGTCGGCGCGCCTGACGGCCCTCTCCATGCTGAGCAGCCTCAAGCGCGAGCTGGGCGACCTGGATCGCGTTACGGCATGGCTGCGCGTGTTCGGCATGGTCTATTCGGCGCCCGGCTTTACGAACCAGCCCAATGTCATCAATGGCTTTAGCGACCTGATCGTCGAGCTCTATGGCCCGGAGGCCGGTCAACACGCCCGCTCGGCCGTCGGCATGGCCGAGTTGCCCTTGGGGCTGCCCGTCGAGATTGAGGCCGAAGTCGAGATCGCGCCCTGAGGCGAGGGCATCACGCGAGATCGGCCAGATCGCGAAAAAGCTCCGCGCCGAGGCGCTCCCAGGCCGCCAACAGACGGTCGTAGAAAGGATACGCCTCGGCTTGTTCGATCTGATCCTGGGCAGACAGCCAGTTGGCCAGGCGACGGAAACCCTCCGACACTGGGATCGTGTAGCGGAAGCCCAGATCGCGTCGGGCCGCCGACGTATCAAAGATATTGTTGTGGGAAAAGTTCTCGACGCACCACATGGCCTGTTCGGGTAGCGCCTTGGCCAGCAGCTCCGACGGGATGTGCACTAGCGGGGGACAGGCTACGCCCAGCGCCTCTGCCCACGTCTGATAGTAGCGATCCCAGGTCAGCCATTCGTCGGCTGCCACGTGATACGCATGGCCGACGCAAACGCCCGGCTGAGCAACAGCCCCCACAAAGGCTGCCGCCACATCGTCGCGATGGCAAGAGGTCCAGAAGGAACGCCCGTCGCCATGCACGATCACAGGCATCCCCCTCCGGACGCGATCCAGGATAAAGGTCTCAAATCCAAAAGTGTGCAGCACCCGACCCCCTTCGCCATAGGTGTGCGCCGGGCGCATCACAGTAAGGGGCAGGTCGCCACGCTCGTGGGCGGCCCACAGCACGCGCTCACAGGCTGCCTTGTGATAGGCATAGGGGAAACTGGGCAAAGGCTCCCGCTCGCAGGATTCCACCACAGGATAACGAGGCGCAGGCTTGGTATAGACGTCCACAGTGCTGCAAAAGACATAATGAGAGGTGCGTCCCGCAAAAGCGCGCACTGCGCTCTCGGCCTCCTCGGGCCGGTAGCAGATCATGTCAATCACACAGTCCCAGTGCCCGGCCTGCGCCATCTGGGCCTCAAACGTCGCAAGATCGGTGCGATCGCCGTACAGCGTCGGAGGCTGTTCGCCCAACAGGATAGGACGCTGCCCCCGGTTATACCAGACCACATCATCGCCTCGCGCCTGCAACTGGGCTGTGATGCCTGTGCTGATGAGGCCACTGCCGCCGACGATGAGAATACGCATGCCAACCGCCTCCCCTATGTAGAGTGCCTATTGCGCCGAAACCCATTCCGCCCCGCATAGCGCGGGCGCCGCCATGCCATCTTGCCAGAGCCAGTAGCGAGGCTCAGGGTGATCACCCCAGGCTACGGCATAGTGCTCGCCACGCGCGCTAAGGGCATGGATCATGACAAAGGAGCGCAGGTCAGCCCGCAGGTGCTCCAGATCGGCAATGGCCTCATGGCAGGCGGCCTGCAACCCCAGGCCCATCTTGAGATAGAGCACCACGGCGCGGGCCGTCCCTGCCCGCATGGTCAGCTCGCCCTGGCCGATGCAGGCCGCCGCCCCATAGCGATCATCCACATAGCAACCGGCCCCCACGATGGGGGAATCGCCCAGCCTGCCGGGATACTTGAACGCCCAGCCGCTGGTGCTGACCCCCACAGCCATGCGCCCGCCATCCTCTTGGGCGAGCAAGACCGTCGTGCCGTGGGTGCGCTCGGGGTCGGCAGCGTCCCGGGTCAGGGGCGCCAGGGGCAGCTCCGGCCAGCGCGCCAGCTCGTCGGCGGACAGGCGCTCGCGGCGCCAGGCTTCCCAAGCGGCCTCAGCAACCGGCGTCAGGTTCTCTCCTGCTTCCAGCCCGCACTCGCCCGCCAGACGCTCCGCCCCCGCGCCCACCAGCAGCACATGCGGGGTGCGCTCCATCACCTGGCGCGCGAGGCTGATGGGGTGCAGATAGCCGCGCACTGCCCCCACGGCTCCGGCGCGGAGCGTGCGCCCCTCCATGATGCAGGCATCCAGCTCCACCTGCCCCAATAGATTGGGCCAGCCGCCTGTGCCCACGCTGTGAATCTCGGGATCCGCCTCCACAGGCCAGATGCCCTGCTCAACGGCGTCCAGAGCGCCGCCCCCGCCCGCCAGTATGGCCCCGGCGCAGGCGATCCCTACACCGCCAACCTGATTGCAGATCACGATAGACACACGCGCCTCCGGATGCTGGCCCTAATCCTGCGGGTCAAACTCGCTGTCGCGAACGGCATCCGAGACCTCCCGTCTCTTGGCCCCATAGGTGGGCCGGATGCGCGAGCCGTAACGGTTGGCATACTCGCGGGTGAGCTGGGCGCCCAGAAAGACGATCTGGGCCGAATAGTACACCCAGATCAGGACGATCACCAGAATGCCCGCCACGCCGTACAACGTTGTGAACTGGGTGCGCCCCAGATAGAACGACAGGGCGATCTGCCCGATGGTAAAGAGCACAGCCGTAACCAGAGCCCCCACCCACACATCGCCCCATGCGATACGGGCATCGGGCACGATTTTGTACATCAAGGCCATGAGGACTAGAAAAACAAGAAAAAACCCAAAGTGCTGGATAAAATTCATCAGCAAGAAGGAAAAGGGCAACAAGGAGGCCAACGCGTTTCCCAGGGCGGTGAGGGTGGTGTTGACGATGATCGCAGCAAAGAGCAGAACGCCGATCCCAAGCACCAGGCCAAAGGAGACCAAGCGGCTGAGGATGATGCGCAGGGCCCCGCGCCCGGGCACAGGGGAGACGCCCCACATGGCGTTGAGCGCAGCTTGTAGGTGGATGAAAAAGCCCGAGCCGCCCCACACCAGGGCGACCAAGCCTACCACCGTTCGCCAGGTGATGCGGCCTGCCAACTGGACGCTGTGCATGATGCTCTGGAACAGCTCGCCAGCCTGGGCGCCAAAAAGCGCCTCAACGTGGCCGCGCAGGGCCGCGTACTCGGGCCCGGCGCCATACAGCCGCCCAGCGACGAACACCACGATATAGAGCGTGGGCGCCATGGAGAGCAGCGCATAATACGCCAAGGCGGCGGCCAAGCGCCCGGCATCGCCCTTATGCCAGGCCCGAACACTCGCCGCCACCAGTTCGCCAAAGGCGCCAAGCCACCCCTTCAAGCCCATCTTCGAAGAGAGGCTAGGCGCACCATCTTTGTCCTGCGCCACGTCATCGCCGCCTTTTGTGCGAGCCTAGCGCTGTCGCATTCTGCTCGCGTGATGGCAAGGCCGATGGGCGCCGCTCCCGGCGCCTAGAACGGCCTCCGATCCAGGTCGAATTCGTCCATATAGGCGCGCACGATGGGCACGGCCTCGCGCGCCGCCGTTTCGGGATCGGGGTTCTCGTTCAGATCCACCGTCCACCAAGAGAGCGCCATCAGGTTCTGGCGCAGGTAATACAGCTCGGTCTCCAAGTCAATCTTGCCGTGGCCCAGGGCCACATGGCTGCTGCTGACGCCGTCTCCATAGAGCGTGCCGTCGCTATCCGAGATGTGCAGGTGAGAGATCTTGTCTTGCAGAGAGCGGCCCAGGCCAACGATGCCGTACTTTTCCGTCTGCACGATCCCCACCTGGCGCGCTCCCGCGACGGCCATCATGTAGGCGTGGCTCATGTCAAAGATGAGGAACAGGTTGTCCGTGGGTACCGCTTCAACCAGCCGCAGCACCTCGGTGGGTTTGTTCACGATATAGCGCGGCTCAAATTCCCAGTGGATCGCTACGCCGATGGGTTTGCCCGCCTCAGCCGCCGTATACCAGTTCTCGGCAATCTGCTTGAAAATGCGCGCGTATTCCTCAGAGGTCAGCTCTTGCGGGGGATTGCCCGTATCCACACGCAGCACGTCGGTGCGCACGCCGGTGCAAAAGGCCATGCACTTGACGATCTCTGCCATGTAGGTATTGGTGTCGGTAGTGGCAGCCGGAACGTGCCGCAGATCGGGCGCATAGCCCGAGATGCGCAGCCCCCGGCTTTCCACCATGTCGCGCAGCGCCTGGCGCTTTTCGTCGGTATCATAGTCATCATAGTGGGCGTGTGGGCGATGGCCGGAGAGCTCGACGCCATCATAGCCCGCTTCGGCGGCGAAATCGAGCACGCGCTCCAGGCTCCACGGTTCAGAGGCAAAGGGCCCCCGGATAAAGGCCCAACTGCCCAGGGAAACTTGAGGTTTCGGCATAATCTCCTCCCAAACGGATTGGTTCGCAAGAACCCAGCGTACCCAGCCATGTGCCCCAAGTGCGATGTGGGCGCAGGGGCATCACCAGGTTGATTATAGCGAGTAGGGCGCTCGACGCCAACTGCGCGGACGCGCCCCGGGGCCCGCCAGAGCGCCGAGCGTTTTCGCAGGCCCCAGCAGAGAGCGGCGGTTAGCCCCGCCCGATGTACGACTGCTCCAGCGGCAGCACGATGGCCTGAAACATGTTGGCCTCGGGCGGCAGGGTTACCATGAACAGCGCGGTGCGCGCAATGACCTCTACATCGAACATGGGCTCGTTCACGCCCTGGCGCCGCTCCACCAGCGTGTTGCCCGGGTGCAAGGCGCTAACGGCGATGCCATAGTCGCGGCCTTCCAGGGCCGTGGCGTGGGTCAGGCCATCCACGCCAAACTTGGTGGCCGTATAGGGCGCCGAGTACAGGCGGCTGCGCTGGGCCGAGATGCTGCCGATATTGACGATGCGCCCCCCGCCGGCGGGCTTCATGATGCGGAACGCCTCCCGCGTACACAGGAACGGCCCCGTCAGGTTGGCATCCACCACGTTCTGCCACGCCTCTAGCGACAGATTCTCGACCGGGCCGCCATCAAAAGCGCCCGCCGCGTTGACGAGAATATCGAGCCGCCCATAGGCCTCCATTGCCCTGGCGAACAGGGCCGCCACCTGCGCCTCGTCGGCGACGTTGGTGGGCACGGCCAACACCTGCGCCCCAGCCTGGCGCATCTCCTCTGCCGCAGCCTCCAGGCGCGCCGCCGTGCGCCCGGCGATGACCACGGAGCAGCCCTCCTGGCCAAAGAGCTTGGCGATGCCCTTGCCGATGCCGCTGCCTCCGCCCGTCACGATCGCTACTTTGCCCGTCAACTGTCCCATCATGTCCTCCTGCTAGATTACGGCTCATCGTGTGCGGCCACAGGCGCGTGACTGCGCAGGCCGCCCCCATTGCGCTGTGTTTCACGTGCGCGATATCCGGCCACGGCCTCACGGCGCGTCCGTTCCCGGGCGCCCTACGGGCATCAGATAGAGCGGGGCAAACGCCTCCGGTAGCCCCAGCGTTTGGCCAATGCTCTCGGGCTCGAATGCGCCCACGGCCACCGTGCCCAGCCCCAGCCCTGCGGCTTGCAGGTACACATTCTGAGCCGCATGGCCCACCTCGATATAGACGTACTGCTGCCCGCGCTGGCCATAGCGGCCCGTGGTGCGTTCGAACTCGGCGGCGAACACCAGCGTCGCCGCCCCTCGCTCCACGCAGGACTGGCCCAGGCTGGCTCTTGCCAGGGCAGAGCGCAGATCGCCCTCGGCCAGGGGCGTCAGCGCATGGGCGCGCGGGTCATAGTGATAGACGCCCGGGGCCAACCCCGCCACGTTGCCCGCCACCAGATACAGCTCCAGCGGGTAGAGCGCCCCCGCCGAGGGCGCCGTGCGATAGCCGCGCGGGTCATTGAGGCCCTGGGCCGCCCACAGGAGCTGCCCCACCTCCTCCAACGTCAAGGGCTCGTCGCCATAGTCGCGGATGGAGCGGCGGGCCTCCAATGCGGCATGGAGCGGCAATCCCCCCTGGCGATCCGGCTGGGGCAGCGCGATGCCCGGCCCTGCGGCGGCGCGCCAGGGCGCCGAACGTCGGATGGGACCGAAACGTATCCACCCGCCAAAGGCCATGGCCAGCATGATTACAATACCTCCTGCAAGCAGTACGATCCTCTTGGCGCTCATCATTGGCCTCGTCTTCCGGTTCTTATGTCTCGACCAGCACGGACAGGCCCCAGGGCGAGGGTCCCACGCGGCATATCTGCGCTTCGTCGGTCTCTTGGACGGCCACCGGCGCGCCGCTGATCAGGTCGCGCACGGCGCCCGTCCAGCTCCCCGGCGGAAAGCGCAGTGTCACCTGGTTGGCGCGCTCATAGAACACGAACGCCAGCGGGCGCCCCTCGCTGTGGCCGGTGCGCACGTGGACATCGGCGGACGCGCGCCCCTCCGGCGCCACAATCTCCACCGGCAGGGACACCCCCGCGCGCTCCACCACCCCGGCCACAAAGGCCTCGAAATCGTCGCTATAGGGCGCATAGGCCGAGGTTGGATCCGAACTCCCCTGGAAGTAGGCGTCGCCCAGGTAGGCGCCGCAGAACAGCACACATCCCTGACCCACCGGGACGGCGACAAAGAGCGGCCCGTCATCCGTCTCACCCCATACCTCGCCCACGCCCCGGCCCAGCGGCGTCAGCCATTGCTTGGCGGGCAGGGCCAGTGTCCGCCCCTGCCATGTGACCGCTACCGAGTCGCCCGCCAGGGTGCGGCGCCCGATCTCGGCCACGCCGGTCCACTCGGTCACTGCGCGCTCTTCCGGATAGCGGTACAGCCCGTTGCGCCCAAAAGCGCCGCACTCGGACTCGCACACCAACGTCCCACCGGCCCGCACCCAGGCCCCCAGCGCCTGCGCCTGGGGCTCGTCCATGACGATGGCGCGGGGCATGAACAGCACATCGAGTTCATCCAGCACATGCAAGTGCTCTTCTTCGACGATGGTAAAGGGGATGTGGCCGCGCAACAGGCCCCGCATGTAGCCCTGGATGGCGCGCTGCGGCGTGGCGCCCGTGCCCTCCTGGTTCCAATGCAGATAGTAGCTCTGGGGGCTGAAATAGATGCCTACCTGGGGCGTATCGGGGCGATAAGCGGCCAGCAGGGCCTCGTGCTCGCCCAGGATATCCGCCGTGCGGCGCAGGGCGGACAGGCGCTCTTGCGCCAGCCCGTCGGCCCCCGTCAGGCCAAACCCCGCAGATTCCTGGCCAAAGACTTCGTCGCGCCAACACCAAAAGAGGATCGAATCGGCGCCGCTGCTGATCCCCGTCCAGATCCAGCGCTGCTGGTTGGCGGGCTGCACCGGCTCGTGGGCGTCGAACCCGTGGGCGGCGCGCCCACCCTGGAGCTCGCTGAGCCAGATGCGCTTGCCCCGCGCCGCCGAGCGCACACACTCGATGCGCATGGCCAGATCGGCGTCGGAAAAGTGGAACCAGGTGGGAAAGCTGGAGCAGCCGATGCCGTCCATCTCGTCGGCAAAAAACCAATCGTTGCCTCGGTTCAGCGCGGTATTGGGCTGCGTCATGCCATAGAGCACAGTGGGGTCGCCGCCGTGCACGGTCACCACACGGTCCGGATCGAGCCCCTTGTGGACGTCATACAGCGCCAGGCCCAAATCGGTGGCCCGCCAGGTGAGAAAGTGCTGCCAGGCCATCATCTGGGTATAGGGGCTGCGGGGCAGCTTGCCGGGCAACACCTCGTCCCAGCGCGTATAGCGGCACTGCCAGGCGGCGTTCAGCCCGTCCAGGCCGCCATAGGTGGCGTCCAGCCAGGCGTGATAGCGGTTGACGGTGTAGGGGCAATAGCAGACGATCCCATCGGCGTGGACGTTCCAGCGCAACTCGTTCCAGGCATCCCAGCCCACCAGGTTGGGCGCCGAACGGTAGCGGGTGACAACCTCCTCCAAAAAGCCCGCCATGCGCTCCCACACGCCGGGGTGATCGGTGCAGCCGCCGGGGGTCATCCCAAAATGGCATTCCTCCCGGTTGGAAGAGATCACGACGTGGCCCATGTGGTCCACCATCTCGCTGCCCGGCGCCATGCGATGGATCCAATAGGGCTGGATGGCCGCGATGGTGCTCAGCACCACGCCCAGGCCGTTCCTTTCGGCCAGCTCTATCAGCTCGTCATAGTCATCAAAGCGGAAATCGTCGGGCGCAGGCTCCACCCAACCCCAGAGCACCCAGAGCTGCACGGTGTTGAGCCCGGCATCGGCCATGCGCGCCAGGTCATCGCGCCAGTAGCGCCGGTTGGGAAAGGGCGCGCGATAGTATTGGGCCCCGAGATGGATCATGTCGTCATCCTTTCAGCATCATACTGGCTTGGCCGCACGTGCAGCGGCTGAATCTTGGCAGAGCTGGTGACATATGGCTCGCGGCGCTCCACCCGTAGGGCGCCCGCCTGTTGCCAGATCTCGGCCATCATGCCCGTGCCCGCGTTGCGGGCCCCCAGGGCGTGCAGGGCGGTCTCCACCAGGGCGGCCTCATCCACCGCGCCCACGCGAGGGCTGACGAGCAGAGACACGCGCGCCAGGCCGTCTACCTCTTGCTCCACGAGCTGATAGTCCGCAGGAGCGCCGCCGAAACGTCCGGGCAACACGACCTCGACCAGGTGCAACAGGTCGGCGCCGGTAAAGTGCATGCCCTCGGTGGTGAGCTTTTCATAGCTACGGATGGTGTGGATGCAGGTGTGCAGGCCGAGTGCGCTCCAGGGGCAGCCGCAATCGCGCTCCTCCACCACGCCATAGTCGCCCGTCTCGACATTGAGCATCAGCTTGGGCAGAGTGGGCAGCAGCGTGGTCAAGTAGAACGCCCCAATCGAGTCATCGCCCCGTTGCCCGGAAGGCGGGCGCTGGATCAGGGCCATCTTGTCGGCCACCAGGTGTACCTGATCCAGGGCGGAGGGGTTGCCGCAAGTCACGCCGATGCGCCCGACCTCGGACATGGCATAGCTGTTGATGCTGTGCGCCCCCGCCTGGCGGATGATCTGGGCTTTGGCCTCGGTGTGGGGCTCGCCCCCCACCCGAAACATGGCCCCCGAGATATCCAGCCCCAACTCTTGGGCCGTGGTGCACACCCGAATGGCAGAGCTGGCCCCCAGCGACATGTGGCCGGGCCGGCCGGCGGCCGTCTGCTGGGCCAGCCAGCGCGCCACCACGTGGGCCTGCTCCGTGGGAACGTGCTCGGGGATGGCGATCCGCGCGCCCCAGAAGCGCAGGGTGCGCACCATCAGGCCGGTGAATGCCGCCTGCTTGTCTCGCAGCATGTGCGGGTCGGTCTGCGAGAACCAGCGACCAATGGACAGCCCCGCCTTGGCCCGGCGCAGCACATCCTTGAGCGCAGCCGCCGCGGGCGGGATCGGCCGCCAGATGGCATAGGGCTCGATCTCCTGGCCCAGCCGCTGCGCCGCGATCAGGGCATAGGCGGCCTCATAGCCCAGGGCATCCAGATCCACGCGGATGCGCCGGGGCGTCCCGCCCGAGCCGCCCGTCTCGGCGGCAAAGTAACTCGTCAGGATGGGGCTATCGAAATTGGCGGCCTCCGTCCGGAGCGAGAACCCGGGCCGCTCGATGGGGGCGCGCCCCTTGAACTGATCCAGGGTGACATACACGCCGGCGTCGTACAGGCTCCCCAGGGCGCCCTCGACGCCGCGCTCGCGCACCCAGGCGGCCACGTCGTCATACCCGATGCGATAGTGGGCCAGCAGCTTGCGATAGGGACTGGGCTCGTGGTCGAAAATGCCCTGGCGCAGCACCCGCAAAAAGCCAGCCTCCCGCTCGCGCAGATGGCGGCGGATCTGCTCCTCGGCCTCGGCCAGGGTCAGCGTGTGGGCCAGGTAGCGGCGCAACGCCCACAAGAACCGCGCCCCCATCATCAGGTCGCTCGTCATGACGCTCCCAACCCCCTGACCAACCAACGCCTGTTCGCCACGCTACGCCTCGAGCACAAGGCAGGGCGAGCGCTGCACGATCTTCTCGTTCAGCTCCACGCCCAGGCCGGGCCCCTCCGGCGCGGCGAAAAAGCCCTCTTTCGGCTGCAAGTCCGTGGTGCACAGCTCGATGTTGTCCGGATACAGGGCGCGGGTGTGGTGCTCGTGGATGCCAAAGTTGGGGATGACGGTCTCCAGGTGTAGGGCCGCCGCTGTGGCCACCGGGCTGCCGCACACATGCACCTGCACCAGGATATCGTACACATGGGCATAATCGCAGATCTTTTTGCCCTCCGAGAGGCCGCCCACCAGTCCCAGATCGGGCTGGATCACGGTGATAGCCTGCTTCTCAAAGTAGGGCCGATAGCCCCAGCGGGTATAGATGCGCTCGCCCGCCGCCGTGGGGATATTGACCCGGCGGGCCACCAGGTCGTGCAGGCCGTCGTTCATATAGTGCACCGGCTCTTCGTAGAACAGGCAGCCATAGGGCTCCCAGATGCGGCCCAACTGGATGGCCGCCCCCGCCGAGAGGTGCGAGTGGATCTCGAGGATGATATCCACATCAGGGCCCACAGCCTCGCGGATGGCCGCCACCCGGTCGCGGAAGCAGTTGAGCTGGCGGGTGGTGAGCAGGCCGCGCAGGGGCCGCGTATCCTTTTCGCCCCCAGGGCCGAACATTACGGGGTCTACCTTGACGCAGTCATAGCCCTCGGCCACCGCCTTGAGGGCCTGCTCGGCATACTCTTGTGGCTGGACCGCCACAATGGGCTCTGGCCCCCAACCGAACTGGATCTGGCTGGCATAAGTGCGCAGCGACTCGTTGGTCTTGCCGCCCAAGAGCTGGTACACGGGCAGCCCCACGGCCTTGCCCTTGATGTCCCACATGGCGGTATCAATGGCGCTCATCCCGCCATAGACCACGGGGCCGCCGCCCCGCGCCCAAAAGCTCTCGCGGAACATGGCATCCCACAGGCGCTCGCTGCGGAACGGGTCGGCCCCCAGCATAAAGCTCTCGGCCAGGTTGCGGGCCATGCCCACCCCCGCCGAGTGGCCCACGCCATAGGCCAGGCCCACCTCGCCCAGGCCCGTGAGCCCCTCATCGGTGGTGGCCCGTAGAATGATCGGGTGCCAGACCGGCGCGCTCTCCATGTGGATATCGAATATCTCGACCTTGACGACCTTCATACGCTCACTCTCCTCTCGAGAATGCGATCTTGTTCCTCGGGATCGGGGCAGCTAGAGATCCGCCAACTCAGGGTAACCGACCTTGTCCCGCAGCGCAAGCCATGCCTCGCGGGCGCCCGGGTGATCCAGGTCGGGGCGAAAGCCGGCGGCCAGATAGAGGCGGATCGCCCCGATGCGCGCGGATTGGGTACCCAAATAGGCGCGGCTGTGCCAGCGGGCCAGTTGCGCCAGGCAATAGGCCAGGGCCGCGCGGGCCAGCCCCAGGCGCTGGTAGGCCGGGCGCACCGCCAGCCAGTGCACCTGGCCCCAGCTCTCGCCGTGATAGTTGTCGTTGTGCCAGGCGCTGATGGCGCCCACGGCCACGCCCCGGGCATTGACGATCAGGTAGCAGCGCTGGGCCACGACGGCCGCGTCGCTGCCGAATTGCTGCTGGAACCACTCGGACTGCACCTGAAAGAACGGCTCGGCGTCGCGCTGGATATCGGTCCACAGACCCGCCTCGTCCAACCGCATGGGGCGCATGCCGTATCCCTCGGGAAAGGCCACGACGGGCAGATCGTCCAGGGTGGGACGGATCATGTACAGATCGTCGCCCGCCGGGCCCCGCGCAGGCGACGGCTGGGCCTCGGCCCCCGGTTCCAGCCTCTCGTTACGTACCATCCCGCCCCTCCCCTTGCGCCGTCTTCTCGCCACCTTGCTCCACCCAACGACGGTAGGCGTCGGTCTCCCACCGGGAATCGTCCGGTTCGCGGGCCTCGAACTTGGGTCTGCGCCGGATGGCGTGGGCGGCCAGCGCCGCCGTGGCCCCGCCCGTTAGCAGGCCCAATCCGCTGAACAGGGCCCCTAGCCAGTAGATCTCGCGCAGGCCCAGCACCAGCAGCGCCGGCAGAACGAATAGCGCCGGCAGGGCGAATAGGGCTGCCCCGGCGATCCCGGCGATCAGGTTGACCCACCAGAGCCAGCCTGCATAGCGCTCCGGCGCGCTGCGCTTGAGGCGCGCGCCATAGAACAGCAGGCCCAGCAAGAGCCAGCCCAGCAGGGCAAAGGGCAGCCCCACCAGCAGCAGGATCGGCTCCCAGAGCGCGCCCGCAACAAAGAGCGTCATGCCCACCAGATCAAAGATGATCGCGGCAACCCAAAAGCGCGTGGCCGACATGCGCCCCCCTACAGCCGACAGCAGGCTTCCATCGCCAGCCAGAGCACGCGGCTGCGCGCCTCTTCGCGGGTGTGCCATTGGCGCGAATCCCACGATAGGCCGCTGACGTCATCGCCCGCATAGAGCATCTGCCCCAGCGAGATGCCCCGGAACTGGGCCACGGCGAACAAGGCCGCCGCCTCCATCTCGACGCACAGGCAGCCCTCCTCGCGGCGCAAGCGCACCTTGGCGGGCGTCTCGCGGTAAAAAGCGTCGGTGGTCCAGGCGGTGGTGCGCAGAAAGGGCACTTGCTCGGCCTCCAGCGTGGCCACCACGGCGGCCACCCCCTCCGGCGGGGCGCTCACGAGACGGCTGGGCGGCAAATAGTGGTACGAGGCGCCCTCGTCGCGCAGGGCGTGCTCCGGCACCAGCAGGTGGCCCACGGCGATCTCGCGATCCAACACGCCGCAGCCGCCGCAGACGATCACCTTGCGCGCGCCAACGGCGATGGCCTCTTCGAGCATGGCGGCGGCAAAGGGCGCCCCCACCCCCGCCTGCATCAAGGCCAGCTCGTGCCCCCCATGCTGCACCCGATAGATGGGGATCGGGCCCATCTCGGACCCCGTCCGGCCCAATTGCACAGCTTGGCCGCTTTCCACCAGGGCCTGGATCTGCTCGGCGAAAAAGCAGAGCACCCAACGCTCGGGGACAGGCGCCTCCAACCCTGGGATGTGGGGCTGGATCACCCCCGGCGAGGGATCGTATTCCAGCAGCGGGATCGCTTGTCGTTCGAGGGGCTCCACGCTCATAGGGGTGCTCCTTGTCCATAGCTCGCGGCAGACGTGCCGGGATGATAGCCGTTCTCGCCCATCTGCACAAGGCGCATGGCGTGGCGTGCCAGGCTTGACACGGCAGAATGATCATCTAGACTGGGCGTATCCGGGATTCCCTTGTGGGCGCGCCGGGCCATCGCCCCGGCGCCGGGTCTCTGATACCGGACAATCGAGCGATGTGAGATCCAAGAGCACCGTATCCGATGGAAAGGGAGCATGACGCTGTGACAGAACAATCTGAGCTTGCCCGCCTGGTCGAGATGGCCCGCCGCACGCCGTCGCTGTTTGACCTCACAGGGCGCGCAGCCCTGGTGGTGGGCGGCACCAAGGGCCTGGGGCAGGCCATGGCGCTGGCCCTGGCCGCCGCGGGGGCCGATGTGGCCGTCGCCAGCCGGGGCCCCCAGGGGCTGGCGGAGACCGCAGAGGCGATCCGGCAACTGGGTCGCAAGGGCGCCAGCCTGTCCGTGGACGCCACCCAGGAGCCCGAGGTAGAGGGCATGATCCGCTGGATGGCCGAGACCTATGGCCGCCTGGACATCTTGGTCAACAGCCAGGGCATCGTACACCTGCAACCCATCGCCGAGTTCGACCTGGACGCCTGGCAGCGGGTGATGGATGTGAACCTGAAATCGGTGTTCCTCTGCTGCAAGCATGCCGGGCGCGTGATGCTGGCCCAGGGCAAGGGCAAGATCATCAATATCTCGTCGGTGCGGGGCTTTCAGGGCCGCGCCCAGGATGCCGCCTATGCCCCCAGCAAGGGCGCCGTCAACCAGTTGACCCACTCGCTGGCCATCGAGTGGGGCCCCAAGGGGGTCAACGTCAACGCCATCGCCCCTGTGTTCACCCGCACAGCGATGGCGGCCCCCAGCCTGGACGATCCCGCCACCCGCGCCTGGATCCTGAGCCGCATCGCCCTCAAGCGGCCCGGCGAGCTGCACGATCTGTTCGGCCCCGTGGTGTTCTTGGCATCGGACGCCGCCGACTTTATGAACGGTCACGTCCTGCCGGTGGACGGCGGCTGGCTGGCCACATGAGCGACCGCAAACTGGTTTTGGGGATCAACGGCAGCCCGCACAGAGAGGGCAATACCGCCTTCGCGCTGCGACACGCCCTGGCGACCCTGGAGCAAGCGGGCATCGCGACCCATTATGTCGCCCTGGCGGAGCTGGATATCACCCTTTGCGATGGTTGCTTTGCCTGCCGCTCGGGCGCCTGCGTCCACGATGACGACATGACGGCGCTCTATGACGCGCTGCGGGCCTGCGACGGCATCATCCTGGCCTCGCCCGTCTATATGGGGATGGTCACCGGCCAGATGAAGGTGATGATGGATCGCACGGTGCTATTTCGGGCGGGCAGCCGCTTTGAGTTGAGCGGCAAGGTGGGCGCGGGCATCGCCTGCGGCGGGTTCCGCAACGGCGGCCAGGAGCTCACCTTGCAGAACATGCAGACCTACTTTTTGCAGCAGGACATGTACGCCCTGGCCGACGGCCCGCGCTACAGCCACTCGGGGGCGACCATCGTGGGCCGCGCGGCGGACGACGAGCTGGGGCTGCAAACGGTGGCCAACCTGGCGCGCCGCATGGCGGCGGCGGTGGGGGCAACAAGCTGAATCTGCCTCTACGGTGCATGCCCTCCCTGCAAGAGGGCTCAGCTGCGCGCTAGCATGGCTGGGGGCAGAGCTGCATGGCCCCCAGCCATTGCGGCGATCCCCACATCAGCGGGCGCGCCTGGCCATGATGCCGCGCATAAAGGAAAGGCTCTCGGCCATGTAGCGCTCCTCTTTGATGCCATGCAGCACCATGCCCCCTGTGTAGCCACAAGCCCGTAGCTTGTCCACATAGTAGCCGAAATCCAGGATCCCGTTGCCGGCATGGGTGAATGCCAGCCCCTCACCTGCCTGGATGTCTTTGCCGTGGGCCAGTTGGATGTCAGCGCCCAAGAGGGCAAAGGCGTTGTCCATGATCGGTCTGACATTCTCTGCCCTCGCCTCTCCCCACTGGAAGAGATTGGCAACGTCCATGATGATCTTGAGTCGGGGCGAGGGAAAGGTATCCAGCAACTCTCTGGCGCGTTCCGGCGTGTTCACGACATTGCTGGCTTCGCACTCTATGCCCAGGAGCACGTCATGCCGCTCGGCGATAGCCAGCGCGCTCTCCATAGAGACGAGCAGGTCATCCCAGGCGCTCTGCGTCTGGTTGTCGGCATGCCGCCGCCACATGCTCTCAGGATCGCGCGTGCCCGTACAGAGGGTGACGAAATCACAGCCCAGATGCTGGCAGGACTCGGCGATCACCTCCAGCCTCTCGATTCCACGGTCCCTGACGGCGGAATCAGGATGGATCATGTTGAACGTGCCGCTGACCGCGACGATCTCGATCCCGTTGGCCCGGGCCTGGGCGCCGATGCCCTGGACGAACCCGGGATCGAGCGTCTCGGGCATGTCTGTCCCACAAACGGAGGTATAGCCGAACTGAATCTGCGTGAATCCGTAGGCGTTCACCGCCTGAAAGAGCTCCTCAGTCGTGGGTCGCCGGAGCTCTCCCAGGATCATTCCCAACTCCATGGCCCTGTCCTCCCTGTTCGGTTTCTCTACACATGATCCACATCCGGCGCCAGGCTCAGACCAGGCTGGGCGGCCGCCAATCGCCCGCATCGTGGATGATGCGCAGGGCCCCGTGGTTGGGCGTCGGGATGTCGGCCCAGGTGCGGCCCTCGCCATTGAACTGGGGCATCCAGGGCGCCAGGGCGTCAAACATCTCGTCGCACATGGCCCAGATCTCGTCGGGATCGCACACCGCCGCCGTCAGCGGGTCGTGCAGCACCGCCAGCTTGACCAGCTCCCGGTCGCCGGTCAGGGCCGCCTCGACGGCCATGCGCTGGACGTTGGTGCTGACGCGGCAGGTGGCGGCGCAGGGCTCGGGCAGCGGCCCCACGTAGGCCGGGTGCAGGCCATTGCGATCCACATAGCCGGGCAGCTCGACAGTGCAATCCTCGGGCAGGTTGGGGATCAGCCCCCGGTTGCCCACGTTGAAATGCCCGCGATAGATGCGCCCCGTCTCGAGCGCCTCGATGATATACGAGCCGTGCTCGGTTGAGCGCTCGCCCAGGTGAATGTACTCCGCCTCGCCGCTGAGCCACCTGGGGTACATCTCGCGGTACTCGTTCGCCATGGCCCGGCAGTGGTTCAGGTAGCCCGCCGTGCGCCCGTCAATCCAGTTGTCCGGGTGGATCCAGCGCGCCAGCTCGTCCGGGCGTTTGCGATACCAGGGCACATACTCGGAAAAGTGGCCGTTGGACTCGGTGGAAAAGTAGCCAAAGCGTTTCAGCACGTCCAGGCGGGCCGGCTCGCGGGGCGCGATCTCGGGATGCTGGGAGATGGCCTCGTACAAAAAGGGCAGCATGTCGCGGCCCTGGTGGGTCACCTGGATATACCAGGTCTGGTGGTTGATCCCCGCGCAGACATAGTCCACCTCCTCCGGCGGCAGGCCCAGGGCCGTGGCGATCAGATGATGGCCGCCCTGCACGCCGTGGCACAGCCCCACATAGAACACGCCCCCCGCCCGGCGCACGGCCCACGAGTTCATGGCCATCGGATTGGAATAGTTGAGCAACAACGCCTGGGGGGCCAGCTCGCGCATGTCACGGGCGATATCCAACAGCACGGGAATGGTGCGCAGGGCATAGAACACGCCGCCGGGGCCCAGGGTGTCGCCCACGCATTGATCCACCCCATACTTGAGGGGGATCTCGACGTCGTAGCCGAACGCCTCCAGGCCGCCCACCCGCGCCATACAAAAGATGTAATCGGCGCCCGCGATGGCCTCACGCTGGCTCATGGTGGGGACGATGGTCGCCGCCAGGCCGTTGTCGCTGATCATCTTGCGGCTCAGCTTGGTGACCATCTCCAGGTTCTCGGCGCTGATATCCATAAAGCGAAACTCGGTATCGCGCAACTCTTCCACGGCCAGGATATCCATCATCAAACGGCGGGTGAACCCGATGCTGCCTGCGCCAATCATGGCAACCTTGATCATCTTGCGCGCTCCTGTGTGTTGGTCCAAACCCTGTGGCATACGCCGTGAGTATAGGGTCGCCAGGGGAATCTGTCCATCCAGGCCCTGCGCTTGGCGGCTCGTCGCCGACTTGTCTCCCTGCAACTTGCCTCCCACGTCTGGAGGTGTTATATCTAGAGTCGGTGTTGCCTAGACAGGAGGGATGTCGCCATCGCCGCAACGAACCAAACTGCCCCACGTCCGATCTGGCAGCGTTGGCCCTGGGTCGAGGCGCTGCTGTTGATCGCCACCCTGGCGACCTATCTGCGCACCCTGGCGCCCGGCGCCCTGGGCGGCGATGCCGGGGAACTCCAGTTCGTGCCCTACATCCTGGGCCTGCCCCACCCCACCGGCACGCCATTGTACGTTCTGCTGGGTAGAATGTGGGGCCTGCTGCCCCTGGGCCCCAGTGTGGCCTGGCGCATGAGCCTGCTGGCGGCGGTCTCGGCGGCCCTGGCCGCGCTGCTGGTATATCGCAGCGTGGCGCGGGCGGGCCACGGGCCGTTGCCTGCCCTGGCCGCTGCCCTGGCACTGGCCTTTGGCCCCACCTTTTGGGAACAGGCCACCCTGGCGGACAAGTACGCCTTTAACGCGCTGATGGTGGCCGCCGTACTGGCCCTGGCCTTGCGCTGGGGCGCCACCCGCGCGCCGCGCACCTTGGCGTGGCTGGCCTTTGTCTATGGCCTGAGCCTGGCCCACCACCGCACCATGATCCTCTTTGCGCCGCTGCTGTTGGCCTATGTATGGGTTCACGAAGGGGCCGCCCTCTGGCGCGACGGGCGCCGCCTGCTGCGGCTGGCGCTGCTGCTCATCGCGCCCCTATCGCTCTACCTCTACCTGCCCTGGGCGGCGGCGCGGGGTCTGCCGCCCGGCACCTGGCAGCCGCGCGACCCGGCCGGGTGGTACGCCTACCTGTTCGACACCGGCCGCACCGGCCTGGTCTATCTCGACATGTCCGTCCTGGGGGAGCGCGTCGCCTTTTACGGGCGCACCCTGTGGGGCGATTTCGGCGGCGTGGGCGTGGCCCTCGGGCTGTTTGGCCTGGCGATGCAGCTCCGCCGCCGCCGCGCCGACGCCTTGTTTCTGCTGGGAGGGTTCGTCCTGCAAGCGTTCCTGGCGCTCAACCATCACGTCCCGCGCCATTGGGTCTATTTCATCCCCTCCTTTCTGATCTTTTGCCTCTGGATCGGCGAGGGCATGGCGGCGCTGCCCACCTGGACCTTGGGCCGCTCGCCGCGCACCCCCTGGAGCACCCGTATCCCCGCCCTGCTGATCGTGGGCGTGATCCTGGTCTGGATCCTGGTTCCTTTGCCGGGGCGCTACCGCGAGCTGCGCCAGGCCCACCTGGGCGCGGGGACGCTGGACCCCTGGCGGCAGACCCTCAAGACGGGGCATATGGCCGACCGGCTGGGCCTGGCCCTGACCGAAGTGGCCCCCGAGGCCGTCATCATCGGCGATTGGGAGCAGGCCACGCCCCTCTGGTATTACCAGCAGGTGGAGGGGCTGCGCCCCGATGTCACCATACTCTATCCGATGGAGCGGCTGGATGAGGCCCTGGAGTGGGGCCGGCCGCTCTATCTGGCGCGGGCGTTGCCCGGCCTCGGCGCGCCCTGGCGCCCCTGGGCCGAGACGCCCCTGGTGGCCCTGCGCGAGGCCCCGACCATGCGCCTGCCCGATGCGGCCACGCCCCTCGGCCAGGGGTTTGGCGGGGTGATCGAGCTGGCGGGGTACCGGCTGCACCCCACGGTGCGGGCCACGCCGGGCGGCCCGGCCGGGCCCCATCCGGGCGAGGTACTGGCCCTGACCCTCTACTGGCGCGCCCTGGCCGCCCCCGAGCACGATTATTCAGTCTCGCTGCGGCTCTATGATGCCGCCGGAGGCATGGTCGCCAGCGTGGATAGCCAGCACCCCGTGCTGGGAATGTACCCCACGTCGCAATGGGAGCCGGGCGAGGTGGCAGCGGACTATTACGAGCTCCAGGTGCCTCGCGAGTTGGGCCCGGGCGAGCTGACCTGGCGGGTGGTGCTCTACCGCGCCCTGCCCGAGGGCGGCTGGGAGAATCTCCCGCTGGATGGCGCCCCCGAGCAGAGCGAGGCGACGGGCGGTGTGGTCAGGGTCGTGGGTCGGTAGCCTTTGCCAAGAGCCCGGCATACACCTATAGCGCCTGCATCCAATCAAGACAGCCGCGACGACATGAAAAAGTACGCCAAGCAAGACCAGAGACAGTTGGCAACTTGGGCTGCTGATTGCGCCGCAAGAGTGCTGCCGTTCTTCGAAAGAGCGCATCCCGAAGACAAGCGTCCCCGCCAAGCCATCGAGGTCTGCCGCAAATGGGTTCAGACCGGTGAGTTCAGGATGGCGGACATACGCGGCGCTTCCCTTGCCGCCCATGCTGCCGCTCGCGAAGCAAAGGGCGACGAGGCGGGCTGTCTTGCGGCGCGGGCCGCCGGCCAGGCGGTAGCGACGGCGCATGTGCCACAACACGCCTTTGGCGCAGCGTACTATGCGCTCAAGGCGGTCGCAGCGGCCACTATTGCCGACGCAGAGCATTGCGTTGTCCAAGAATACGATTGGCAAGTGCAACATATCTCTGCAGAGCTAAGGCCAGAGGTATTGAAAAGAGTCGTCATAGAGGACCGCAAAGGGCGCATATTCATCACCATCCACAAAGATGAGGACTACTGACGGCGCGCCCTCGCGCTGTACGCCATATGGGCTCGGGCGGCATAAAGGCCCCCTGGGCGCATAGCGCCGCGCCCGCCCCAGTGCTATAATCCCTCCATCTCTCGCACGAAAGGCGGTAGCATGATCCGGATATCAGCGGAACGACTGACCCAGGTCATCAGCGGCGTCTTTGCAGCGGCGGGCGTGCCCCAGCCCGACGCCACCCTGGTGGCCGAGTCTCTCGTAGAGAACAACCTGGTGGGGCACGATTCCCACGGCGTCCTGCGCGTCGGCTCTTATGTCGAGGCGTTGGAGCAGGGCCGACTCGATCCCCACGGCCAGACCCGCATCCTGCGGGAGAGCGCCACCACTGCCCTGCTGGATGGCGGGCGCAACTGGGGCGTCCTGGTGGCCCGCGCCGCCATGGACCTGGCCATGCGCAAGGCCCGCGAGCACGACCTGGGGCTGGTCGCCATACGCAACACCGCCCACACAGGCCGCCTGGGCGAATATGTGGTACAGGCCGCCCGCCAGGGCTTTATGGCCATGGTCATCGGCACTGGCTCGCGCCCCGGCGGCACGGTGGCGCCCTTTGGCGCGGCCAGCCCCGTGTTCAACACCAACCCCCTGAGCTGGGGCGTGCCCGCCAACTGCTATCCGGCCATATTCGTGGATTTCGCCACCTCTGCGGCCGCCTGGGGCAAGATCCAGTCGGCGCTGGACAAGGGCGCCCCTATCCCCCTGGGCTGGCTGCTGGATGCGGAAGGGCGCCCCACTACCAACCCCGCTGACCAGAGACGTGGCGGCGTCCAGCTCCCCTTTGGCGATCACAAGGGCTCCGGTCTGGCCTTTATGGTCGAGATCCTCTGCGGTGGGCTGACCGGCGTAAGCTGCGCTGCCCTGGATGACTATGCGGGCGAGTTTGTGTTGGTGATGGGCGCCGTCAACATTGCCGCGTTTCAGCCCTTGGAGCAGTTCCGTGGCCAGGTGGATGGCCTGGTGGAGGCCGTCAAGAGCGCACGCAAGGCGTGACTGTTCATTGGTTGGTGAAAAGTTGTATAATGAGTCAAACGTCGTGCCTGTTCGATCCATTCGGCCGGCGGAAAGAGACATTATGCGCCTACTCATGATCCTACCTCGTGTGGAGCCGGACC
>Ga0334887_1000228_pt1 | contig 95899 bp, 102 predicted proteins | sample GraSluR1_MG_10_FD_207217 | JGI IMG/M metagenome (GOLD analysis project Ga0334887, IMG submission 207217) | Sludge microbial communities from methane-producing bioreactor in Wageningen University, Netherlands - Granular Sludge_18_07-R1 | ecosystem: Engineered > Bioreactor > Anaerobic >...
AGGTCGTGGACATTCGCCCGCCCGAGCCCGGCACCAAGTACCCGCGCTGCCTGGCCGGCGAGCGTGCCTGCCCGCCGGAGGACTGCGGCGGGCCGTACAGCTACCCCGAATTCCTGGCGGCGCTGGCCAATCCGAAGCATCCCGAACATGAGGAACTGACCGAGTGGATCGGCGGCAAATTCGACGCTGCGGCGTTCGATTTGGGCGAGGTGAACCAGGTGCTTGCGGAGTTTCGCTGAGGGCTGCGACAGACTATGCCCTACCGGATGCAGCGCGAGCCCCAGCTATTGATGGTGACCGCAGTCGTGAGATGAAGAGCGGAAGCAGCGATGGATCTCGCGCAACGCTATCGTGGGTGCCTGCTGGGCCTCGCGGTCGGTGACGCGGTTGGCACGGCGCTAGAGTTTTCGCCGCCCGGGACGTTTGAGCCTATCACGGACATGGTCGGCGGTGGGCCTTTTCGACTCGAGCCCGGGCAGTGGACGGATGATACGTCCATGGCACTGTGCCTGGCCGAGAGCCTGCTCGCGTGCCGTGGCTTCGATCCGGCCGACCAGATGCGGCGCTCTGTGCGCTGGTGGCGCGAGGGGTACTTGAGCAGCACGGGTGCGTGCTTTGACATCGGCACCACGACGCGTACGGCGCTCGCGGCGTTCGAGCGCACGGGCCAGCCATATTCCGGCCCAACGGATCCCCGGTCCGCCGGGAACGGCTCGCTCATGCGGCTGGCGCCCGTGCCGCTGTATTATGCCCGCCAGCCCGAGGAGGCGATCACGAAGGCGGCGGACAGCTCGCGCACGACGCACGGAGCCCAGGCCGCGGTGGACGCCTGCAGGTACTTGGCCGGGCTCATTGTCGGGGCGCTGCACGGAGCATCCCGGGAGGAGCTGACCGCGCCGGGCTTCTCGCCTTTTCCGGGCCTGTGGAAGCGCGAGCCGCTGTGCGCCGAGATCGCCGAGATTGCCTCAGGGTCGTTCCGGCGCCGGAACCCGCCCGAGATCCGCGGAACCGGCTACGTCGTGGACACGCTGGAGGCCGCCCTCTGGGCGTTTTGCCACAGTGACAGCTTCCGTGACGGCTGCCTCAACGTCGTGAACCTGGGCGACGACGCCGACACGACCGGCGCGGTCTTCGGCCAACTGGCCGGCGCCTTCTACGGCGAGGGCGGCATCCCGCCAGAATGGCGCGCCCGGCTGCACGCCCACGAGATGATCGCATCCCTGGCGGATCGACTGTGCCTGAACCGGGCATGATGTCTGGTCCGCTGCGTGTCACTGTCTCGTCAGCGGCGGGTGGTTCCGAAGCAGCGCCGAGGTGCTTTACTATGGGTACCGGAGCGAGTGCCACCGATGACGAACACAGTGCCAGATGCCGACGGCATTACGTCGCACGGCGACGACCAGGCCGCCGTATCACCTGCGGAGCTTGCAGGCCGATACCTCACCGTGTACCGGCCCCGGCCGCGTGAGGCCGGCGAGCTCTGGACCCCCATCTTCGGGCCGGTCGAGGTTCCGCATGGCTGGGAATTCCTGCCGTGTGGCGATGCCTACGTCACCCGGCAAGTGAAGCAGGGCCCGCATTGGGTCCTCAAGGGCCGGTTCAACAGGCGCGGCGGCTACACGCCGGTGCTGGGCGCGTACGCACCGACGGAGGCCATCGCCGCCGCCCGGGTGCGTGCCCAGCAGACGGAGGAGCAGCGCGCCCCGATCCGGGAGAGGTCCCGCACGCGTCGTGACCAAGCAGAAGAGCGCTACCGCGCTGAGTTCGCGGAAGCCTGCCTGCGGTTTCTGGATTTCGCCCCGGAGCATCAGGAGCTGGCGTGCTCGATTGCGCGCCGGGCGACGGAGCAGGCCTGCGAGAAGCACAGTGGGCGGGTGGGGCGCACGTCGCGCCTCGAGCTCGACCAGAAGGCGGAGCTTGCCGTCCGCGCGTGCATCCGCCACGCCCATACGGATTACGAGGAATACCTGGTCGGGAAGCTACCGGAGATGGCGTACCGCGAGGTGAAGGACGACGCCCAGGCTGCCGTCGACCATTTTCTTTACCAGCACCGCGTTCAAGAGGACGAAGCTCGTTGACACTCGGGTGCCAGCGCGTCGAGCGGGCGGTTGCCGGCCCGATGAGGGCGAGACCTGGAGCGCAGAGCTCTCGCTAGCCCGGGGTGAGAATCGCGGCCAGAAGGTCGGCCGCGATGAGAGGTGGAAGGTCAGAACCGGGGGCGAAGTATGGGGGGCGTGATTGGATGGCGCGCTACGCGCGTTATGGGTGCTGCCTGTTCTTCATCCGTTTCCAGCCCGGCCCTCCGGGCGCGAAATGCTGTTTCTCCCACCGCAACGCCTGCTCCCGGGAGGGGGCCGCGTGCAGGGTGCGCCCCAGCGGCCGGCCGAACAGGGCCTGGAGCAGCCGCCGCAGCCAGCTGGTCGGCTGGGCCTCGCGCACGTACCAGCATTGGCGCTGCGTACTGAACTCGACGTAGCTCACGCGCTGTACGAGGCAGCGGCCGAGCGGGGGCAGTGCGATGGCATCGGTCCAGAGTCCGCGGACCCGGCCGTCCGGCGTGATCTCAAACGTCGCGTGGGCATCATGGGCGTCGTCACGGCCACGGCCGTTCCGGCGCCTGGTTGCTCTTCGGTTCATCGGGCGGCCTCCTTCGTGCGGTTGGCGAGTCGGGGCCTGTTCGCCGCTTCGGGCTTCAGCCGGTCGGCGATGACTTGGCCGCCCAGCGCGGCTGCAAGTTGATGTGTCACCTGCGTGCAGCTCGCGTCGTTGAAGTTGATGGCGTCGATCGTGCAGGTGCCGTCGGGGGCGACCACCACCTCGACGTGCTTGTGGGTAATGGTGCTCATGCGATTGACCTCCTGGGTGTGTGAACGGGTTGGGCCGGACGAGGGCGTGCCGGCGCATCAGCGGTAGCCCGCGATGCGCAGCACGATAGCACCGTCCTCGCGCTGGCGACGGTCGACCGTACGACCGGTGGCCCGGGCCTGGCGGGTCAGGGCGGCGACCGCGTACTCCTGCTTGATCCGGTTCTGCGTCGCTTCACTGAACCGGTGCCGCTGGTCGTACTCGCTGATCCAGGCACGGTATGTGCCGTCGGGCAGCCGCTCCCAGCCGACATCGTTTGCGGCCGGGCCGACGTGCTCGCGACGGATAACGATGTGCGCCCGTTGCGGGCGTTCGTCGCCCCGGTAGCCGATCAGCACAACGGCGTCCTGATGTAACTCGACCTGGCTGCGGTCGAAGGCGACCGCCACCAGTGCTTCGATGACGGCTTCGCAGTCCTTAAAGCCCGGTTTGCATTCCACGTAGTGTGACATGATGTGCTCCTGTTAAGGTATCCTGTTGTCTGTGCCCTTGCGGGCGAGTTCGACGCTGAGTTCTGCTGAAAACACGAGGGAATGGAACATGGTCTCGTGCATCGCGTTTTCCCTGCCGCTCGTGCTCGCATGCACTGTTGGTATCAGTGCCTGCAACGGGTCGCGCACTCGCGCGGGGATTCTGGTTGCCGACGAAACGCTATGGCAGGCTACGGCGGTCGACTTCGATTACCAGCGAACGCTGGCGCGAGCGATCGAAGGGGACCGGCTGGCGGCGCAGAAACTGATGGCGTTCAGCACGGAGACGGATGCGGCAGGCGCGCTTGGGCATGCCCTCGTGCTAATGGAGCTTATGCACCGGGTTGGCGACAACGACTTCGCCTCCGCCGCGAGGGCGCTGACGGACGACGAGAAGAGAGTCGCCTGGGTGCTGTTCGAGGACGGGGCGTTGGAGCTGCACGGGGAGCAATTCGCCAAGGCGCTCCCGACCATATACCCGTCCACCTACGCTACGCTTGCCGGCGCGCCGCCATCGGCCTCACCGAAATAGCCGAGCTGCGGGCGGCGCGGGTCGAAGGAAGCGCGAGCGGAGCGATAAGTTTCCGCTCGCGCAGATGCCGGCATTCGTCAATCCATAACCACCCGCCGCTTCAGCCGGCCGGTCAGAGCCGACAGGCTGTTCGGATCCAGCACTTCCTGCTTGAGGAGCGCGCAGGCCTGGCTGAGCTTCGCTGCCAGGTCGGGCTGCTCCTTGAGCTCCTCGCCCGTGACGCCGAAGAGCTGCGTTTTCAGCTCGTTGAGCTGGGCCGCGGTGTCCGCGTCGTTGAACACGTTCATGGCGTGGAAGTGGTCGATGCGCCGGCGGATGGCCTGGAGCGTCTTGCCGTGCACCTGGCCGTTGGCGGCGATGACCTGGTCGCAGAACTCCGCGACCTCCTTGCGGAACGCGAGCACGTACTCGGCGGCGAATTGCTCGCACTCGGCCTGCAGGTTGGCCTTCATGGCGGCGAGCTGCTCGGTGCGGAGCTTGCGCTGGGCGAGCTCGGCCTCGACATCGTCCACCAGCGTGGCGCTGCCGGCGCCAGAGACCTTGAACGTATGCCAGGTGAAGGCGAAGCGCTTGCGCAGCTCGGCGATCGAGGGGTACGCCGCGTCAGGAACGTCCGGGTGAGCGGCCTGCCACTGGGCGCGTAGGCCGGGGTACTCCAGCAGGAAGTTGTCGGCCGCGGCGTCGAATTCGCCCTTGAGCTCCTGCAAGGCGTCGATGAGCGCCGGGACGTGGTCCCAGGGCACGAAGTGGGCGGCCGCGGCCGGGAACGGACGCGAGTACTTGCCGAGCTGGTGACGGGCCCGCTTCTCGATCTGCTGAAAGACCTTGCGGCCCTGGTCGGGATCGACGAGGTCCTTGCTGCCGAACGACGCGATCGCACGGCTTCGCACTTCGCTCGGCGAGAGGTTGAACTCCTCGGCCTCGTTGCCCGCGCGGCACGACCAGTAGGACGCGCGGATGACGAACAAGGCACCGAGCTGGAACAGATTGATCGGCTTCTCGGCCGAAGCGAGGGGGTGTGCCTGCGGCGCAGGCGCAGTGAGAGTGGTCATAACAATTCTCCTTTTCTCCGGGAAGCGGTGGTTGGAAGCCAGCGGGTTACGCCCGTCGGCGGTGCCCGTCCGGCACAGGTGGCCTGAAAAGTCGGCGTTTTCAGCGCATGGTGACTTGCATTCGGAGTAACGTACGGTATACTTTGGTCATCGGAGTGAACGTAGCCATGATGAAGTTCGCGGTCTATTACGGTCTGCTTAGCCTGTTGCGAGGAGGGACCGCCTAGACTGCGCGAAGTCAATAGCTGGTAACGACGCGAGCCTCGGCGGACCCCCAATCCCCGAGGCTTTTTCGTTGCGCGCGGCGCGGCGGTAGCCCAACGGCAGAGGCACGAGGTTTAGGTCTTCGGCAGTGTGGGTTCGAGTCCCACTCGCCGCATAGGGACGGTATGGCCAGATAGCCCAATTCGGCAGAGGCGCGGCGCTCAGAACGCTGTTGTTGTGGGTTCGACTCCCACTCTGGCCAGTCGCGCACAGGGCCGGGTAGCCCAACCGGCAGAGGCGCTCGATTCAAGATCGAGTGGTTGAGGGTTCGAGTCCCTCCCCGGCCAAGGTGCGCGCTGCGTGTGCGGCGGTAGCCCAAGTGGCAGGAGGCACGAGGATGAGGGCCTCGGCAGTGTGGGTTCGAGTCCCACCCGCCGCATGTTCATAAGGACGGGAGCTGTTCCTCACGGCGGACTGTAAATCCGTTGTCTGTGAAACAAGTGAGGTGGCCGACGAGAGGTTCGATTCCTCCAGCTCCCATGCGGCCGATGCACACGGTCACGCGCCGCTTGAGCGCGTTGCCGTTGCGCGGCTGCGGCGTGCTGTGACCGTTGCCGGCCGGCTTGGTGTGGCGATAATGGGCGCCGCGAGCGTTTCGGGCCGCGACTGCTTGGCGGGTGAGGGTGCGCCGCTCTGGACCGAATCCGGTCGCAGGTCTGGCCAAGGCAGCTTGGTTCGCACGGCTGGCCGTCGGTGGTCCGCCTTGGCGGTTTCCGGTGATGAGCTTCTCGAGTATGACGGGGGCTTGCGGGAGTGCGACGATATGAACATACGACAGGCTACGGTCGCCGATATTCCCAGCATTCAACGTCTGTATCGCCAACTTGACGAGCATCATGTGCGGCTTCTGCCAAGGGTCTTCCATTGTGTTGATGGCGATGCTCGGCCGGACGCCTGCATCGCACAGTCGATTGAGGACAGCAACGCCGACTATCTGCTCGCGGAGGAGTATGGGGCCATCGTTGGTTTCGTCGATGTGCGGAAATCGTCTCATCCTCAGTACCCCATGTACCGGCCCCACGAGTTCGTCCTGATCGAGAACGCCGTGGTGGACAGTGATCATCGCGGACAAGGGATCGGCAGAGCGTTGTTCGAGGCCACCCTGCAGTGGGCGGAAGGCCACGGCGTCCGACACGTGCAAACCACTGTGTGGTACGACAATGTCGGAGCGCGGGAGTTCTACGTGAGTCCAGACATCCTGACCTGCGGCGGTGTTTCGCTTTATTTATGCTGGTTTTTGGACAGGTAATGCCGACGAGGACCGTCATAGTAGGTGACAAGGTTGTTGAGGCCAGCGGCAGTGGCGGAGTCACCTTCAGATGGATCGAATGGCTGAGAGTCAAGGACGACTGCGCGGGACGTGGGGGTTGCCCGAAGGCGGCGTGGCGATCAACGAACGCCTCTGGTATCGCGATGACGGCGAGGTTCGCGCGATCTTCTACGGCATGCGGCCCTTCTATTCGTACGACCGTTCGGACAAAGTCAATCACAAATTCGCCGCCGTACAACTGATCGAAGCGGGACTGGCGCGGCAGAACGACGTCGCGACGGCGTTTGGGCTGAGCGTCTCCACGCTCTGCCGCGCCCGCCAGCGGGTCGTGCGCGAGGGCATCGGCGGGCTGGTCGGCCAGCGACGGCGATCCCGTGAAGCTGACCTACGAACGCAAACTCCTGACCGACACGATCAAGATGTGCGCCTACGACGTCGAAACGCAACTGACGGAAATGCTGGTCGGCGTGCTGCGCCGCCGGGACTTCGAGGGCCGGGCCGTAGTCCGCGAACTCTTCCAGACCCCTGGCGATCTTTCCCTACCCGACGGCCACCTCCACGTCCATTTCAGCCAGCTCAGTGCCCCACGCTACACCAAAGCCCTGATGGCTTTGTGTGACCAACTCAACGCCCGCCAGGCCACCGTCCCCGAAACCGCGTTCACCCTCCGCTTCCACGTCAAACCGCGGCCCCCAAATCGTCAAAATTGAGCCCGGGCAGGTCAGGATGTCTGGAGTCGGGGCTTCCGTCCGCAGACCGTCAGGCTCGAACTGGAAACAGGATAAGAGGCCGTGGTGTGGGCGCCGCGGGGGCATGACAGTTGGTGATTGGCCGTCGGCAATGTCAGGAGGGGAGGTGTCGGCTGGTGGACATGGATGCTGTCGTGAGTTTGCCCGCGCGGCAGGACCAGTAGGACGCGCGGATCACGAACAACGCTCCGAGCTGGAACAGGCTGATCGGCTTCTCGGCCGAATCGAGGGGGTGTGCCTGCGGAGCAGGCGCGGTGAGAGTGGTCATGAGATACCTCCAGTCTGCAGAAGAAACTCTGAGTCGAACGTAAAACCGAATAGCACAGGCCCCCCGAATCGCGCTCGTTGCCCTGCGGCAATGGAACCAGCGAATGGGTTGCCCTAAGATAGACGCCACTGGGCAGCAGACGGTCATTACACGCAGGAGGCCGGGAATGTTGGATTCCGGGCTAACCGATAAGGTCATCCTGGTCACCGGCGGGAACAACCCGTGCGGCATCGGAGCGGCTGCGGCGAGGGCCCTGGCCGCGCAAGGTGCCGCCGTGTTCATCCACTACTACCGGCAGCCCCTTTCCAGCGCAGGCCCGCGGGGGGGCACGTGCAACACGGGCCGCCCAGGCATGCAGTTCTTCCTTGAGATGCAGGCCCGAGCCGCAGACGAGGTGGTCGAGACGATTCGCGGCCAAGGCGGCAGGGCGGAATCCTGGGAGTGTAGCCTCGAGGACCCGCGTGTCATTCCGCAGCTATTTGACCGAGTTGAGCGGCAGTTCGGCCCGGTCGAGGTGCTTGTCAATAACGCTGCGGACTACGTGGCGGACACGTTCCTGCCGGTCGAGGTGCTGAAAGCCCACGGGAAGGCACTCTGGGAGCAGGGCCCGCATACGTCTACGATCACCCGTGAGAGCCATGACCGGCAGTTCGCCGTTAACGCGCGTGCTCCGGCACTCATGATCGCGGAATTCGCTCGCCGCCATGTACAGGCGAACCGTCGCTGGGGACGCATCATTAACATCAGCGCCGATTGTGCGGGGGGTTGTCCAGGGGAGATCGCATACCGTGCCAGCAAGTACGCGTTGGAGTCGTACAGTCGTAGCGCAGCGGCGGAACTGGGCCCGTTGGGCATAACGGTCAATGTGGTGTCGCCAGGACCGGTTCAGACTGGCTACATCCCGGCGGAACTGGAAGCAGAGCTGATTGCCGAGATTCCCTTGCGACGTGTTGGTCGCCCGGAAGATATCGCGAACGCGATCGTCTTCCTTGCGTCCGAGCAAGCTGCTTGGGTCACGGGGCAGTTGTTGTGGGTGCACGGCGGCCACCGCATGTCCCTGGGCCGCTAGTTCAAACTGGGGTGTGCCAGCACACACAAGACGGTCCGGTGCGTCTCCGCCGCCCTGAAAACATTCCGTGTGTTCCGCCGGCTGCTCACACGGTCACCCGTCGCTTGCGTCCCGGCGCGCCGGGATGGAGCGAACTGCTGGCGGGCTGCCCGTTACCGGCCGGCTTGGTATGGCTGTCGAGCCAGTGGGTCATTTCGGTGACGGCCTCGGGATCAGTTTTTGACAGCGGCCGGATCTCGGGGATGGCAGCCAGGAGATGGTCAACCGTGAGCTGCTCGCCGGCGTGAAACGCCAGCTTTAGGCCCATCTGGACGACCTCCTTGATGTCGGCGCCCGTGTACGCCTCGGTCTGCTTGGCGAGCTGGTCCAGGTCGAACTGCTGCCGGTCACGGCCGCGGAGCGTCAGGTGGATCCCGAAGATCTCCTGCCGTTCGGCGTGCGTGGGCAGGTAGACGCCGTACAGCTCGTCGAATCGGCCCTTGCGCGTGAACTCGACCGGCAGCGCCCGGATGTTGTTCGCCGTCGCCACGACGTAAACCGGGCAGCTTCTGTCTGACAGCCACTTCAGGAAGATCCCAAAGCTGCGCTGGGCGGCGCCGCCGTCCTGCTCGCTGCCGACGCCACCAAAACCCTTCTCGATCTCGTCGAGCTGGAGCACGCAGGAGCCCAGGCCTTCGAGCAGGCGAATGGCCTCGCGCATGTTGCGCTCGGATTCGCCAACCCATTTCGACATGAGGCTGCCGACGTCGAGCTGGATGAGCGGCAGGCCCAGGTAGCTGGCGATGCACAGGCTCATCTGGGTCTTGCCGCCGCCGGAGATGCCAACCAGCAGCAGGCCGCGCGGGAATTCGATGCCGAAGTCGCGGGCCGCGGCGGTAAAGCAGGGCTTGTCGAGCTGGACGTGCCGCTTGACGTTGTCCCAGCCGCCGATCAGGTCCAGGCCGCCGGCGGGCGGGTCGCGGTAGTCCAATAGCCCGGTCCTGCGGATGACCTCGGCCTTCTCGTTGAGGATCAGCCGGGCGGCGTCGCCATTGAGCTTCTTGAACTTCCGTAACGCCAGGGCCGTCCGGTCTTCGACCTGCTGCTGCGTCATGCCGCGGCAGGCTGTCACCAGTGCCGGCATGAAGGCCTCATCGATCGGGTGGTCCTCGCCGACGTAGCGCACAGCCTTTTCGATCGCGGCGTCGTCCGGCAGCTTGAAGTCGATGCTCGTGATCTCGTGTTGGAGCACCGGCGGGATCTCGAAGTCCACGCCGACGAAGATCACGGTCCGGCCGGTGTGGGCCAGCACGTCCCGGATCTCCGAGAGCCACGCGGTCACGAGGTCGCTGTACGTGAACGTGCGGCTGTTCAGGTAATAGCCGAAGTCCTTGAGCACGAAGAGGGCTTCCTCGGGTAGCTCGAGGATCTGCTGCGGGGCGAGCTGCGGATTCGGCTGGCCGAGCTCGCGCCCGTCGGCGGTCTTGGCCGGCTGGCCTTCGGCGTCCTGCCAGCCGGTCGCGGGTGACCAGACGAAGATCGGCCGGCCCTGCGGCGGCAATTCAGCCGCGATCTCCTTCAAGTCCTGCACGAAGCGGGTCTTCTCCGGCGTATGCGCCTGCAGGTACGCGTGCCCGGAGAGGATGTAGTCCGTCAGGCTCTGTCGAAACGACTCATGCATGGGGTTCTCCTCAGGGTGGGGGTACGATGGATGCGTGAAACAGGAAGCCCCCCGGCAAATCGGGCCGACGTTCACGCCCGCATTCGACGTGTGGCCGGACGCGGGCGTGTATCAGCTGTGGATCGAGCTGCGTCGGCCCGTGAAGGTGGCTGTCGGGGCCCGGGGCGTGATCCACTTCACCCAAGGCATGTATATCTACACCGGGCGTGCCGCGCGCAACTTGCGCGCGCGGGTGCGGCGGCATGTGCAAGGTGCGAAGCGCCTTCGCTGGCACATCGATTACCTGCTGGCGCAGCGTAGCGCCCGGGTGGCAAAGGTGGTGCTGGCGGCCACAGACCCGGCGGAGGAGTGCCACAGCAACCGCAGAGCGGGTGAACGCGGCGGGATTGCGGTGCCGGGTTTCGGTGCCTCGGATTGCCGTAATGGCTGTCCGGGACACCTGTGGCGCGTGTGTTAAGGCGGCGGGCACCCCCGATGTGGCCGGGTGTGGGGCTACCAGTCGATAGCCGTTGGCCAAGTGTGGCTGCTCGGGCAGCAGACCAGCGGCAGGTTGTCCGGCCCTGCGGGGGCATCCTCATTCTGGCGGACCGTGCGTTGCTCGTCCCACCAGATTTCGGTCCAGCCGCTGTACTCAACAGCCGTGTCGGGTCCCGGCTCGCCGGTGAACTGCGCGTAGCCGGTGAGACGTTCCACGGTGCCCTGCGCCGGCGCGTTGCATTCGGGGCAGTTCGGCGTGTGGAGTTTCACGGGCACCCCCCTGAGGCGCTCTCCGCTTCGTCTTCGAGCTCCTTGGGGAAGTTCGAGCCGAGGTTCTCGGGCGTGGCCGCCAGGCCGGCGGTGACCGGCATCACGACCCAGCGCGTGACCGGATCGTGCTCGGTGTAGATGATCGCCGGCTTGCCGAACACCGTGTGGTCGCAGCCGTAACCGTTCTGCGCCACGTCGATGATGAGCCTGTCGCCCGAGAGCGACTTGAGCGCGTCGAGCAGGTACGCGGGATTGAACGCGGTGTGGATCTCCGCGTCGCCGCCGCCCAGGAACTTGGCCGGCAGGACCGCCGAGGACTCGCCGATGCCGGGTGCTGCCGCGGACAGGCGCACCTGCTGGGGCGACAGGTCCACGCGGACCATTCGTGAGTCATCGCTCGTGGCGAGTGCCACCTCTGCGAGCAACTCGACCAGGGCGTCGCGGTTGATGGCGAATTTCGACTGGCTCTGCGGCACGACATCCTGGTACAGCGGGAAGTGCCCTTCGGGCTCGTACGTGGACAGGAGCCAGTCCGGGCCCGCGGCGAACAGGTGCCCCGGAACCTCCTCGCCCTTCTCGGTCGTGTGCCGCGCGACCGCGAGCACGAGGTAGTCGGTGTGCTTGTCGGTGAGCTTCTCGATGAGGCGCACGAAGCGTCCCGGCAGGATCGCCCGGCCGGTGAATTCGCTTTCCACAGCGTGCAGGCCGACTACGACCAGGCGCCGGCCGTCCGTGGCGACCAAGCGCGTGCCCTTCGTGTCGGATTCCAGCAGGACGCCGTCGATCGCATACCGGCTGGCCTCCTTGGCCACGGCGAGGTTCGCGATGCGCGACGCGGCGACCAGCTCGGCGGCGTCGATGGTCACCGTGTGGCCGACATACGCATCATCGACGGGCGGGAACTCTTCCACGGGCAGGGTGTGCAACGTGTGTCCCACGCGCCCGCCGTTGATCACGAGCTGCTCGCCGTCCGCAGACAGCGCCAGGCCGCACGTCGGGTGCTTGGAGCCCTTGAGCCGCCGCGTCAATTCGGCGAAGGGCACGACGCAGGCCGGCAGCTCGCCGTCGACCGGCATCTGGGTAAACAGCGCCAGGTCGCCGTCGGTGGCGCGGACGCGCAGCCAGTTGTTTGCGGTTTCCAGGTGCACGCACTGCAGGATCGGCTTGGGGAAGCGGGTGGGCATGACGTACTTGGCGCGGTCCAGGGTGGTGACCAGCGTGGCGCGCGAGACTTCGAGCGCGCTGGACGAGGTCGGTGCTTGTACAACCGTCAACATTGAATCCTCTCCTTCTCGGGCGATCGCCCGCGCAAACAAAAAGCCGGCGCGCAGTGGGACCATCCCAGCTGCACACCGGCTTCACGAGTCAGCTATTTGTCAGGGATAAGGATGAGCCGCCGGGCGTGGGAGTGCTGCGGCTCACGGGGGCTACGGCGTGGCCGACGGGTCGCGTTCGGTGAAATACCGCACGCAGCGGTCGCCGTGCGCGTCCGTCCACAGCCGTTCGTCATCGACGTACTCGATGTCGTAGTCGCGGACCTCGATCACGAGGCCGGGCGTGTGGATCGTCACGTCTACCACGCCCCCTTCGATCGTGACAATCGCGTCGGGCCGGCTCATGGTTGCACCTCGTCGGTCAAACCATCGCCACCCGCCGCGTGGTCGCAGGCCAGGCTGGCGGCCTTCGCGCGCAGGTACTGCTGCTCAATCGTGCCGTACTCGGCGCCTTCGGGTATCTGGAACAGCCGCACGTAGGCGAAGCAGGTGCCGTTACCATCGGGTTGCACGTCGCGGGCCTCGCCGAGCACCTGGCCCTCGGTCACCACCCAGTGCGAAAACGTTGGGTCGGATACCAGGTGCTGCCCCGGCGCAACGGCTGGCACGCCGGCCTCCTGACTGATTCCAGCGAGGAAGTTGGCCATCTTGCGGGCCTGCTCGCTGCGCGGGATCGGGTCGCTCTCGCAGGCCGGAATTGGCCGGCCGATGACCTGCACCTGTTCACGCTCGATCTCTAGCACCACGCGGCCGTTGTTATCGCCGTACCACTCGAAATACGGGTAGCGGACCCCGTAGTCGTAAGGAGGCTGGCCCGCTGTCATGTCGCCCACTTCTCCAGTCTGATGGGTCGCGAAACCCTCCATGTACTCAGCGGCCTCGGGATCGTCGGCCTGACCGTCGCCAGTCAGACGTACCTTCGCCCCGCGGATGTCGCGGTGGAAGTCGCCGCGCAGGTCGAACGTCACCTTCGCCTTGAGGCCGGCGAACTGCATCCAGCCCGTGACCTTGCCGGGCTGAGTGTTGTCCAGCTCGCCTGCGATCAGATACTCACTTGGTCTCCATGCCATGTTGCACCTCCGATTCACGCCTGAAATGGCACGTCTCATACGCTGGGCGTGCCATTCCTGTGGCAGTGCTTCTGAACTCGAGTCTTGGGAATTCACGTTTGGGGAAAACTACGATCAGACCCGTCGTGACGCGGCGGGCCGGATAGATGTGGCGCTATCGCGCGTGAAATGCGTCGCGCACGGACGCAATGTCGCGCAGGGCGCGATCCAGACGCGCGACGTATTCATCGGTGTCGATTTCGTCGTCAGCTTCGCGGCAGAGGAACAGGAACAGTGTGTCGCCTGCTGCCTCGGCCCGGCTCGCAAACGCGCGGATCGTCTCTCCGGGTTGTGGCGGATCGATCGGCAGCAGGTCCTGGTCCGGATAGGCCGCGTAGATTAGTCTGCCGGCGCGCTGCCGCCACGTCCTGCAGCGGGTCATCACGCACCACCTCCCTCATCACCCGTTTCCAGAGACACGGACTGCTGCTCGACCTCCTGGGCAATGATCCGGCCGTGGATGGCATCGGCGGTGCTCGCAGCCTCCTCGTAATCACTGAATGGGCCGTGATGGCGACCGTCGTCGTCCTCGACATAGTAGCGTTTGCAGATGGGCCGCTCCGGGCTTCCCAGGCTGCCCGGTTCGTCAGGGAACGCCCACCGTCCGGCCTCGACGGCGTCGTCCTGGAGTGCGTCCAGTAGGTGGACGAGCCCCCACAGGGCATCGGCAGCGGGTGAGTTCCGCTCCAGGCCGTCCAGCACGGTCAGCAATGCCCGCTTCTGCTGATGCAGCAGAGCCCAATCAACACGATCAAGCGAAGTGAACATGGTCTCACTCCTCCTCGGCGCGCGGCCGTCGGCCGGGGCGCGGCGGCAGGATGGTCTTCGTGGTGCGGGCCTTGAACTGCAACCGCATCTTGCCGCTCGCGAAGACCTTCACCGACTTCCAGGCCGGCTGGAGTCCCGCGAGCGCACCGAGGACATTGCGGCGCAATTGCTCGTCGGGGCCGAGCAGGTCGGCCCAGAACCCGTCCAGTTCCTGCTCGAACGAATAGAGTTGCGTGTCGTACGTATCGCCTTCGTCGCACCAGCCGCCGAAGTGGCACCAGATCTCCGATGGGCGCAGGCGCTCCTCGGCGGCGCGCGTCACGAGCACCTCGTCGTCACACCAGCCTTTCGCGTCTGCGGGCGGCGGGGCCTTGGCCATGCAGACCGGCGAGGAGAAGACCTTGCCGTCGCTGGTCTGCGCCGTAATAGCGAGCATGGCGACACACGTGAGCGTGCCGGTCCAGACGCACGCGCTGTGCAGTTCCTTGCCGGCCGCCACCGTGACTTTGCCGATGGTCGGCAGGGTCGCCCAGGCGTAGCCGTCGTACTCCTTGCGGATGTTCACGGGAATGAACGGCGCGGCGAACTGTCCGAGTGCGGCGAGCAGGTGGGCGTTGGCCTCGTCTGCGTCCGTTCCATCGGGGAAGTCCGGGTCAAAGCGGTAGCAGCGTGCCAGCGGAAACCCCTCCGGCAACTGCACCTCGACCGGTTCGGGCGGGTCATTCATTGAGAGCAGGCCGACGTGGAACGTCGGCGTCGCTTCGGGCAACGCGATGCCCAGTTCCTGCGCGCGGATGTACTGCTGGTACGGCAGCCGGTGGTGGCCACGGCGCTGCAGGTAGCGGTACGCCTCCAGCTCGAGCGCCGCTTTCAATTGCTCGAAGGCGTCGTTTTCCACGAGCCGCGTCCGGGCCGGGAGCATGAGGCGAATGCTCGTCGGTTCACCCGTGAGATCGACGAGGAACCACAGCCCCTGCTCGCTGACCGGGTGACAGTCGAAGCTCGTCGTCTGGCCGTGGAAGTTGACCAGCACGTTGTTGCCGCAGGCGAAGCTGCGCCGCACCGGCCGGTGCCAGTGTGTGAGCTGCGCTGCTTCGCGCACCTCGATCCGGCAGCCCAGTTCGGGATGATGCGCGGCGTGCTCACGGACGAACGGCTCGGACGCACACGGGCGGCCGTCGACCACGACCTTGAGGCCGCTGAAGACGGCCAGCGGGCTGACCAGCGCGTGCGACCACTCCTCGTCTTTGAACTGGACGATTGTGCCCGACACCGGTTCCGGATCGGCCAGCACTGTGACCGGCGCGCCGCGCCAGCCGTCATTGCTGATCTGCACGATCTGGCCGTTGGACCGGATAGTGACGGCGCGTGGTGCCAGACAGAACAGGCCGACGCCGGCTGGGTCTTCGCTGGCCTCGAAGTCGTCCTGCCAGCCGGAGCCGCCCAGGTCGAGCAGCTTGGCGAAGTCGTCAATGCCGCGGCCATCGTCCCGGACGGTGACCGTGCCGTCGTTGGTGGTGATTTCCACGCTCTTGGCGCTGGCCCGCCGGGCGTTCTGGAGCAGCTCGCTGATCCGCCCCTCCAGTGTCCCGGTGAACAGCCGATTCGCCTTCCTGAGAAGTCTGGGATTCACACATGCTTGGATCGTTGTCATTGCATTTCCTCCGTGTGACGTTGAAAACGACGCCGTGCCAACGCGGTCATGGCGTCGCGGTGCCCGCGGCACGCCCGCGCCCGCGCGCAGGACGTCTCCGTGGGTTCAGAAACGATGCATTACCGCCAGCGCGCCATTGCCCGCATCTGGCATCGGAATGGGGATCTGGTCAGGGTTGTGGTGGCGCTCAGCCCTCAGCCGCGCAGCGTGCGGTTCATTGGGCGGGGCTCCGTTACGTGGCCAGCGCAGCCGAGATACAATGGTGCTCCGCCATGGGAGTTCCGACACGCACCGTGTGAGTGCAGGCATGGATCTGGCCGCTGAGCCCTATGTCCAACAGGTCGCACAGGTACCGGCCCGCGGGCGTCACATCCTGGCGTACTACGACGCCGAGACGATCGTCGTCTACCAGGCCTACCGCCCCAGCACCGCACACTACGCACTCGAGCACGGCGCGCTCGGTGGTCCCCACTTCAGCTACAACCGCATGAGTTGGATCAAGCCCAGCTTCCTCTGGATGATGTACCGGTCGGGTTGGGCCACCAAGCCGGGCCAGGAGATGGTCTTGGCGCTGCGTCTGCGGCGCGCGTTCTTCGAGCGTGTCCTGGAGGCCGCCGTGTTGACGAGTTTTGATGAGCTCAATTACGCCAGCCCGGCAGAGTGGCAGCGGGCCATGCGCACCGCCACGGTGCGCGTACAGTGGGACCCGGATCGACTGCCGACCTGCGGCCGTTGCGGCGGCCGGCGGGCGATCCAGCTTGGGCTGCGCGGGCCAATACTGGAGGACTACGGCCGGCGGGAGATTGTCGAGGTGCTCGACATGACCCCATTCGTCCGGGAGCAACGGTCGCACACAGTGCCACCGTATGCCAACCTCGTTGTGCCGCAGCAGCGGCTGTACGTGCCGGCTAGTCCGCTCGCCTGCCGCCGGGTCCGGTTGTGCGAGAGCAGCGCATGAACGCGGACCAGCAACGCCGGCCGAGGTGCGCCGTGGTGTCGCGCCGCTCCTCAAGCACGTTCGGCGCGCAGCGCTTGTGCTAAGCCACTGCAGCGCCCGGTCTCCTCTCCGGCATCCTTACATCATGAACGCCCCCGGATCCGGAAATGGCGACAGCTCCGGCATCATCCCCGGCGGCTCGCATAGGCGCTGTTCGAGTCCGCCATAGCCGGGGAAGGGCTCATACCCGGGCTCGGCCGGCGGGCTGAACGCGAGGCGCATCTGCGCATCGAACGCCTGCTCGGCAGCGGCCAGCGGGTCCACTTCCGGGGCGAGGCCCGGATACTGTTCCTGCACGAGTTGATCAAGGTCCGAGGGTGGAGCGGCCAGGAGCGGGTCGGGTGGCAGCGGCTCCATCGGTGATGTGGCCGGCGGTTCAAGCATCTGCGGCCAGCCGGTGTCCGGCAGGACGGCCTGCGCGTCGCGGGGCAGCAGCAGCGCGTCCACGTCCGGTGCGCGCGGCGGTGGCACCACGACGTTCGCCTCCACTGCGGTCGGCGGCGGCACGATCGGCGCACCGCCAGTTGGGGGCGTCGGTATCACCGGCGTGTCCGGGTCTCGCACGGCGACCACGCGGGGCGGCGGGGCCCGGAACGGGCCGGGCAGTCCCGGGTCGCGCCCGTCGAACATCGTCGGCCGCGGCCAGGGCGGCGGCATCGCGGGGTAGTCGGCCGGCGCATAGCGGGGGTCGGGACCGCCGCGATAGCGGGCACCGACACGGTCCGCCGGGTCCTCGTTGGAAGGACGGTAGCGTGTGTCGTACCACGGTTCCTCGCGGGGCTCGCGCGGCGGGACCAGCGGCATGGCGGGGTGCTGCGGCATCTCCGGGGCCCCAAAGCTCGACGGGTGGGGCACGGGCCAGTCCATACGGGGCGTGAAATACCCCGGTGTCGGATGGCGGTACGACATGACCGAACTCCTGCTACGGGTGCGGCGCGTGCGCGCTGCTGTCCTGCATCTAAGAGTATGACAGCTGTTTACGTGATCGGCTTGACGTGAGCATGACGGCGTGCCGAGCGCGCGGATGTTTCATACGAGTGTGCCGCACGCGGAGGGGTACCGGCGCGGGACAGAGATGTAACTAGGGAGAAGCTTGGGCTGGCCGCGGGCCAATCCCGATTGCTCGTCGAGGATCCGCTGCGCAATGTCCGTGCGCGTGTGCGCGCCGGCCCTGTTGCGTGAGGTGATCCTCGGGCAAGCCGGGCGTCCCGTGCGGGACCGGCTGCCGTGGGCACGTGCAGTGCTCCGTTGTGAGGATTGGGCAGTGGTGGTGGGCTCCGCTATATAAACCTTACTATTTCTGAGTAGTGAAGCGTCGATGGCTTCTTGGGCAGCCGTCGGCCGGCCGTCAGGCGCAGCGCGTCCGGAACGGGATGATGTACGTACACAGAATCGCGGGCTGGGCGCCCCAGACCGAACCGGCCGCGGCGCCCTCCCATGCGGAGACGAAGATGGGATCGCTGCGGATTCAGGGTGTGGTCCGCCTGGCCCAGCGGGTGCGGCGCGAACTGGAGCAGCCGGTCAGTGCGGCGCGGCAGGCACACCTGCGCGAGGTGGTCGCGGATGCGCTGGCCCAGGTGCAGCGGATCGTGGCCCGGCACGGGACGACGATCGCGCACCTGCCCGCGCCGACGCGCCGGGCCTGCCACTTCCTGGCCAACCTCACGTTCAACACAACCGCGCCCGCGGCGACGGCGCCCCACATCCCACCTCCCGGTACGGTCACACTCGTCGGGCTCAAGACCTCCTGGGAACTCCTGCTCGATCGACTGGCCCAGGCGAGCACGCCCGAGGAACGCGCTGCGCTGTACGGTTCCATCGCCTCGGCCAGCGCGCGCATTGAGCGCGACCTGCAGGCGAGCGGCACGTCCGGCGCGCAGCTGACGCCGACGTCGCGCATGATTCGTGGCTGGCTGGCGTACTTCGGACAGCGCGAGAACTTCGATGCTTACACGGCGGCCGTCGGGCGGGCCCGGCCGGTGCTCACGGCGGCCCTGGCACGTCAGACACGATTCCAGCCGCCGGTCGTCGTTCAGTTGCGCGTCATTCGCGGGCTGTACCGCGTGCGGGGCCTCCCCAACGCGACCCGCGTCGCGCTACCAACGCCGATGATCACATTCTCGACCGCGCTCTTCGCCGCCCTGGCGGACAGCATCTTCGGCCGCGGCGCGCGGCAGCCGCTTCTGGAGGCGGCCGCAGGCGAAGCATACCAGGCCGTGCAGGCGGAGGTCGAGGCGCTGGAGGGCCTCGCCGAGCAGACGGCCGGCGTGCATCACGACCTCGACACCACGTTCCGGCGGGTGAATGAGCAGTGCTTTGCCAGCGCCCTGACCCGACCGCGCCTGACCTGGAGCCGGACGTTCACCGGCCGCGTGTTCGGTCACTACGACCCGCTGCGGGACACCGTGATGATCAGCTGCACGCTCGACCACCCCGACGTGCCCGCCTTCGTGCTCGACTTCGTCATGTACCACGAACTGCTGCATAAGCAGCTCGGCGTCGACTGGCGCAACGGCCGGGCCGCAGCACACACGGCGGAGTTCCGGGCGGCCGAGCGGCGTTTCGGCCGCTACCCGGAGGCCGCGGCGGTGTTGCGACGCATCGCCACGGAGCAGTGAGGCCGCGTTCGCGTCGACGGCGTGTCCGCGTCCAGTGGTCAGCGCTGCGGCAGCGGCCGCCTGCGACGTCGGTCCCGGGGACGGATTCGCGCGGGCCCCTGTCCGACGGGCGCAAAGCCGGATACGCACGGCGGTTGTCATCCCGTCAGCCAGAAGTCATCAGCCCGGGCCTGGCGCCGAGTATCCTCCACCATGGAGGCAACGCGTCGGTCGCATCGGCGGCGCGCCCAAGTTCCCCACGGAGCGTTGCCGCGCCTGGGCGGCGGCCGCCCGCCACCCCGCGGGGCAATCAGCCCCCGTCGATGCCGGAGCATAGCCATGCATCGCTGGGAGAACGACGTCGACACTGAAGAACTCGTCGCCCGCGTACACCCCAAATTCCGGCCCGTCTGGGAAGGCCGAACGCCCGCGGCGCGCGCCGCACTCGCGCACTACTTTCTGCCGCATGGCTCGCGCAAGCCGGTGCTCGAGCCGACGCGCCCGCGCATCATCAAGTGGTACTGCCCCTTCGCGCCCCAGTGCACCTTCCCGAGCGGACACCGCTACTGCCTCAATGTGTACACCGGCTGCACGCACGCCTGCGCCTACTGCTACGCCCAGGCCTACGAGCCGGACCACGCTGCACCGAAGCGCGACTTTGCGAAGCTGCTGGAGAAGGACCTCGCCGACCTGGAGCGTTTCGACGTGCCGCCGGCGCCGCTGCACCTCTCGAACAGCACGGACCCGTTCCAGCCACTGGAGGCGCGCACCGGCCACACGCGTCTGGCGCTCGCGCAGGTCCTCCGGCATCGCCACCGCTTCACGACCGTGACGATCCTGACGAAGAACCCGCTGCTGCCCGTCGAGTCGGACTATCTCGATCTGTTGGCCGCCCTCGGCCGACTGCCCCGCGATCACGCCTGGCACGACGAATTCTCAAGGTCTGGCCAGCCTGGCTTGGTTGTCGAAGTGAGCCTGGCCTTCTGGCGGGAGGGCGCCGCGGCGCAGTATGACCCCGGCGCGCCCACCGTGGCCGACCGCATCGCCGGCCTGTGGGCCCTGCACGCGGCCGGCATCCCGCTGGTGCTCCGCATTGATCCGCTCTTTCCACGCTCGCCGCTGCCGACCCAGCCCTCCTCCTCAGTGGCGGACTTCGGTGTGCCGGAGCCCCAGACGCTCGACGATCTCGGACAGTTGGTCACGCTGGCGCAGGAGCTGCACGTGCGTCACGTGGTCTACTCCACCGCCAAGATCGTGCAGCCGCGGGGCCGCCAGCTTGCACCGACCATGCAGGCGTGGCGCACGGTTTACGAGGCCTGCGCGCAGCCCGCGCGGCCGACGTTTCGCGGCGGCAGCTGGCGCCTTCCCGACCACGTCGCGCGGGACCAGGTCGTCGCCCCCTTCCTGGCCATCTGTGCGCGCCACGGCGTCGCCGCGAAATACTGCAAGCGGAATCTGATCGAAACCCCCTAGACAGCACCGCCGGCTATCAGCGCGCCCCGTTGATCTCAAGGAGCGGTGGCTCGGGCCAGCCGGCCCGGGTATCGTTCGTCGGCCCCGGCGCTAGGGCGATGATCTGGACGTTCGTCACGTTCATGGCCTCCAGCAAGGCGTTCGCGCAGCGTGGCTCCGCGTGCACGAACCGGATCGGGATGGACTCGCACGGCAACCCGCGCGGCGTGGCCGCCGGCGGACAGATCGGCGGTAATGTGACCAGCCGGTGGATCAGGAGAACGTTGGCAACGAACACCAGGAGGAGCAGCGCGAGCAGCATGCCCGCGATGGGTGTACAACAGCAGCCGGGCTGCGTGCGGGCGGTGGGGGGTGGAGGCTTTGGAGGTGTGGAGTTCATGGGGTTGCACCTCGCGACGCGGTCGGACGTGCGGAGGCGGACGCCGCGCACGCGGTGGCGGCTGCCGACCGGCGGGCTGCGGCGAACGTGATCAGCAGCCGGTCTTTCTCCGGCGTGCGGCCGGCGGTCTCCCGCAGCGTGGCCACTTGGTCGGCCAGGTGTCGCAGGCTGCGCTCGAAGCGGGTTGAGAGGACCCAGCCTTCGCGGTAGCCGTGCCGGGCGTTGAAGCGCGACACGTGGTCGATCACCCCCAGGCGGCGGAGCTTGGCCCGCACGCGTTCCAGCGTGCGCCGGCTGACCCCGTGCTCCTGGGCCGGGTCGTTCAGGTTAGGCACCAGGGCCGGACCGGCCCAGCGCAACGAAAACCAGAGGACCAGGAAGCCGTGCTGCTGGTTGCGGTTGCCCGGGAAGAGCAGTTCGGCCAGGTCGCTCACGTCGCCGAGCCGGGCGATCGTGTTGAAGGCGAGTTCGATGCGCGTGCGGGTCATGTTCTCACGAAGGGGGGGTCCTTTGCTGCAAACAGGGCGATCCGTGCGGGGGGTGCGGGGGCAAGCACTGTTAAAATCGCCGGCTCCGCGGACGCGCTGACGCGCGCTGCACTGCAAACCGGGCTAGTCCGGCGGGCTGGTGCTCACGAAGGCCACCTCGCGGCCAAACGGGCGCACGGGACACTGTCCATGCAGGCCTGCGACGAGCCGGTTTCGGCTGGTGATTCCCTTGTCAATCGGGGGCCTGCTCAAACGGACCCCGTTGCGGGCGGTTCTCGACGGTCGAGCAGCGTATCGGCCCTTTCACAGCCGCTTTCACGCAGGCGTTGGCGCAGTTCGTAGCGTTCCTGGCTGATCCGCACGGCGTGCTCGCGGAGTTGTGGTCCGAGCGTCTTCTCGACGAACAGGATGGTCTCGAACGCCGAGACGTACACCTCGCCCAGCAGCCGCTGGAAGCGCCAGCGCACGCCTTGGCGGCTCATGCGGAAGGCCTCGTGGATCTTGTCGCCGTACGTGCCGCGCAGGACCAGGGTGCTGGGCCGGCCGGCGCGCAGCTCAACCCACAGGTCCCGCGATGCCAGCAGCGTCTGCAACGTCTCGAGGAACTGCTTGTCCTTCTCGGTCAGCTTCATACGACATCAGCCAAATGGTCTCATGCTCCTGCCACACGCGGATCACGCCGGCCTGGGCCAGGAACAGCAGCGCGATGAACCGCCATACGCGGTCATACAGCGTGTTTTCACTCAGGGGTGGTATCTCATCGAATCGGATCGCGATCGTGCCCAGGTGGGCCTGTACGTGCGTCTCGTAGCGCTGCAGGCTGAACTGCTCGCGCGGCGGCAGGGACACACGCGTGGCCCCCGCGGCGGTGAGCCGGTTCAGGACCGCGATGAGGTCGGGCACATCATCAAGCACGACGGGCAGTGGCTCCAGCACGCCGGAGTGCGACGCGCTGCGGAACTGCTGCAACTGCACGCGCCGCTCCTGACGGCGCTGCCGGGATGCGGCCATCTTTTCGCGGAAGTAGGCCGCATCGAACACGAGCCCGTCGAACAGGAAGCGCGACGTGATGGCGCGGCCGCAGCGCGCGCAGGCGTACCGCCGAATCCGCACCCGCGGCCGGCCGCCGCAGGCCGAGCATTCCTGGAACGCGACGGTCGGGTCGCAGGCCTGCCCGCAGGCCGTGCAGGCACAGCGGCCTTCGCCGCGCATCTGCAGGCGGCCGGCACAGCGCGGGCAGGTGTGCCCGGCGAGGACGACCTCGTAGAAGAACGCCCGCGCACGGGTCACGAGCCGCGCCACGGCCGCCGCCAGCGCCCGGGCTGCGGTCACGATGTCGAGATCGCCCCGGTCCAAACCAGAATGGGCTTTAGGACTGTCCATTGGGGTCTGGTTGTGCGTGTTCCGGGGGCGATCGGATGGGTGCAGCCGCACGCGGATCGCGGCGCGCGGTCGCCGGCGGGTCGTGGAATGGGACGGGTTGCTGATGGCGCGGCGTGAACTTGCGGCGGCAGCGCCGGCAGCGGCGGATCCGCCGCAGGCCGTAGGCCTTTGTTCGGCGGTACCCCTTGGCCACGGAATCGCTGGTACCGCAGTGGATGCACTTGAAGGGTCTTCCCACGCGTACGTCACCTCGCGAGACCTGCGCGGGGCCCGAGTATAAAAGACTTCGCCACCACTGCGACGTAACGAGCCAACGCTCCGTCGGCGCTTGCCCTGGGACGCGCTTGTGTGAAGACCGCGCTGGCCGTAGCGGCCGTTCGCCCGTTCACGGCGTCCGTGCTTACCCGGCGAGCAAGCAGAGTCGCGTGAAGCTCAAATCGTTAAGCCGGTACTGGGTAGGGGGGCATTTCGTCCCTCGGTTCCGTCACCGCCGCGCGGCCCAAGCTGCCCGGCGCAGCGCTCGACCCGCAACTCCATCGGCGCACAGCCGGAGACGCCGGCGCTGCGCATACGCAACATCGTGCCGCGCCAAGCCGGATACCCGCCTTGTCGCCCTGCCTGCGAGGATCTACTCTGCGCGGACGTGGACCGACGTTGCTGGCCGAAGGATGGGCGCCGCGCACCTGGACGCCACGAGCGTGGGATCCATGGCAAGGAGAGTCGGATGACTGTCACGAACAGGACGTCCGGGACGAATGTACATGAGGTGGCCGCAGGGATCTATCGCATCAACACGCCGGTAATGATCGCCGGGGCGGGTGGGTTTTCCTTCAACCAGTATCTCATCGTGGATGCTGACCCATTGCTGTTCCACACTGGCCCGCGCAAGATGTTTCCCCTGGTACGTGAAGCGGTGGCGCGCATCTTGCCAGTCGAGCAGCTTCGCTATATCGGCTTGTCCCACGTGGAAGCTGACGAGTGCGGCTCGCTCAACGAATGGCTGGTCGCCGCTCCGCAGTCTGTACCGCTGTGCGGCACGGTGGCTGCTCTGGTATCGATTGGTGACCTTGCAGATCGGGCGCCCCGCGCGCTCGCCGATGGAGAGTTGCTCCCGCTGGGCGAGCACGCCGTACGCTGGTTCGACACCCCGCATCTGCCGCACGCGTGGGAATGCGGCTTCCTGATTGAAGAACGAACCTCGACGCTGCTGTGCGGTGACCTGTTCACCCAGGGCGGCGCCGAACTTCCGCCGATCACGGAGTCAGACATCCTGGGGCCGAGCGAGGCCTTCCGCCACGGGATGGATTACTTCTCGCACACGAAGAACGCCCGTGTGATGCTGGAGCGGCTGGCCGCGACCAACCCGGCCACACTCGCGTGCATGCACGGCAGCGCCTGGCGAGGCGCTGGGGCGGAACTGCTGCGTGCGCTCGCCGATGCGCTCTCGGCATGATCCACGCCTTGCCCGGCAGGCATATCGCACCCAGTTCGGCGGTCCAGCGCGCGGCCCCGCTGGGCGGCTTCGACCTCCACGATGTTGTGCCATTGGGGGGTGTGGGGTGGTGGGGTGCGGGGCGGAGGGGGAGGGGGGTAGAGTATGCGGAGTTGGTGCGTCAGCGGGTCGGCCGCGGTTGTCGCTGTGTTTCAGGTTCCTTCTCTCTGCTCCTCCTCTCTCTTCTCTCTTTCCTTTCTATATAGAAGGTAATAGATACAGGTCTTGGAGCTGCCCGACGGCCCGAGCGGCGATGGTGACCACGTCGGAGCCGACAGCACCGCACCGGCCTCGGAGCGTCCACGCGTTAACTCCGCACAGTCTACTGGTCCAGAGCCGGCGCTGCGCGGGCCAGCGCGGCCGTCCGGCTGTTCACTCCCCGAAGCGCAGCCGGCAGATTTCCTCCACGACCGGCTGGTCGAAGTTGAGCAGGACGCGGTTGGTGTACGTGCGGCCGATCTTGGTGGCGACCAGCGCCACCAGACCCGCGCTCTGCAAGTAGCTCAGGTTCGAGTAGAAGTGCACGTAGCTGAAGGGCTTCTCGGCGCGGGCCTGGCAGAACCGGCAGTAGCGGGTGTACACGTCCTTGGCAAAATCGGTCGGCGCGGCCTTGACGGCCCGCAGCATGAGCAGCATCTGATCGGACAGGTCATTGATGATGTCGATCACGACATCGCGCCGCGCCCGCTCGAAGCTGTCCGTCAGCGGCTCCGCCGGTCGCGTGACGGCGTAGTACAGCGTCTTGATCGCCACGCGGGTGTCGGCGTTGGTCTTCCGCACGGTCAGGGCTGCAATCTGGTTCAGCAGGCCCTCCTCCCAGCGCACCAGGCCGCGCTGCGCCCGATCGCGCAGAATCTGGACGATCTGGTCCGCGTTGTAGTTCCGGAAGTGCAGGGGGATCGGCTGGAGGCTGCTGCGCGTGGCCGGGTCCAGTTCCTTGAGCACCTGCGGATTGTTCGCCAGCGTGAGGACCATGAACGGCCGCTCGGCCCGGCTTAGCAGGTAGAGGATCTCGCGGCGGGGATCCTTGGGGCTCATGAGGTCGATCTCATCCAGGATGACAGCCGTCTTGCGCGGGCAGCTCACGCAGAAGCGTTCGAACAGCTCGGCCAGGCTGGCGCCGCGGGCTTGCACGCCCAGGAGATCGGCGAAGATCTTGAAGCTGGTATTGTGCTCGCGGCAGTTGGCGTAGCGCAACTGCACCTGCAGCTGGCCGGGGAGGATCCGCTGGAGGAACTTGAGCGTGAGCGTCTTGCCCGAGCCGCGGCTGCCGATCACGGCGTAGTGGCTGGGGATGCCGGTGATCTCGAAGCGCAGCAACTCGTCGATCAGCAGCTTGGCTTCCTCACGGATCAACGGTGCGTCCGGCACGTAGTCGAAGTTGAAGACGGTGAAGTCCTTGACCGCCCTGGCTTCCAGGCCGAAATGCTCTTTCTGCTGACGCAAATACGCCGCAATGTCCATCCGACGCATCAACTCCGCGGGCGGTATCAACTGTACTTGTACATAAACCTGTCGCGCCCCGGGGCAGTGACGACCGGGGCCGGCCCCTCTCCCACAACGCTGATGTCCCCGACGCGGCGCGCCAGGACGCCCCGCGGCGGCCAGGACGCGAGCCGCAAAGTATAAATAGGTGCGGGCCCCGCACGGGTCCCATGGTCGTCCCGAATGCGCTCGCCGAACTGCCGCTGCGGCTGTTCGACTCGCTCCTGCTCGACTTCGTCCTGTCCTTCACGTTCTTTACCGCGCTGTGCTACGCCGTGCTGGGTCGGCACTTCGGCCGCCAGCGCCCGGCCGCGGCGATGTCGATCGCGCTGGGCCTGGCGCTGGCGACCGGGCTGGTCTGGTGGCAGGCGACGAGCGGCTACGCGCTGCGCGACCTCGGGCCGCTGGCCCTTGCCTTCGTATTGCTCGTGCTGGCGGGCACCGTGTACGCGGCGTTCCAGCACATCGGCGGCACCAGCGCCGGCCTGGCGCTTGCACTGGCCAGCAGCCTGCTCGTCGCCAGTGCGCTCGGTCTCCCCTGGTCGATCGATCCCGGGCTGATGGCGACGATCGGGTTTGTGGCACTGCTCATCGGGGTGCTCGCGCTCCTGGCACGCCGCCGGATCAGGTGGGGACATGTGGTTCCGGCCCCGCAGGAGGTTGCGCGCGTGCGTCACGACCTGCGCGACCTGCAGCAGGAGTACCGGGTCGCTGAGCACCTGAGTACGGAACTGCGCGAGCTACGCACCGAGGCCCGCTTCCTGGTCTCCCGGCCGGAGGTGGCCGGCGACTTCCTGCTCCAGCTTCGCCGGTTGCTGCCCGAGGAGGGCTGGCTGACGCAGCGGCTGGCGCGCCTGCGCGAGACGGCACACTACGCCCGCGCGGGCCACCTGGCCCGGATTGCCGCGCTGCGGGAGTTCCTGCACACGCTGCCCCCCGCGGCGCGCGCCAAGGCCGCCCAGGAGCTGACGGCCCGCTATGCCGAGCTCGACCTGGATCAGCGGCTCGAACGCCTGGATCGGGCGGTTGCAGCCTGCGAGCGGCGGATCCGCGACCTGACGGCCCGGGCCGCAGCCTGCGTCGCCAACCACGATTATCCCCCGGTACAGGGGCTGCTGGACGAGGCGGCCAAGCTCCAGGAGCACAACGCCAGGCTCATCAAGCTGATCGAGCGGAGCGAGCAGCACCTGCTGACCATCGCGCGCCAGTTGATCCAACAGACCGCTGGGGTGAGCGCTGCGTGAACCGGTCGCCTGCCGCGCGGCTGGAGGACCGGCTGGGTCCGGATGAGCCGCCGTACCGGTCCCGCGGCGAGGCCCAGGTCGGCCGGCTGCTGGATCGCTCTGGCATTCCGTTCTGCTACGAGCGGCCCACGCTGATCTACGACCGCGGCCGGCTGACAACGTGGCATCCGGACTTCGTGCTCCCGACGTATGGCGGGCTCATTCTCGAGTATGCCGGGATGATGGACGTGCCGGCGTACGCCGCCGGCATCCGGCACAAGGCCGGGGTGTACGCGGCCAATGGGATTCCGGCCCGCTTCGTCTACCCGTCCGACCTGCACGGGCCGCGCTGGCCGCAGCGGCTGGTCGCGCGGATCCGCGCAGCCGGGGAGCAGGCGCGTGACGGCTATGCCCCCGAGCTGTCCTACGGATGAATGCCGCCGCGTATCGATTTTTGTCTCGTAATCCAGACGTCACCAGGGTGTCGCTGCCGCGCATCAGCGGGGCCTTATGGTGCATGGGCCGACTCGCATCATCGGGTCGTGTGGCCCGGGTTGCGATGACGCAGCCTGAACCATCGCAGGAGATCTGTCATGACCAGCACCTCGTGCTCCCCGATCGCTACGGCCGACCAAGCGCCCTCACAACGGGTCTACGTCCCGGCGCTGCTCGCGGCGTGCATCTGGAAAGGCGTAGCGGACAAGTGCTCTCACGTGGAGTTCCTGCACATCCTGTGTTGGGTGCAGCACAGCCTCGCGCACCGCTGTCCGGTGTGCGGGGCCGCGGCGCGGCCCGAGCTCCTCACGCGCGCCGAGCTCGTGCGGCTCCGTGAACAGGCCGCGTGCGGTCCGTGGGCCAACCTGCTGGCCGCGGTGGTGGAGCGCTACCGGGCACACACGGTGCACTGCGCCTGCGGTGCCGTGTTCGCGTTGCCGGAGTGGTTCGGCTAGTGTTGCCCCGTCCGGGCCGAAGCCGACGCGGCGGGCAGCGCCCCGGCGCCCGGTCTGACGCGCTTGCTTCAGCTCACGTCCAGCCACGTCTGCAGCTCGAGCCGCGGGTGTGATGGCTCGCCTGCGCGATGGATCACGCGCGTGCAGGCCGCGGCGGCCGCTGGCGAGGTCGCCAGCAGGATAATGCGGTCGAACGGACAGCCGGACAGCTTGCGCAGGTTCTCGGCGATGTCCGACTTGCCGGTCTCGATCTCGATGGCGATGCGTTGCCCAGCGCGTTCGGCGACCAAGTCTACCAGTCCATCGCCGGGGATCGCGTACTCCTCTGTCACGTCATACCCGTCGCGCGTGAATTGCTCGGCCACCTTCATGACCCAGTAGCTGTGCTCGAGGCTCGCGCGCGGGGCCGGCCCGGCGTCCACGCCCAGTTGCCGGCACACGCCGCGGCCGGCGTCGGTCAGCTGGCAGAGCACCACCTGGCCGGAGCGAGTCGCGATGGTGACGTCCTCGATCAGCCCGGCGGCCAGCAGGTCGCTGCGGATGGCGTTGCCGCGGCGGCGTGAGAAGTGCAGCCGCTGGTAGCGGGACACGGTCGTCGACAGCGGCCTGGCGGCCACGTCCGCGAGGAACCGCATGGTCTCCCGACTGAGTGTCTCCCCGGGCGGTGGCTCGTCCGCGCTCTGGGCCGAAGTAGCTGCGGACGCCATCGGCGTATCGCGGGGGGTTGGTGGGTGGGATGATTCCTGAACAGGTGCTGTTCTATCTGCGGCTGGAATCGGTGAAATCGCCGGGTAGACGTACGCCGGGAGCATGGGCGGGCCGGTATCGCCGGAATCGCCACGCATCCGCCGCTGGATGTCCGCATCGCTGATGGACCCTTCCCGTACCGGGCTGAGGGGCACGCGGACCAGGAAGGGCTCGGGATGCTCATCCGCCAGGCGGACCACGACGGAGCCGATTTCGAGAGTGTTCAAAGCTGCTTTCTGCTCGTCGGCGAGGTTCATGGCACCCGCCATCGTCTGCACATCCGCCCGCAGCTTCTGGCTGAGCGCAAGCTGGGCATAGCAGTTGGCGAACGCGACGCGGCTGAGCAGGGAGGCCGACTGGTCCACGAAGATGTACCCGAGGCCATACTGGCGGATCATTCGGATGGAGCTTTCCAGGGCCGACTCGCTGCTGTCCAGCGCCCGGGCATGGAGCAGGTTATGGGCTTCCTCCAGAACGATCACGTTCGTCAGTTGGGAGCGCGCTCCCTCCGCCAGACGGGTACGGTACAGGTACAGCGTGAGCGCTTCGGAGAACAGCACGCGGTCGGAGGCGCCCGACAGCCCGTCCATCTCGAGGACCACGTGGTGGTCCAGGAGGTCCTGGACGTGGCGGTTGTCCTGCGTGTCCACGACCGCGCCGAACTCGCCGTAGGTCATCGCCAGCAGGATCCGCTCGGCCGAGGCCTGCCAGAGCGCGGCGCGGCCCTTGAGCTTCGTGGCCCGCAGCCATTCGAGCAGGTCCCGCACCGTCGGCCAGCGCATCGGCCGACCGGTGAATACGCCGCACTCGGCGTACAGCTTGTCGAGTCCGGCCACGAACAGGCTGATCACGCCTTCGCCGCCCAGGTACGCGCGGGCCATGGCATCGGTCACCAGCTTGATCCACACGTGCGGCTCGCAGCCGGGCGGCGGGATCAGCGGATTGAAGCGGAACGGGGAGACGTCGCGGCCGATCGTGTACACCTGGAGCTCGGGCCGGATGCCGAGCAGGTCGCGGTAGCCGCGCTTCCAGTCCAAGGCTAGCACGTGGATCCCGCGGGCCATGAGGCCTTCCAGCAGGACGAAGGTGAGGTTGGTCTTCCCGCTGCCGCTGCGGCCGGCGATGAGCAGGTGCTCCCTGAGCCGGTCACTCTGCAATCGGAACGGGTACAGCGCGCGGCCCGCGTAGGCGACTGCTCCGATCGGCACGTCGCCGCGCGTCGCGAACGACTCGGGCGGCGGTGGGAACGGGGCGCGGTCCGGCTGGTAGTCCTGGCCCAGGTGCCTCGCGGCCAGGAGCTCGAGGGTCTGCTCGATGTCGGCCTTGCCGCGCGGGTCGCTCTCGGCGAGGTACACGGACCACAGCCCGTCGATCTTGCGGCCCAGCACGGGCTTGAGCTTGCGGCAGAGCTCCTGCACGCGGGTCATCACGGGACCTCACCCTCGACGTCGTCCAGGAGGGACAGTTTGCGGTGTGCGGCGAGGTATTGCTGCACGACTTCGGGGAGGGTGGCCCGGACGCGCGCCAGGTCCCGCCACAGGCTGATGCGTTCCTGGCGCTCCTGGGCGTACAGGTCCTGGAGCGTCCGGTGCTGGTTGGTGAGCTGCCGCTCGCTGTAGTGGTACCAGCCCTCGGCCTTCCAGGTATGTAGGGCGTTCAGTGCCGCGGCTGTGGCGTAGAGAATGCCGTGCATGTTCCGGGTGTAGAGCGTGTAGCGGGTCCGGATCTGGCGGATGGCATCGTCCAGGCCCAGCCAGCTCGTGTCACGCTGGTCGGTCAGCGCGGCCGTGACCGGGTCGCCCGTGGGTCGGGCGAGGTAGCCCCGCGTGATCAGGTCCTCGACGGTCTGCCTGTCACGCGCGAAGTCATATTGCCGCTGGCCGGGTGCAGCGGGCGGTGCTGCGCCCATCGCGTGTTGGCCTCCGAGATACGGCGCTGGGGGTACACCGTAGGCCTGCGGCCGGTACACGATGGGGACGTTGTGGCCCCGTGGGCGGGGAACACTCGTGGGTTGGTTCGGGTACATCTCATCACCTCCGATTCGCTCCTGGGAAGTGATGAAGGTAGGCCCCGGTATATAAGCTTTTCGTTACTGGAGCGTGGTAACCCCGCCGGGCGTGTGCGCCCACTGCCCGGCACAAGGTTTATATCGAGGTGGCGCATCGCTCCTGCCGGAGGTGATGCTGCATGCTGACTGATGACGAGGCCCGGCTCTGCCGGACGGCGGCCCGGGCGCGCTGGACACTGGAGGAGCTGGCCGCCGAACTGCCCTACGCCTCGCCGGATGCGCGGGAAGCCCTGTGGGCCGCGCTCGAGTTCGAGCGCTGGCTGCTGGAGAGCTGCGCGCTGGCGCGCGAGCGCCCCCGGCCGCCCATTTGAGACTCCGCCTCCGGCTCGGATTTATGAACAAAACCCCATAGTCTGAGTTACTTTCTGCCTGTAACCACTTGCAAACTCATGCGTTGTCGGGCTACGTCTCCACGAAGTCCCAACGCGACTCGGAAACCTTCAGCCGCCGCCCCGGCGGCCCGAGTCCAACCGCACTCCCGCGGTTGCCGCCACGCTCCGAACGGCCCGTTCCGGCGCCGCGCAGCATGCGCCTCCGCCCGCCGATCTGCCGTTCTGCGTGCAACCATCACGGCCCCCGCGTCGCCGCCACACCCGCCGGTACCACTGCGGATCCTGCCAACGTAGCCGCGCGTCCGTCGCACCTGAAGCTCCGTGGCCAAGCCCCACACGGCACCACCACGACGCGTGGCCCGGGGGGCCACGCGTCGGCCTTCGCCGTCGCCACGCCGCCACTGCACCTCCCCCGGACTGCGCTATCCCTGTCTCGGATCCCTACCCCCGCGATCCGCGCCGCTCGCACCTGCCGCCGTGATCCCTGCCCACTCCTCCCGGCACCGCCGTCGCCCGCTTCTGCATTGCCATCTGCGGCGACCGGAGCCCGCCCACCCCGCCGGCCGCAGGCCGGCGGGTACCTCCCGCCTGTGCCCTCCGCGTGCCGTTCGGGGGCTGAGCCCCGCCGGGCGAATGCCCCCTCGCGTGTCCACCCAGGACACGCGGGCCCGCGTTCCTTGTTCCCCACTCCCTCCTCAACTCCTGGCTGCCGTGTTGCACCGCGCAGCCACCCCACAGTTCTCCTTCTCCCTTCCCTACCCCTACCGCCAACCTGGGGTACCTCGGCTCCGGGGCCGAGCGTACCCCGACCGCCGGCCAACCTGGCCGGCGGTGAACCCTCACCGTTCCACGACTCGCCACACGGCGGGCCGCACGGGCCGGCTGCCCGCGGCGAGTGCCTCCCGCAGCCGGCGGGCCTTGGCCTCTAGCCGGATCAGTTCGCGGACGTCGTGGCTGGTCACGTGCTCCACGTCCAGGATGCCCATCCGGACGTACCGGAGCACCAGGTACGCGGCCGGGCCGGGCAGGCGGGGTTTCACCAGCCCGATGAGCCCGAGTGTGCGGGCCAGTTCGGCCCGCAGTTCCTCGGCCGGTCCGCACCGGCTCGCTGGTGATCGTCGCCGCCGGCCCCCGGCGGGACCGATCGCCTCCCAGTCGAGTTCGCCGTCGGCGTCGAGCACGATCCGGCCGAGTCGCCCGCCGCGTCCGGGCAGGTCGATGATCGGCCCGTACAGCGTGTAGGCGACGATCCGCCGCAGTTCGCCGATGTCGGCCGGGGCCTCGTCGTCGAGGTCCGGCACGCGGCCGTACCCGCGGCGGCGTTGGACACGCACGGCGCCCGAGACCGGCAGTTCGGTCAGGTCGATCTCATCGATGTCGTTATTCACGTTTTTCATGTCGCATCCTCCGGTGCGACCCGCTGGTGCGGTTCGCCCGTCTTCGTGCGAACCGCTCCGCCTCGTTGAGCGGAGGGCCGTGGAGCGGACCGCTCGCTAAACCTTCAGGCCGTCCGGCCGACCCGCCCGCGGGCGGGGGAAGGTTTACGATGGGCGGTCTGCGTGGCCCGGAGCGGAGCGCACCACCGCTTCGCCGCCTTGCAGCACGAGTGCCTGACCGCACCGCGGGCAGGGCCTGCTCTCGGCGGGATCGTCCCGGCGGACCACGCTGGGTTGTCCGCACGTCGGGCACGGCACGGCTTTCCAGCCGGCTGCCGCGGCCCGGCCGTGGCTCGTGCGCAGGTCGATCCGCACGTGCGGGTTGTCTGTCGCCCGGAGTTCCTGCAGGCGCAGGTCGATGAAGTACGCCCGGCCGTCCACGTGCAGGATGGGCAGGCGCCGCGGTCCCCATCCTGCGGCCTCGTTCCTGTGTTTGTCCATGTCTCTGCCTCCGTGCGGACCGGCTGTCCGGTTCGCACACCCGCGGGCGAACCGGCAGCGGGCACCTGCCCCGGTGGTGGGTCGGTTGCAGGCGTCAAGCAGGGGCCGGTCATTGTGGGTGGTATTGTGGTTGCCGCGGTCACGTGCGCCGCGTCGTGGCCTTTCGCCGTACCGCGCCGTGCGGCGGGCAGACGTGACGATGCCGATCGCCAGTGCGCTCGGCCGATCACGCCTGCGGCGCGGTGACGGCTATGGTCGGCCGTCACGGCCCGCCGTGCTCCCCCGATGAGGCCCCGTCCGCGGGTCCTGACGGTGTCGCTGTGCCGCGTTCACCGTCCAGGTGGGACGTGCTCTCCTGCACCCGTGCCAGTGCGCGTTCCCAGGCCTCGTGCGCCCGGCGCTCGACTTCTGCGCGGTCGACACCGAGCTCAAGGGCGATGTCCAGGTCCTTCCAGGCGTCGATCTCCGCCCGATGATGCGCCGTGCGCCGCTCGCACTCGCGTGCACCTGGTGCGGTGCGGTCTTCGTCCTCTGCCACCTGGCAGTCCGCGCAGGCGGGCCACGGTGAGCAGGTGTCCGTTGTCCTGTGTGTTGGCATGGTGTTCCTCCAGCGTACCACCTTTGCGGCGGTTCGCCTGCCCAGCTGCGAACCGCCGCGCTCCTAGCGCTCCGGCGCCGTCTGCGCTCGTGCCAGTGGCGTGCGGCGCCGGATGATGTAGTTGCCCTCTGGGAGCGGTGTCCAGGGGTTCGTCCAGGTGACCTCCTCGTCGCGATCTCCGCCCGGTGTGCGGCGCTGCAGCACGTACTCGTCATCTCCCGGGGGTGCCCAGGGTCTGCGCCAGAGCGCGTGCCACGCGCGGCCCGCGCCGGCATCAGCGGCCCGGTGCTCGGCTCGGGCGATGTCCGGCCGGACCCATTCGCGGCGTTGCATGCTGCCCGCGCACAGCCGGCAGTGCTTGCCGCGGCTGTCTTCGCGGTACGCTTCGCCGCCGCAGCGGGTGCATTCGTACCACGTCTTGTGCTCGGGGAGCCAAGTGTAGCTGATGCGGATCCGTGGCCGTCGTCGGGCGCGCCCGATGGCGGCGTGGATCTCGTGCAGGGCCTGCGTGCGCTGCGCAAACGCGGTGCCGGGTTCGTGCCCGACGCTGGGATCTCTGAAGCTCATGTTCATGCCTCCGTGGGTCCGCCCGTTGCGGGACGGCTCGCACATCCATTGGCGAGCCGCCCGAAGGCGGGCGCGTGGCGGTTATGCCACGAACTCCTCGTCGGTGCTGTCGTCGCTGCGCGTGCTGCTCTCGGTGATCATGTGGTCGAATGCCTTCTGCAGGCACCAGATGGCCAGGGGGAGCTCGTTGCGCGCGAAGCTGCTCGAGCTCTTCCACGTGCCGTCGGTGTTGTCCTTATAGCGGCGTTCGACCGTTGCTTTCAGCACGCGGATGGTGCGGCCGTTTGCCACGATCTCGTTTTCCCAGAGCGCGCAGGAGACTTGTCCTGCACGGAACTTCTGTACGGGTGCTTTCTGTGCCATGGTTTCACCTCGACCCATCGTCTGACGCGACGGGCCTTTTTCTCATGGAATAGGAAAAAGGACCGAGCCGCCTTGGCCGCGGCCCCCCACCGGGGGGTCGCGCGCCTGCCGGTTGAGTCAAGGGCCAGCTCGGCGAGTGACTACTCGAACGAAGCCTCGGGTTGCCCTCGCCGGCTAGCGCTGGGCAGCGGCACGCTGCCGTTGGTCGTCCTGCGGGTGCGCGAGTCGGGTCGGCAGCCGTTTGCATCCGAGCTCCCGTGGAAGTATCAACGCCGCAGCGGCACAATCGACGAGACGTTCCTGCGGCTGTTCATCCAGGGACTGGCGATGCGTAATCTCCAGGTGGCTCTGCGGCTGCCATCCAGCGGGGCAGCTCCGCTGTCGCCCAGCGCGAACAGTCGGCTGAGGCGGCAGTTCCGGTCGGCGTATGCGGCTTTCGACCGGCCGGACCTGAGCGTGAGGAAGTTCGGGTGTGTCTGGGTCGACGGGATCTGCCCAAGAGCTGGTCCGTCGACCAAGCAGCCCCGGCTCATGGTGCTGAACCGCGCTGCATGCGACGGAAAGGAGTCAGACGCATGTTTCCAGATGATAAGGGGATTTCGCGGACGCTATTCCATCCGCGCGCCGAGGGCTGTGAGCATGTGCCCAAAGGGCTGTTGACTGAGACACCCTGCGATGGGGCCAGGATCTGCGGATATCTGCACGAGCATCGCACGTCCGACCGCTTGCTGCTCCTGTTCCATGGGAACGGTGAGCTAGCCGCAGACTATGATCGGCTGGGCAGCATGTTCGTGGAATGCGGCGCGTCGTTCTGGGTGATCGACTACCGTGGCTACGGTCGCAGCACCGGCGTTCCCTCATTCTCCAGCATGCTCCGCGATGCCGAGGCGGTACTGTCTGATATCCCGCGGATCGCTAAGCTTCTGGGGCGGCCGCTCGCGCCAGTTTTCGTCATGGGTCGCTCGCTGGGCAGTGCACCCGCGATCCACTTGGCTGCGACGCGCCCCGAGCGCCTGGCCGGACTCGTGCTCGACAGCCCCTACGCAGACGTGATCGCGTTGCTCGCGCGGCTGGGCGGGCCGGTACTCGAGCGGGCTGCGCTGCCGGGCTTTCAGGACAACCTGGATAAGATCCGTGCATGTCGGTTGCCGTGCTTGCTCATACACGGCAGCAACGACCGCATCGTCCCCCCGACTGACGCCGTTGCCCTGCACGCTGCCTGCCCCAGCAAGGTGAAGCAGCTTCTCACTGTCGCCGGCGCTGGCCACAACGACCTGCTGGCCGTCGGGCACGCCGCGTACTTCCGCACCCTTACTGAGTTTCTTGCGCGTGCGTCGGCCGAGGCCCACCACGGGGCCCGCGGCACGCCCGAGGATCTTCTGACATCATGAATCGAGGATGGGCATGTAAGCGACCTCGCCAAGCCGGAGGGTCCACACCGCCGCTTCGTGGATCCGCTGGGTCTGCGGAGGACCACGGAGAAAGTGATCACGGCATGTGCCGCCCGGCGCAGGACGCGAACCGGCACTGGCGGCTCCCGGCAAAGCTCGCCGCGGCCCGGCCGCCGGGGTCCCCAGTCGAGATCACGCACCGAATCGCCGGGCCGGTGCGTCGACATCATCACCCAACCCGCCCCGCGGTTCGCAGCACGGATCGTCGGCGCTGATTCAGGATGACCTCGGGAACGCTTTGTCCGCCTGTTTCCGTTGTGGCTGTGCCCACTCCGTGGGCCGCCACCGCGTGTCACTTACGCGCGCCCGTCTTCGACGTGGACGGCGCGCAACGCACGAGCGTCCTGATCCCGCTTGGTGCGTCCGTGCAGGCCTACCGGCAGCTCTTCGAGCGCGTCCGCCGGCAGCTCCGAACGCGCGACAAACGTGCACAGCCCGGGGTAGTGAAAGGTCACCACCCAGCCGCTCCCCTCGGGCAGCGGCACGACATTGAAATCACCGGCCCGCGTACCAGGTCGCACCGGGCCCTCGCGGCGCAGGATCTCGGTGGCTTGCTGCACGAGATCGCCCTGCGGTGCCGTGAGCACGACTACCGTGCCACATTCAAAGAGCACCCAGGTGCACTCGCCACCGAGCGCTGTGCGGACCATTGCGACCATTCCCGTCAATCCTGGCGCTTCTCGCATCGCAGCTCCTCCCGAACCCGCATCAGAATCCGCCCCAGCTCGTTCCGGCCACGGCCGTCACCGCCGTCGCCCCAGTAGTCGTCGTGCTCGGTGTGCTCCACCAGTCGCGCGTCGCCGGTCGCCAGCAAGATCGCCCGCAACTCAGGATGCTGCGAGAACTTGGCGCGGACCGCTTCATGCATGACCGCGACCTTCACGCTCTCCCAGTCACGGCGCAGCCGGACCTTGCGGCTCCGTCCCATGCGGGCCGCGATCGCGGGCGACTTGGCACGCTGGATCGCGCTCTCCTGCGCGGTCCCGGTGAACTTCTGCGCCTGAAAGTAGTGCTCGCTGGTCGGCCAAGTGACGCCCCGGAGCCGAATCGGGTAGGGCGCAAAGTTCGAGAAACAACCGTAGTCGTCGCTCACGTGGTAGAACCGAATCTCGTTCGTCGGCGCCGACATTCATCCGCCTGCCATCATAGCGCGGGACCTTCTGGTTCGATCGCGGCCACGCGGGCATTCCGGCCGTTCTCCGTGTCAAGCATCAGACTCGCCTGCAGCGCGCTCCGCTCGATCACCTGTTCGAATTCCGGATGCAGCCCGATCACCGGAGCCCGCATCGCCCCTCCGCTCTTCTCACTGGTCGGGCGGACAGTGGCGAGGAAGCCCGAGCTGTCGCGCGTGGTTCGCAGAAAGCCGTAGAAGCTACTCCCATACCCCATCAGGGATCACGTTTGAGGACCTCGACGAACCTGACCGCGGTGTCCTCTCGCGTCCATGGGCCGCCCGATATCATCAGCTCGGCAATCGCCAAGCTCAACTTTGTATCGTCCATGTACGTACCCGCTGGACGCCGATGGTAGGGGTGGGCCACGCAGACGCACACGTCGTTGTGGGCCTCCACGAAGGACGCCGGAGCATACTCGGAAGCCGCGCCATACGCGTCACCAATCGCCGTTACAATCAGCATGGTTCCACATTATCCTTGGACTTGGCCCACTCCTCCTCAATAACCGCAGCGGGCGAAAGATCGCTGAACCTGAGCAGGAGCTGAAACAGGGGCATGAACCGCACCGTCCAATGCAGCGATGTTTCGAACAGACTCTTGATCATGTAAGGCTCCAGCGTTCCGAATATCCGGTGGCACGTTACGAACCGAAGCGCGCCATCGTCCATGTCGAGCCTGAACCCACCCAGCGGGAGGCCGGCATTCGCTCGGATGACAGCCTCCGCGATCCGCATGCGCTGGTCGACGGGTACGGAAAGGTCCGCCTTCAGACATGTTAACAGCAGGCCGCTTTCGTAAATCGCCCACAACACCGAGAACGTGTTCTCACCGTTACCCACCGTCGAGCTTGTGTCCACGTAGGACTCCCCGGCTTCGAGGCCGAGCATCAGTTCCGTCAGGATGACACCGAAGAAGTAGTCGTCCTTAACATCTCCCATGCGATGGGAGGGGGTATCGATGTCTGCCATGATTCGCCTTCCTTCTCACTGCCACGGAGCAAGCCGTGACAGACGTTAGAGGGGCTGTCCATCTCAAGATCGATCAGTACCAGTCAGTCCGCGTACTGTATGCCTTCCTGATGCCATGCGATGAATCCCACCAGACACAATCGGCGACACAGCACCTGGACACCCGGCGCGGCCTTGGGGGTCGCCGGACAACGGCCGAGTTCCTCGATCCTTCGTTCGGTGTTCACAAACCCATCACACAGGTTCACAACCATTTCGTTCACGCGGCGACCGGTTACCGAAATATTCACAAATCCAGCCCTGCGGCAGCGTTAGCCTCCTCGCCAGAACCTGCGCCACCAGCCAGCCCGCTTCACGGGCTCACTCCATACCACGGGTTGTGACGATGGCATTTCTTCGGGCCCAGGACCCTCCGCACGTGTCGCGCGCCTTTCGCGCTCGTCCATCGGCGGCTTGTCGGGCCATGCCTCATTGCTTTCCGGGAAGAGTTCCACGTGGACCGGCTGATCCTCGACCACCAAGCTTGCGCCCACCGCATGCCGGCCCTCAATCCGCACATCGTTGCCGAGCCCCGGCGAATCGAATCGCTCGAAGCTTGCTTCTCTCGTTTCACGCAACCACGCTTCAACATCCTCGCGTGAGACCGTGGTCTGCGTTTCCGGGTACTCCATCGCATCCACTGCATAGGTCCGCACCAGCTTGGGCAGGAGCTGGGAAAGGGTGCATGGCTTGTCGAACATATCCGCCCCGGCCACCCGACCGCCGAACGCGAAGACCACCCCGCAGCAGTCCACGGGCAGCTTGGCCGAGGAGATGACCTTGTCGAGTTGGTCCGAGTAGTTCTCGTACACAGTTTCCAGCTCCCTGGACGGCGACTCGGTACCCATGGCGGAGAGCTTGCGGCCCACCTCCCGCCAGACTTCGCTTTGGTCGGAGGAGGGCGTGCCGGTCGCGCGATAGGCGCCGGACACCTGTCTGCTCATCATCGCCCGCAGATGGCCATGTGAAGCGCTGCCGGTGCTGTGAAACTGTTTTGACCGGTAGCCCCACCGGCCGGCTTCGACGCAGCTCACGGGAACCTCCAACTGAGTTTGTGCCTCAATCAGAATGCTGACGTTGAGCACGCGGTTCTGCTTGGCGCCGACCAGTTGCTCGCCCGCCATCACAAGGACACGCCGGTCCAGCTTGTTCCAAGCCATAAGCGCAGGCACGCAGCCCCCTTCACTTACCTCCGTCACCTCAAAACAGCCGGTCTCCAGGGCTTCGTCCAAAGTGACGTACTCCAGCGGGGCCGGATTGGCCCACCGCAGGCCGAAGAGCTGCAAGCGACCTGCGTCGACCGGTTCGAGAACTTCAATGCAGCCGAGGCTGTTCGACAGTGTTGTTAACATCGCGATATCCTTGCATGGGCGGGAGGCGGAGCAGGGTTACTGCAGAAACGCCGCCGCACCCGTCTTTGCTCATCAGCTCCGGCCATGGAAGCCACGGCGGGAAGGCCGCATGGTCCGCGGCCTTCCCAAAGGGAGGCATCCGTCTCACGTCGGGTCTCAGCGCGCGGAGCCACGTCACGAATGTACCTATCCCGGCCGTGGCCCCCGTGTTGCCTATGGCATGGTTCTCCAACCTGTGGGGCTGGCGCCCGGTGCTCCAGGGACCGCTCCTTACCAGTCGCCTGCCTGCGCAAGCAGGCGGTTCGGATAAGGGGCCGCTCCGGCGGGGGGATCGGAAACCGGGGTGTGGAATCGGGAGCCTGGATTCGAAGAACCTGGGCCACCCGGCCGTTTTCGCACTTCAACGCCATAGGCGCACTTCCGCTTGCGTGAACATGTCGGTTGAGCACCGCCTTGCCAGATACGCTGCCTGTCTCGCGGTCGACTTCGGACGCACGCTTTCGCCACGTGCGCCTATCCACCCGAGTTGTGGTGCCACCTCCTCATCGGCTGTGCTCTCCGCGCGAATGGTTTCCGCGCCGACCGTACCTCACGGTTATGCGTTTCACTTGCTGATGTCGCTGCGCGGCACGGAGCCAACTACAATGCAGGTGACTTCGTCTCGTTACCCTTTGAGGGACTGCTCACCAGCGCGTGGCTCAGTAGTAGCGCGCCAAAAGCGCCGCCCACGAAAGCGGCAAGGTCGAAGAGCCCGCCCAATGGAACTCGCGGGAGCGCGGCGAAACCGAGCAAGACATTGATCCAGAGGAGCGCCGACGGGATCAGCAGCCAGCCCGAGATCCGGAACACACCCTGCCGTCCCGGCGGACATGTTCCCCGTGCGGCTGCGCGAATCCAGACGACCGCACCGTCCACAACAGCGAGCGACAAACAGACCATGAACAACACCTGGAACACGATCAGCATGCTCAGTCCTCCGTTTGCGTGACGCTGCCTGCACGCCGCCGGTCGCGAGCAGGATGATGCGAGCGTGGCGGCTGTTGACTTGGTTGGCGAGTTGGCGTTTCATCGTGTGCAGCTTCTGCGTTAATGCGACCTGCGCTTCCAAGCCCCAACGCGACCAACTTTGAGGTCTCCACGCGAGAGGTCCTCGACAGACCCAAACGTGAAGACTTCATTGATCGCCCAACGCTCCTTGGTAGAACCCGTTCACTCGCAAATAGCCGCGGGTGCCGTCGCAGACTGCGAGACGCTTCAACTGAAACCGGCACTAGCCGCCGCCAACAAGAAGCGCGACGAAGGGGTCGATGTCGAACACGTTCACCAGGCCGTCGCCGTTGATGTCGGCCAGCATGTAGTCGCAGTCCGGATAGGCCAGGGCATAGCTCTCCGGATCCGTCAGCGCCAGAACGAAGGGGTCGATGTCGAACACATTGACCGCCCCATCGCAGTTCAGGTCTCCCAACCGAGCCTCTTCCAGGCCTACCCCTGCCCAGAAGCCGCCCAGCAGTTCGTACACCCCGCCCGACATGTAGCCCGCATCCGGCTGGCCGATGGTACCGGCAAGTTCAAAGGCGCCGCCGGCGCTCCACAGGTCGCCGCCGCCATCGATGGTCCACCAGTGGATCTCAAAGGTACCGCCGGCGGTGCCCAGATCGCCGCCACTGCCCGTGGTCGAGTCGATACGAGGATCATTCGCGGCAGATGCTACGACGAGGCTGGCAAACAGAATCAAGGAAGTGAGAACAGACATCAGCCAGTTCATCTTGGGCCTCCCTTCTCCGTCCTGCTCAGTTCCGCCATGGCGGCTTCCAGACGCGCAAGCCGCGCGCCCAAGTCAGCCACTTGGTCTGCTTGAGTCGAGATCAGCTCACCCTGTGCCGTGATCTGGGCTTCCTTTTCCAGCAAGAGCCGATAGAGGCCTTGAATCGCGGCTAACCCCACGCCGTCGGCGTCGACGGATGTGATTCCCTTCTCATCCTCACCGAGGCCGAAGGCCGAGTAGAAGTCCTGCGCCATTGGTCCCATGTGGCGAATCGACGCATCTTGGGACTTGTAGTTCCAAGTGGTGACGTCGAGTGACGCGAGCCGTTCCAGGATGTCGACTGGATCGACGGGTTCGATGTTCTCCTTGAAGTTACGGTCCGAGAGAGACGTCCAAGACCCGCCGCCGGGTGCTAGTCTCGCGCCGGTACCCGTGCCGGAGGCTGTGTAGAACCGGAAGCCCCCGTAGGCTCTGGCCACGAACTCATTGGCGGCCGTCGAGTTTGTTCCACCGGAAGTGCAAGACCACACAAACGAGCCGTCATGCGTGGCCCATGCACTCGTGCCAGCAGCAAAACTTCGCGCGCCGCTGGCCAGATTGTCCTCTCCGCCAGGAATCGTTGCGTGCTCGCCACTTGCGCGGTTGTACCAACCTCCACCCACGCTCGCCCTCCAGCCAGAGGCTTCATTATCATCACCTCCACTGATGGTAGAGTAGTCGCCGCTTGCCTGATTGTATATGCCTCCCCCAACACTCGCATGGTAGCTGGATGCGTGATTGAGTTCGCCCCCTGCTACTGTTGACCAGGGCCCGCTAGCGACATTCCTGCCTCCTCCACCGACAGTTGCATAATAGTCCTCGACACGGTTGTTGTATCCTCCGCCGATAGCGGCGTAGTCGCCCGGAAGAGTGACGGCGTTATGGGTGCCTCCAGATACTGTCGCTGCTGGCGCGAGAATGGAGTTCTGTTGACCGCCCCCGATGACGGCATGCTCTGCTGTGCCATCAATCACGTTCCCGCGGCCTCCTACAACCACGTTGTAGGGAAGGTTCTGATAGTTGACGCCGATGAGGTTTGGTTGTTCTGCGCTGCCGCCCCCCAGGATGGCACCTCCGACGCTCAAGGAGTCGACCTGATTTGCTGCGTGGCCTCCGACGATGTTTGGACTGGCGCCGGCCTCGATACGGAGCGCCCGACCACTGCCGACGTGGAACTCCAGGTCCCCGTCGGACGTAATCGTGTTGGCGGTGCCGTCAATTACGATGGAGTTGGAACTACCGCTTTGGACCGCGCCAGCAATGATCAGCCCATCCGGGCCAAGAACTTCCACGGCACCGGCATCGGCTATGATCGTACGGCCCGCACCGGGGCCACCTTCGTTGTACGCTTGCCCAAGCGTATTGCCGCCGCCACCGCTGCCGGGCGCCTCCAGCGCGTACAAAGCAAACGGAACGGCCGTGAGAGGCTGCCTGGGCCACAATGGCGTATACGGTCCGCTGCTGTCTCCCGGACGCACCAATACCCACAGCCAGAGCGCGGTTCCGTCATACACGTTCCCGAAATCCAGTTGCACCGTGACCAGGCCATTGGATACCCACTCGTCAGCAATGGTCACGACACTGCCGACCTGCGACCCGAAATCCGGGTCGTCGTACAGGGCAAACCTGAAATCGTAGGTTCCGTTGGCCGGACTCCCGCCTTCCGTCAATTGCCCTTGGTACGTGAAGGCGGTCCCGACCGCGCCGGCCAAGGTGGTCGTCGACGCACTGAGCGCAAGCACTATCGCAAGCACAGCCAATTTCGATTTCGCTGCATTCATCGCAATTCTCCTTCGAGTTGTGAACTGGTCGACCCCGATGGCCGACAGGTCTTTTCGATTCCTTTCCGAACTGCGTCTGACGCAGGGACTGCCGTCTCTCGAGCGGTCCGTTAGTGGACGTGCTACGCGCGCCCGAAGGCTGTCTTATGGCACTCTCTGCGGTATAACCGCGCTAACCTCGCGCCATCAGTACGACCACTTGGCGTCTCTCAGCGGGGCGTGGCGCTCGACCGCGCGACGTCAGCCTGGGACGAGGTAGAACCACGGCCCAGGGAAATCCGGCCACGGCGCGCCGCATCCCAGACAGGGTGGCGCGCGCCTCATGGGCATAACATTCTCCGGAATCAACGGTTATGATGGACGGGACGCCCTCGAACGCAGCCATGGCCTGAAGGATCCGCGCCCCCAACGCCTCGACGTCGCCCTTGTTGACGCCGAGGAGCGCGGCCGGGTCGACCTCGGCAAAGAAGAGCCCGCGCCAGGCGGAGGCGCTATAGGCGTCGGCAATTGCCGCCACGACAGCGGGCTCGCATGGCAGGAGGTCTGGCGTGCGCGACCAGACGCCCGCCACGCCGGCCGGGAGGCGGCAGAACACGTCCTGTGGCCGTAAGTCCAGGCAGTTCACGCCGACGAAGAAACCGGCATACCGCTGGGCGACGCCACTGGCGATGCGGAGCAGTTTCTGGTGGCCAATGCCGGCGTTGACTAGAAACACGCCGTCGGCTCCGCTGTCTCGGGCAGCGGTGACAGCCGACAGTGCAGGGGTTTCGTCAGTAGTGGGGACGACGGCGAGTGATACTCGCCGCCGTCCCGGGAAATGCGCCGCGAGCCATGCCCAGGCGGCGACCGCCCGGCTTTGCTGGCTGGTGGTCAGCGACATCGAGGACCTCCCAAATACCCCGGACCGTCGCTTCCTCGCATCCGCATGCACATTCCCATGAAGTGCCCTTGCGGCTTCGTGCGGAAACTTTTCACGGGTCGTGAAAAAAAGATGGCAGGTGAATCAGCGTGCTCGGCCCCGGCTTCGCGCTATGCGCACGTAACATTTTGTGGGCATGGAGGTTGCGACATCGCGTGTGCGGTACAGGGCTGTCTTCAGGTTATCGGCCGCCGCAGTTGGCAGAACAGCGCAGCAGCTCCCGGCGGGACGCCCGGGTCGCGGGCGGGCTCACAGCCGGAAGCGGCCTATGGCATTGTGACAACCGGGCCGCAATCGATAGAATGGCCTTGTACTCGGGACGACTTGAATGCACCCGGTGGCGGATGGTGGACCATGGCGATGGCGCCGGGAACCTGGGCGCAGAGCACGATCGACAGCACACATCTGACGGCGAATCTGCGGGCCGGCGACGAGTGTGCGTGGACGACTCTGGACGCACGTTACGGTCCGCTCGTGCGGGCGTGTGCCCTCGACCTTGGGCTTGCGCCGCATGCAGCGGACGATGTCCGGCAGGAAACGATGCTGGCGTTTCTGGAGGCGCTGCGCGCGGGCCGCTACGACCGGACAAAAGGCCGGCCACGGGACTTCCTTTTCGGAATAGCCCGCAAGAAGATCATGCGCATGCTCTTCATGGAACGTCGGCAGTCCTGGCAGGTGGCCGGCCCCGCCGGGCAGACATCCTTCTTCAGGGGGGTGCCCGATCCGAAGGCCGCGGCGGAGCTCTGGAAGGAACGGATGCAGGCGGCGATCGTTGCACAGTGCATGCGCGAGGCCAAGGAACACTTCAGCCCCATGACCTATCTGCTGTGGTATCGCCGGAGGGTGGACGGGCTGTCGGCCCGGGCAGTCGCCGATGAGACCGGCAAGACAGTGGCGGCAGTGAACATGGCGGTGCATCGCGTGCAGGAATTCCTGCGTCGGATCGAGGGCATCATTGCAGAGGCCTTCTAGCAACATGTCAGCGGACGACTCGCCGGGACCATATCGCGCCGCGGGCGCTTTGTTTCCGGATGTGCGGCCTGACCGCCGCGCGCCCAGCCCTGACGAGACCGTACTGTCGGAGAAAGGCGAGTCGGTACGAGGGGGTGACAGCGGGGGCAGCCGGTTTCCGCCGAACTTCAAGATTGTTGCCAAGATCGCGGAAACGCGACTCTCGATTACGTGGAAGGTATTCGATTCGCACCGCAGTGCGCACGTCGTCATCAAGGAGCCACGGCCGGCGCTGCTGCTTGATCGGGAAGTCGTCGAGCGGTTTCGCCGTGAGATCCAGCTCGTATCTCAGCTCCAGCACCCGAGTATCGTGCCGATCCTGACGCCGTACCTCGACGCGCCGCCGTACTTCTACACGATGCCGTTCATCGAGGGTGCGCACCTGGACGAATACTGCCAGCAGCGCGGTCTCGGATTGCGCGCGCGGCTGGAGCTGTTCCAACGCGTCTGTGAGGTGGTGTCACATGCCCATCAGCACGGGGTGCTCCACCGCGACCTCAAACCCAACAACATTCTGGTGGACGATGACGGCCGCCCGCATCTGTTGGACTTCGGGCTCGGGCGCGTCCTGTGTGGGGAGTCAGCGGCCGAGGCGTCGTCGGACGATGTGGTGCGGGGTGCTCCCGGCTACATGTCACCGGAGCAGGCGTTGGGCCGGCCGGGGGACACGCGTACGGATGTCTACGCGTTGGGCGTGATTCTCTACTTGCTGCTTACCGGGCGCCTGCCCATCGAGCCGACGCCCGAGTTCGGTGAGCTGCGCCGGCGCGTCTGCGAGCACACGCCACCGGAGCCTCAGCAGTTCAACCGCCGGATTGGCCCCGAGTTGAGCGCGGTTGTTCTGAAGGCCTTGCGGAAGGAACCGGCCGAGCGCTACCCGAGCGTCGCCGACCTGGCGCGTGATGTGCATCGCTGGTTGCACGGCTGGCCGATCGATGCGCTGCCGCGCAGCGCTGTGTATGTGGCGCGCAAGTGGGCTCGCCGCAACACGGCGCGGGCCTTGGTAGGCTGCGGCGCCGCCGTCCTCGCGGTTGCGCTCGTCACGTTCCTGGTGCTGTCGGCGCGCTATGCGGCTGGGCAGCGCGAGCGCGGGCGGCACGAAATGGCCGTGCCTTACGGTCGAAGCCTGGTGACTGAGGGCAGCCCCCTGCATGCCTGGGATGTTCTGTGGGGAGAGTACCTGCGTTACCCAGGCACACGGACGGGTTTGGCACTCTGGCAGCTGTTCCGCAAGTACCCCTGCGTCCTGGCGGTACCTGGACGACCGCAGTACGCGCTGGCCAGCGCGCATTCCGGTCGGTGGCTGGCCACGATCGAGAATGACGCGACCCAGCGCGCGCTTCTCCTGTATGAATCCGCAACCGGCCGCATTGCGTGGCGACGGCCGCTGGCACGATGCGCGGCGGAATGTCTCTGCTTCTCTCACGACGATCGCTTCCTGCTGGTGGGCGGTGCCGACGGCTTCCTGCGCGGCTGGCGCATCTTGGACGACGCCGCCCGGATCAGCATGGATACTAAGTGCGAATACGAGATTCTGGGGGGCGAGCCGGTTGCCGCGATCGCCTGCTCGCCGGACGGCAAATGGGTTGCGACCGGGCTTGGCGGTCGTCGCGGCGGCATCCTGGTGTTTCCTGTCGACGCGGAGGGCGAGGTGCACAGCCTGGCCCACACTGCACCCCGCCTGGATGTGGCGGGAAGCCCAATCCGCAGCTGCACCTTCTCCAACGACGGTTTGCTGCTGGCCTGCTCAAGTGTCCAGGACGTCACGGTGTGGAATGTGGTGACCGGCGAGCGCGCGTTCACACGGGATGTGAACCCCACCGGTGAGCGCCTGACGGGTCACGGGCCGCTCGCGTTTGACAGCGCAGGCCGTTTTCTTTATGGGGCATGGCAGGACGTGCTACGATTTGATCTGCTAGGCGAGCACGCCGACGCCGTCTTGCTGCCCAAAGGGCGCACACGTTGGGGAACGCGGGCGCTGTCGGTCTGCCCCGGCTTCGGCGACTGCCTGGCGGTCGGCTCGGGCGACGGGACCATCCAGTTTATGGCGTTGCCAATCGATGAGGGGGCCCAGGTGGCGCAAGTGCTGCCGGCGCGCGGATTCCATGACGCCGATGCGAACATGATCAGCATCTGCTTCATCGGCCAAGCGGGGACGCTGGCGTCAGTGAGCCGTGACGGGTTGAAACTCTGGGAGCTGCCGGCGGTGCTGCCGCAGCGGCTGCCGCCACATATGCAGGCGGTCAACCTGCAATTGCTCGACGAGCACGTCGGATTCGTGGTCTGCGATGAGGCAACCGGCGGCGGATCGCAGCTACACTTGCGCGAGCCCGCCGGCACCCTGCGGCCGATGCCCACTGCGTACGAGGGCGCGGCCCTGGCAGCGTTTGCGGTCAGCAATGATGCACGCTGGGCAGCAGTCGCGTGGACGTTGCGTGGGCAGGATTCGGTGAGCGAGCTCCTGGTCGTGATGGATCTGGCGGCGGGCTCCGTGGTCGCTGAGTTTCCCCGCGCGCCGAGCGAACGAACGCACCATCTGGCGTGGCATGGCGACGATCGCCCCGTGCTGTTGGCGTGCGTTTCAGCCGGCGCTGCTCCTGTGACCGGGGAGGCTGTGACCGGCGAGTTGCGCGCCTATCAGAACTCAGCGGGTAGTTGGACATCGAGCACTATGCATGTCAGTTCCGGCACCTGCAACCACGTGACTGTCGGCCCGTCCGGCGATTGGCTGGCCGCGACGTTCGATGGTTTCACTGAAGCAGACGGGACGCCTCATCACGGGGAGATCGTGCTTTGGCAACGTCGGCAAACGTCAGGCACGCTACCGGACGGATACGAGAAGCGCGTCTTTCCCGGCCGGCGCTACAACTGGAGAATCGCCGGCCTTGAGGTCCACGGCGGTACCCTGCTGCTGGCTACCACCCATGCCAGCAAGTCCATCAGACTCTGGGACAGTGGTACGGGTCGTGATATCGGCTGGCTACGCGGGCACATCGACGTGGCACGCGACTGCGCCGCGCTTCCCGGGGGGCTGCTCGTGACCACGAGCGACGATCGCTCCGTGCGGATCTGGGATGTTTCGGTGCGTGAGGAGGTCTGCCGCCTGTACGATGCGGCGAGCGGGACGCCCCGGATCTCGGTCTCTGGCCGCCGCATCGGCATCCTGGACGCCCACTCGGTCACGATTGCCGACCTGGGCGAACTCACTCGCTTCCTCGCCAGGAACGAGCGCCACGTGCGCGCGGCCCCTGCGCGGTAAGGGAGACATACGAGAACGGATTGCACGCTCCGCGCAGGTCCGCGAGCGTTGGCCAAGGATGTTGAGGGGTTGCGAAGGCACCGCGTAATGCTGGAGGGCGCTGCACCAGGCGATCATAGATAGACTGGCTTGCGAACGCGCGACCATCTCGCCTGTATGAAAGAACAAGTCTCATCGCGTTCAGCGTGTGCAATGAGCAAACCGCGTCCTCGCGCCGGCTTTTCGGGGCGGCATGCTTGGGGTGTGAGGACGCGACAGCATTCAGCCGTGCGGTAACGTGGGATTGTTCGCGGTCACGCCGACTACCCACCGCCATTCTGCGAGCGGTTTCCTGGCTGTTCCGAAGCAGGCCGTACTTCGGGGTTTGGCGAGTCCCGATGTCTGAGTGTTTCGTATATCTTGGGCAAGACTCGAGCTTCGACCGGCAATCCGCGGCCCTTGCGAGGACGTCGGAGAACAGCTTCGCGCAGTTCGTCGTTCTCGATGGCGATGGGCACTGCACTGCCACCGATCTCGGCGGTGAGGTCGTCCTCCAGGTAGTAACCCCATGAATTGCCGCAGGCGCACCTTCGGAGCTCCAGCATTCTCAGCTTGGTCATATCAAGGCAGTCGGGACAGTAGATCAGCTTCATCGGATCCCTATTGCCACATGCTCCGCATAACCCGCTTGCGGGTAAGCACGACTAACTGCATGCTACGACAACTTGACTGGTGAGACAAGGTTGAGAATTGGAGCGGTAGCAAGTCGAGTCAATGCGGTTGTTATGACTCCTCACTGTTTGCTGTGGTTAGGAACTGGGGGGCCGCAATTGAACGCACCGGCGATGTGTGTGAGACCCAGGGTCGTCATGCCACGTGGAATTCGCCGCGCGGCCTGCTGGATTCCTGCCGTGAACGACGCAGACGACTTCTCGCGCCGGAACGTCCTGTGCTGCGCTGCTGCAGGCCAACACGCCGCCGGTCTGACTCATTGCGCGTGCGCCGCCTGGCTCAATACCCAGCCGCCATGATCCGCTATGCTTCTGCTCGAGGGTGGCAGCTGCGATAGAGCGCCAACCGAATAGGCCGCACGACTACACCCGCTTGCGGGAGCGGCCCCGTAACAGTCCGCCGCGGAAGTCGATTTCCACGGGCTTTCACGCAGCCAGGGGGCGGTTGTGACCAAGGGCTGCGGGCCAGACCTTGAGCGCGGGAATGGCCGTCCAACGTCGCAGACGCGCCGCCAGACCATGCCACAGCGCGCGCAAACCCCGCGCCGCGGCCCGGCGGGCGTCCGCCCAGCCGCGCGGCGTCCCAAACCCAGTCAGTTTGCGCATGATCAAGCCCAGATTGAACGCCGCCGTGTGGATCAGGTAGCGCTTGGCGATGTTCTCCCGACCCCGCAGATACACTCGCCGCATCCCGCCGTCGTCCAGCACGAGCTCGAAGCTGCGTTCGACCCGCTCGGCCCGCTGGCGGTGTAGACGTTTGGAACGTGGACTCCGACGCCGCCGCCGGTTGCGATACACCGCCTGTTGGGCCTGACGCTTGAAGGCCTGCTCTCCGGCACTCTTCGCCGTCCACTTCTGCCGCCCGCGGTCCGGCTCGCTGACGTAGCCCCGCAACTCCACTTCTTCCAGGTTCACCAGCGTCTGCGCACTGTGGTAGCCCTTGTCCGTGACCACGTCCTGCACGTGCAGTCCACTCGTGTCAGCCTGCACCGTCTCGTCTTCGCGCACTTCCTGCAGCGAGTTGCACGCCTGCTCCAGCGTGCCCCACATCGTCGTCGTATCACCTTCGTCCGCCGGGTGCACCGCCGGCGCCACGATCGCACCCGTATCCAGGTCCACGGCGTGCTCGTTCTTGTGCGCCAGATGCGTGGTCCCGTCCTTCATCTTCGCGACCTTCGCGTCCGGATCATGGGGGTTAAACCAGTCGTCGTTGCTGCACTTCTTGCCCTTGCGCTGCCGGTCGAACTTCGCCAGGTCCTCCGCCGTCGGCGTTTCAATCCCCGAGGCCTTGGCCAGATCGGTCAGGAACTCCCGATAGCTCTGCCCCGTCTCCCGCCGCACGATCGAACGCATCGCCGCGTTGGCCTCCAGCGTCGAGGCGTCCACGCCCAACACGCGGCCCTTGAGCAGTTCGTGCTCGGCCAACCGCTTGAGCACCCAGTCAAACACCGCCTGGTGCGTCTCCAGATCAATCCGCAGCCGCGACCGATTCAGCGAGCTGTCGTCCGGCGAACCGGCGCCCGGCGCCAGCCCCAGGAACGCCCGCAGCGACAGCGAATCCGCACAGCGCCACGCGATCTGCCGCTCGCTGGGCAGCTTCTCGAAGTACCCCACCAGCAGCATGCGGAAATACACCCCCGGCGGCACCGACGGCCGACCCAGCCGCGTGTGGTAGAACTTCCGGCAGCTATCCTCGCAGAAGCGGTCAAAGCCCGCGGCGGCCAAAACCTGATTGAGTTGCTCGTAGAAGGGATGCCCCGGCGACTGCGGCAGGTCCCTCGTGGGCACCCAGAAATCCGTCTGCCGCTCCACTTTCCGCCGCCCCAGCGCCATGGCCGTGTCCTCCGTGACCTGTGATCTCCAAGCCGGCCGGCAATCTAGCATATCTAGCTAGCGCTGTCAAGGCGACTTCTGCGGCGGACTGCTAGCCCGGACCGCTCGAGACAACGACTTGGCTGGGGCGCAGCACGCGCTCGTACATGATGTAGCCACGCGCCAATTCCTGCAGCACGGTACCCGCGGGGTAATCGTCGCACGGTTGCTGCCGTACAGCCTGGTGAAGACTGGGGTCAAAGGGCCGGCCCGCGGCAGCGATCGGCTCGAGGTGATGGCCTTGCAGCACCTTCAGGAAGTGCTCACAGGCGATGCGGACGCCGTCGGCCAGAGTCCCATTGTTCTGCGAAGCGCTGGCCGATGCTCTTGCGCACTCGAGATTGTCGAGCACCGGAAGCAGCTCACGAGCGAGCTCGCACTCGGCGAATCGCACGGTCTCGTCCTGTTCGCGTTCCGTACGCTTCCGCAGGTTTTGCATCTCGGCCAGGAGCCGCAGATTCTCCTCGCGCAATTCCGCGGCCTGACGGCGTATGGTCGCCAGTTCGTCTTCCTTCCGGGCGGGCCGGACGGACTCAAGATCGTCGTCGCGCTGGGGATCCGGTTGGGCAGATCGCTTCGGTCGCTTGGAGTTCATTGTACGCCCATCCTGCTAAAAAAGGTGCTCTCTCTATCCATAACCCGGTCCACCAGCGACGTGGTGGGCTTGACACTGCAATCCGCCTGGCCGCGCTTGTGGTTCCACTTCGGCATGGACAGGTGACGGCGACGCCGCGTCTTCCACTTCGAGTACCGCGTCGCCGGGCACCAGGGAGGCCGTGTGCCCATCGGGTCCGAGGCCCAAGTGAACCAGGTCGAGTACCGGCGGCGAGCCGGCGATTCGTTGTGAAGTCCGGGCGTATTGCGCGGCCGCGGCCTCCAGATCGGGTGCTTCCACCGTCAGGGCATATATCCGTTCGGCGCGCAGCGGAGTGTGATCCAGCACGCACGCAGATGCGTGAGGTTGCGGTCCGGATGCCCGGCTGGAGCCACGCGCTCGTCCATTTGCACGACATGCAAGCTCTCCCACGGTACATCCTCGTCGGCCAAGGCACGCAGCATATTCCAGGGCGTGCGGCCGCCGCTCACGGCGATCACAAAACCGCGCACTGCCACGGCATACCGAACTCAGGGAGTGTCCACGTACCCCGGCGGCAACTTGTGCCAGACGTAGCCGGCGCGGGCCGATTCGAACCCCAGGTCGAACAGCCGGTTCATCTCCGTCCGGTCGAATGATTCGGTCGCGGCGGGGACGTAGTCGTCCGGGATGCACGCGTAGTTGAACTCGATTCCATCGCGCTTCGCGAACACGTAGATGCGGTACAGATCGCCAATGGCTTGCGCCCCGAGGAAGCTGTTGATCGTCCGGTCGGTGATCGGCAGCATCCCCCGCGGCGTCAGTCTCCACGAGTTCGTGAGGTGGCCGTTGCGCACGACGTACAGCCGTACGGGGCCGCCCCCGCTCAACCCCGTCTCTCGCGCGGCCGCCGGCAGGTCCAGCGTACAGCCGTAGAAGAAAACCTGCGTCACCAGCCCCCCGTCGACGTGCGTTTCTTCGTACCGGCGGCCATCCGCCTCCACCTCGAAGTGCACCGGAGGAAAAGCGATGGGCAGGGCGGCCGACGCGAGCATCACCTTCCGGAACAGCTCGAGCGCGCCGGGCCGGCCGCTGGTCGCGATGGCGCCCATATCCCAGATGACGAGCTTCCCGGCATCGAAGTTCGTTGTACCGACGAGCAGTCGCCGCCCTTGCTGGTGCGCTTCGGCAACGGCCGTGAAGACCTTCTCGTCCACCAGCCGGGCGATCATCCGCGCGAGCGGACGAGTGTCCGCTAGGTACTCGGAGTTCAGCAGGATTTCAAGCAGTGATCGTTCGCGGTAAATGTCCTTGGTGGAAATCGTCGTGAACGCGGTGCGCAGCGTTTCATCATACTCGGGTCCGAGGAATGCGAATGGCGCCAGCAGCGCCCCGGTGCTGATCCCGGTCACTAACTTGAAGGTCGGCCGGGCGCCGGCCGCGGACCAGCCGCACAAGAAGCCGGCCCCGAACGCGCCGTTCGCTCCTCCGCCGGACAGGGCCAGCACGCTGAGGGACCCATCCTCATCGCCGCCGCCGCGCGGGTTCACGGCTCGGGCCTGGTGGATCGACTGCACCAGACCACGCTGCAGGACCGAGCTGAAACGATCGCCCCAGTCGCGCACGTCGGACAGACCCGGGATTTGCGCCTTGGACGCCAGTTCCCGAGGCACGGCGTTGCGGGCCGGCGCGGCACAGCTGACTGCGATCAGCACCGGCAGGATGGCGAGCACCCAGGCGAGCGAAGCCCGAGACCCGGAGCCGCGCACGCGGCGACCGGACGTCGGATCGGAATACGTCGGACCAGCGATATCGTCCGTGAGAATCATGGAGGCTTCCTTCTATCCGCGTTCGTCGCACGTCGGCGACGGTTCATGCCTCGGGTCGTATGGGTTGGCGGACCCAACCTCGCCCTGCTTCAGTCTCCAGGGATCGCCGACTCGGTGCGCGGGCGGTCTGCAAAACTCGTGAAACTACCTCTCCTGTCAGCCTATTTCCACGTCCACGTTGTGCTCTTGACGGTCGTCGAGAAGTGGGATGGTTCTATCGGGGCGCTCCACGCCATCGAAGACAATCCGCGTCACCGTATTACCCCCGTTGTTACGGATGCTGATGTGGTGGAACGTCTCGCGGTAGCGGTAGTGGATCTTGAGTGATTTCCACGCGCCCGGCAGGACAGGCTCCAGACGAAGGTGGTCTACTTCCAGCCGCAAGCCCAAGAGCGACTCGGTGATAAGACGGTACATCCAGCCGGCGCCGCCTGTATACCATGTCCAGCCCCCTCGGCCGACATGCTGGCGATTACTGTACACGTCGGCGGCTACGACGTAAGGTTCGACCTTGTAGGTTTCGACCCCATCCAGAGTCTGGCTGTGGCTGATCGGGTTCATGAGTGACAGCAGCTGCCAAGCACGGTCGCCGTCGCCGAGGGCCGCAAACGCCATGGCAGTCCACACGGCGGCGTGTGTGTACTGGCCCCCGTTTTCCCGCACACCCGGCACGTAGCCCTTGATGTAGCCCGGATCCAGATGGGATCGGTCGAACGGCGGGTCCAGAAGCTGGACGAGCCCAAGATCTCGACGGACAAGGCGGTGGTCGACGGCATCCAACGCGGCTCGCGCGCGAGCCGGATCCCCGGCGCGGGAAAGGACCGACCAACTTTGCGGGAGCAGATCGATCTGACACTCTGGACTGGTAGCCGAGCCCAACGGTTCGCCGCTGTCGAAATACGCACGCCGGTACCACTGCCCGTCCCAGGCGTGTTGCTCGATGTTTTGGCAGAGCTTGGCAGCCTGCATCTCGCAAGTCTCTGCGAAAGCGACGTCGCCGCGACGCCGCGCGATCTCTTTGAACTGCATCAAGACGTCGTAAAGGAAAAAGGCCAGCCACACGCTTTCTCCCTTGCCTTGGCAACCGACCAGATTCATCCCGTCGTTCCAATCGCCACACCCCATGAGCGGCAGGCCGTGCGCGCCGAACTTCAGCCCGTTGTTGATCGCACGGACGCAATGGTCGTAGAGCGTTGCAGATTCTCCGGAACGTACCGGCTGGTCGTAGTAGCTCTCCTCCTCCGGTCTCACTGGGCGACCTTCCAGGAAATGGACACGCTCGTCGAGTACGCCGGTATCACCCACGCAGGACACATACCGGCAGACTGCGTAGGGCAGCCACAGGTAGTCATCCGATATTCGCGTGCGCACGCCCCGGTCCAGTGGCGGGTGCCACCAGTGTTGCACATCTCCTTCGCGGAACTGGTGCACCGCGCAGCGCAGCAGGTGCGCACGGAATAGGCGTGGTTCAGCGTGCACCAGGGCCATGACATCCTGGAGTTGGTCGCGGAAGCCGAACGCGCCGCCGGACTGGTAGAACCCACTGCGACCGTGCAGGCGGCACGCCAGAGTCTGATAAAGCAGCCACCCGTTGACCAGGAAGTTTATCGCCGGATCAGGGGTCTCAACGTGGACAGCACCGAGCGTGCGGTTCCAGTGCTCCCACACGCTTTCCAAGGCCTGGCGCGCTCCGCCGACGTCACAGAAACGGACAACGAGACTGCGCGCAGTGGGAACATCGCGGGCGGCGCCCAGGACAAAAACCACCTCGCATGCGTGACCGTCATCAAGTTCGAACACGGCTTGCATGGCCGCGCATGGATCGAGCGCCGGTCCGACCTTGCCTGATAGCGCGGCACGGCGCATGGCCGCAGGGTTGGCAGGGGTCCCGTTCCGACCAAGGAATTCCGTGCGGTCCGCTGTGACGGTCCGTTGCGGCTCGCTGACGGCGAGAAACGCGACGCGCTGGGGAAACTCGCTATTGTAGGGATTCCGTGCTAGAACTGCACCGGTCTGCGGATCCAGCTCGGTGACGATGTGCAGCGCGTTTTTCCACCGCTGTTCGCCCAGGACCCATTCGACGTAGCCCGTTACCGACAGGCGGCGAGCACGGCCGGACGAGTTGCGGATCTTCAGCCGACAGAGTTTCACGGGGGCGTCGATGGCGACATAGGTCCACAGCTCAGATGAAAGGCCGTTCTCCGCGTATTCGAAGACGGTGTAGCCGAACCCGTGGCGTGTGGTGTAAGGCATGGCCCCGCGTGCCGGGAGCGGCGCTGGCGACCAGAAGAAACCGGTTTCCTCGTCACGGATGTAGAACGCTTCGCCGCTGACGTCGCTGACGGGATCGTTGTACCACGGTGTCAGGCGAAACTCGTGGGCGTTTTCGGCCCAGGTATAGGCACCCCCGCTTTCGGTCACGACGGTGCCGAACTCCGGGTTGGCCAGCACGTTCACCCACGGCGCGGGCGTCACGTTCTCGGCTGTCGTCGTGATGACGTATTCGTGACCGTCGCGCGTGAATCCGCCCAAGCCGTTGAAGAAGGCCAGATCCGGCTCGGACGTTTCTGTGTTATGCGGCACTTCGGAGCGGCGCGCACGGGTTGGGATGAACTTGGCAGCGGCGGTTTCCGCGCGATCGCGACGCTCAACCTGTTCCGTAAGCGTGCCGGCTGTATCGGTAATGATCACGCGCGCCACAGCCTCTACCAGAATCTTGTCTTCATCAGAGATTTGCTCGCTGCGGCGAACGAAAATGCCACCCGGGCGATCCACTGGCTGGGCTTCGGTTCCAGCCGCGATCAGGCTCGTGATTTGATCTTGAAGGACCTGGCGGTACCCCGATTGATCTTCGTTCAGGATCACCAGATCGACGATAAGACCCTTCGCCCGCCAGTAGGCATGGGCTTGAGCGAGCTGACGCACGAATTCGATGTTTGCCTGGTCACTGATGCGGAGGAGCAAGATCGGCAGGTCGCCGGAGATTCCGTAGCCCCACAGGCCGGACTGTCCGCGCCGGTTGCGGGAAATGAGGCCGCGCGGGGCGCGGCGGCGCGGATCGGCAAAGAGAACGGCCCCGGCCAGCCGTCCATACAGCTGGGCGTCTACCTCGGTGGCGCCGAGCTGGCGCAGAACGAGTCGACTATGCGTCCATGCAAGATCGAAGACACGGTCCGCCATCCGGCTGTCCTGGTACTTCTCGATCAGGGCCATCACGGCGTCACGGGTATCCGCCACGCCCGTGACGAAGTCGATTCGGATCGTCGCGTCGGGCTCGACCGTAACGGCGCGCCGAATCGCGAGGATTGGATCGAGCACAGAACCCTCCCGATTGGACAGTTTCGCCACGTGCATCGCCGCCGGGTCTGCGAGACTGCGACCGCGCCCGACGAATTCGCAGCGATCGGTCTCGTACGAGGTCTCTCCCAGCGCTGCGCCGTGGACCACGGCCAGATGAAACATCCAGGGCGGGTGCTCGGCGCTCGAGCACGGGCGACGAGTGCAGAGCACAGCTTGGCGCTGCGGCAAGATCTCCGTCTGGACAAACAGCTTGCTGAAGACCGGGTGCGTGGCATCCGAGGCCGGGTCGGCCAGGACGGGCTCAGCGTAGCTGGTCAGCTCGATGATGCGCTTCTTCACTCCCCGGTTTGTGATGCTGATCCGGCGCAGCTCAATGTCATCCTCGGGTGAGACAGTGATTTCGGTGTGTGTTTCAACGTCCTCGTCGCGACGGCGGAACTCGGCCTGAGCCTGAGAGAAAACGGCCTCGTAGGCCGTGCTCTGTTTGAGCGTGGGCTGATGGGCCGCAGACCAGAACTCTCCCCGCTCCACGTCGCGGACGTAGCAGAATGCCCCCCAGCAGTCCCGCGTGGGATCCTCCTGCCAGCGCGTGACGGCGAGATCCTTCCAGCGGCTGTACCCCCCGCCCGCGGCGGTCACCATGACGTGATACCGGCCATTCGACAGGAGATGGACCTCCGGCGCCGCGTTCTGGGGATTGGTGACGACGCGGAGCGTCGCTTCAGCGCCGCCGGGACGCGGCCCGGATTCCGTGGCCTCGCCCTGGTGTGGGTAAAACGGGGCCGCCTTGGGGACGCGTTCCTGCAGCAACAGCTCCGTAGCTCGCAACAGCGGGTCGGACTGGAAGCGGCGCTGCATGGGACGATCGAGCAGGAGGTAAGCCAGCGACAGAAAGCTCATCCCTTGGTGGTGCGCCATAAACGAACGAATGACCACGCTGCGTTGGCCGCGTGGCACGCGCGCCGGCGTGAAATCGACCGCTTCGTAGAACCCGTGGGCCCCGAGCAGCCCATCCTTTGCCAAGCGGCGCAGATTGGCACACGCCTTTTCAGGCGCAATCATCAGGGCCAGGGTGCTGGCGTATGGCGCTACGACCAAGTCGTCCGCCAGTCCGCGCTTCAGCCCTAGTCCCGGCACGCCGAACGTGCGGTACTGGTGAATGAGATTGATATCGGTGGCGTTGTACCCGGACTCGGAGATGCCCCAGGGGATTCCCCGCCGCCGACCGTATTCGATCTGACGCTCCACGACGGCACGGCAACTTTGATCCAACAGGGTTTGCTCGAAAGTGGGCATGATCAGGAGCGGCATGAGATACTCGAACATCGAGCCGCTCCAGGAAAGCAGTGGGTATTGACCGCCCGCGGCCGTCAGGAGACGCCCGAGGCTGAACCAGTGCTCCTGGGGCAACTTGCCCTGGGCAATGGCGACGAAACTGCCGAGGCGCGCCTCGGAGGCCAGGAGGTCGTAGAAGCCTGGGTCCAGGCGATGGTGGTCGACGTTGTAACCGATAGACAAGAGCAGGCGCGACTTGTCATACAGGAAGTCATAGTTGAAGTCTGCCATTTCCTGGCAACGCAAGGCGAGCGTCTCAAGCTCTGCCAGGCGCTCGCTGGCGCGCCGGCCGGCCTCGACGATCGAGTGCCGCAGTTGCGCAAACCATGCGTTCTCCGCGGCGGGTGTGCTCGGACCCTGTTCGCGCAGGTTGGCCAGGATCTCATCAATCGACCGTAGCAGCATGGGGCTGAGTTGCGCGACGTCGCGCAGCGTCGGAACGTCATCTAAACGCCTCAGCACCTGTCGGAGATCGCTCAGGCGCTGGACCTGCTCGACGGATCCGCGTTGCCACAGCTGTTCGCTCGGCGGGGGGAGCTGGCACCATGGAGCGAGAAAATGCAGGTCGTCGAGGAAGTCGCGGCATTGGCGCTCGAAAACCTGCGCCCAGTACTTCAGCTCGTCGTCAGAAGCATGGCTCACCGCAGCTGCCAACTCGGTTCCGGCGGTGGCTGAGCTTCCCAAGAGCAGCCGCGCGGCGCTCAGCGTTGGCGGCGGAACCCGCCATTCGTTCTGTAGCCGCTCCAAACAAGGCACAATCTCGGGCGACGGCGTGGCGGGGGACAGTCCATCGCGGGGAGGAGACTGGCCGCGCGCTACGTCCAGGAAGACGCCCAGCGTGTCCATGAACCCGGCAAAGCTCTGCGGTGGAACGATCTTCCGGTCGGCCAATTCCAGCAGTCCTGGACTCAACGTGAGCAGCAGGCCCGCGAGGTTGCCGCTGTCCACCGACGACACGTACCGTGGGGAGAGGGGATAAAGCGTGCGTGTGTCATACCAGTTGTAGAAATGCCCGCGGTGCCGCTCGAGCGCGCCCATCGTCGCAAGCGTTTTCGACGTGCGGTCGATCAGCTCCTTGGCGGAGACGTAACCGAAGTCGTACGCAGCAAGATTGGTCAGCAGCGACAAGCCGATGTTCGTTGGGGACGTGCGGTGGGCAACCGCCGCCTTGGGGTGCTCCTGGTAGTTGTCCGGCGGCAGGTAGTGGTCCCCTGGACCCACGAAGGTCTCGAAGAAACGCCACGTGCGGCGCGCGACCTGCTGGAGGAAAACACGGTCTTCGGTCCGCAGTTGCGGTCGGCGGGGTTTGATTGGGCGGCTTAGCCACCACGCCACAATGGGGGATAACAGCCAGAGCCCCAAGATAGGCCCCGCCGTGTACAGGGTCGCGGGCCGTTCAATCGCCAGCATCGCCGCGGCAAGCAGCGCGCACGCCGGACCGATCCACATCGATTTGCAGAAGGCCGGCAGGCCGGTGTGGGCGTGCCGTTCGGCGTCGCGCGCGGTTTGCCACTCCAGGAGCTTCCGGCGTGTGACAAATACGCGCACCAGGGCGCGGGCGATTGCGTCGAGGCTGATGAATGCGTCGTAAGGCAAACAGACGAGCCCGACAGCCGCCTGCGCCAACTGCCGGCTCGTTGAGAGCACGACTCCTTCCAGGTGCAGAACAAGCGGGAGGTCCGGCGCTTTGCGCAGAACTTCGACGGCACCCGCAAGTATCACCGGGCTGGCGATGATCCCGAGGACGATGAGGGTACAAAGAAGCGGCGGACCCGGCAGGAACCACCCGAACAGCAGCAGAGCCGCCAGCCCCACCGGCGCCAGACTGCGACGCAGGTTATCGAAGATCTTCCACCGCGCCAGCCCCGAGATGGGGTTGGTGACGCGTCGGGCATCGGGGCCGGGAACACGTGGGAGCATCCACGGCGTGATCTGCCAGTCGCCGCGAATCCACCGATGTCGGCGCCCGGCGTCGTCGGTGTAACGGGAGGGGTGCTCTTCGAGCAAGACCACGTCGCTGACCAGACCGGCGCGCGCGTGGGAACCCTCCAGCAGGTCGTGGCTGAGGATGCGGTTCTCCGGGAAACGACCGCCGACGGCTTGCTCGAAGGCATCGACATCGTAGATCCCCTTGCCGATGTACGAGCCCTCTCCGAAAAGGTCCTGATACACATCGGATACGGCCCGAGTATAAGGATCGATGCCCGGCTCGGCGGTGAAAAGCCGGGCGAACCAAGAGTGGCCGGCGCTGGGCAAACTGACGCCCACGCGCGGCTGGAGAATGCCGTAGCCTTCGACGACGCGTCCGAGCTCCGGGTCGAAACGCGGACGATTCAGCGGATGGGCCATCGTGCCGACCAGTTGGCGCGCCGCGTCGCGCGGCAACTGCGTATCAGTGTCGAGCGTAATGACGAATTTGATACTGGGAAGGACTTCGCTGCGGCCGACGATCACACCGAATCGGTCTTTCGCTCCCCCACGCAAAAGCGCGTTGAATTCGGCGAGCTTGCCGCGTTTGCGCTCCCAGCCCATCCACACGCCCTCCTGCGTGTTCCATCGCCGGGGGCGGTGGAAGAGGAAGAAGGCGTTATCACGCTCGGCCCCATATTGCTCGTTAAGGGCTTCAATCCCAGCGCTGGCCAAGCGTACCAGTTCCGCATCGCCCGGCAGCGTCTCCTGAGACGCGTCGCGCAAGTCCGTCAGCAGCCCGAAGTGCAGGCGGGTGTCGTGATTGGCCAGGAAGCAGAGTTCCAGCGAATCCAGCAAATCCCGGACGCCTGCGGCGCTCGTGAGCATCGTGGGCACGACCACCAGCGTGCGGGCCTCCGGCGGAATCCCCTTGGAGAATTCCATCCGTGGCAGCGTCCGCGGCGCCACCAGCCGGGTGGCAACCCAGCTTACCACCGAAACGCTCAAATGACTGGCGCATAGGAGCGACGGGATCCCCAAGCACAAGAGGCCCCATGCTCCCAGGCCGTACCGAGAGGCGGCCAGCAAGGCTGCGGTTGTCAGGATCGCCGTCAGCGTGAGGATCGCCCCTCCATAAAGTACCAGTGGGCAAGGACGCGCCATTTGTTTGAGGATGGCGTGGGCCGAGCGCCGCACGCCGATCGCGCGCTCGAGGAGAGATCGACCCTTGTCAATCAGGTAGTATCCGACATGAGCCGCACGATCGTCACCCGCGGCCGGGGCAGTCCGGTCACGGGCAAGTTGGATAGCCCTCCGAGCAATATCTTCTTCCAGAATGGGGCTTCGCTTGGCGAGTCCTTCCACCACGTGGCGATAGCGATCACGGGTGGCGAAATCCATGTTGTTGTACACGTCAGCCGGGTCACTGCGGAGAGCACGCTCGACGGCGCTCAGCGTCTCGACGAATTCGCGCCAGTCCATCGCCGACAGGAACCGTAGGCTGCCGATGCTATTGCTCATGGAGACCTGGTCGGCCGCCTGGTCCTGGCTTTCCAACTGAACGAGCTGTTCGACGGTCTGATTCGTCTCGGCCAGGTGATGCTCAAGCCAGCCCATGGGAAGGGTCAGGCCTGGATTCTGGCCACGCAGCCGACGAGTGAATTCCGCAACGAATGCACTCGTGAGTGGCGGGTCCTCGCGGACCAGGTCGGCCAAGGCCAGCACCAGCTCCTTCGGCTCCTTCTCAGCAACCTCCAACATGCGGTTGGCCCAGAGGTTCGCAGCCTCGCGATCCCACCGGCACAGGGCAATCCGGATGGCAATACGGCGCAGGTTCTCGAGCAGGGCCAAGCGTAGCATGGTCGGAATGGCCCACAATTCGCCGAGCTTCAGGGTCGTGATCGCCTGGTAGGAGGCGACGAAGCCGCTGAGGCTCTCGGCGTCCACGCGCCCGTCCCCGTGCGAAATCAGTTCTAGGGCAATAGCGTAAACGCGGGGATAGCCGGCCAGCGGGCCGCTCACCAGGCGCGGGAGTTCGCCGCTGTACGTGCGGGGAAGGTGCCGCCGTGCGGTCCTGATCTGCTCTTCGATGAGGTGGAAGTTATCCAGCAGCCAGTCGGCGGCGGGCGCGATCCGCACGCCCTGCTTCACCGCGTCCGAGACCGCTTCGAAAGCGCGGAGGAGCGCGACTTCGTTTTCAGCCAAACGCGGCAATAACCGGTCGGGCCCGAAGCGTTTGTCGACCTCGTGTGAACCGGCGATGGTGCGGGCGTGCTGTCTGAGTTGATCGACGCTGAGTAGCTCAGACCGTAGTGGCTGCTCAACACGCAGTTCCCCATCGCGGCCACGGGGAACCCCGAACAAGCGCTGGCGTATCGAATCCATGGAGGCCCAACTGAATGCCAATCCTGTCTCCTGCGATCTGCCGTCTGCCAGCCCAGCCATCTCATACTCGGAATCGTGCGTTCGCGATAGCAACCGTGGAAAACCGGTCGGTCGTAGCAGCCGTCAGACCCATTACTACCCAAGGTTGACCACAGATGCCGCACGCAACTCCGACTGAATTCGCTTCGCGCTACAACGCCGACGCGACGCGACGAAAATGGTATCCGATGATCGCGAGCGTCATCGCCTCCGGGAATGCGCGGCGGTGGAACAGTAGCGCCTTCGTGAGGAACTTCCAGTACTGGCGTCGGCCGCGGCTCAGGACCCCCATGACCCACAGCGACTTGAAGAACGCCTGCACGTCGCGCCAGGATATCTGAATGCGTTGCCCCTGCGGACGATACTCGCGCAGGAACGTGAGGATGCGCCGGTAGTACATCCCCGGCGCGTAGAGGTGCTTGACGAGCGAGCGGTAGCCCTCGACCAACACGTCGCGCTCGAGCTTGGGCACGAAATTCAGGCTGGCCTCGACGTTGTTTCCGCTCGCGTCGCAGAGGATGCGGCCCTCCTGTTTGAGCCTTGAGAAAAGCCGCGTGCCCGGCAGCGCCTGGAGCAGGCCCACCATGGCCGTCACGACGCCGGCCTCCTGGATGAACCTGATCTGCCGCTCGAAGATGTTGGGCCTGTCGCTGTCGAACCCAACGATGAAGCCACCCATCACCTCGAGGCCTGATTTCTGGATCGTCTTGACGGCGGTGAGCATGTCGCGCTTCGCGTTCTGTACCTTCGCACACTCGAGCAGGCCTTCCTCCTGCGGCGTCTCGATCCCGACGAAGACCTTCTTGAAGCCCGCGCGGACCATCAGTTCCAGCAGTTCCGCATCGTCCGCCAGGTTCAACGAGGCCTCGGTCGTGAACTGCAACCGGATGCCGCGACGCTGCTCCCACGCTATGAGCTCGCGGAGGAATGCCTTCACCTTGGATTTGTTTCCAATGAAGTTGTCATCCACCATAAAAATCGGGTCCGTCCAGCCCGCGTCCACAAGGCTGTCCAACTCGCGGATCATCTGCTCGTTGGTCTTCAGACGCGGGACTCGGCCGTTCATCACGATGATGTCGCAGAACTCGCAATTGAACGGGCAGCCGCGCGAAAATTGAAGCGGCATCAGGGCATAGTGCCCGAACTTGATCAGGTCCCACCGGGGCACCGGCGTCTGCCGGATGTCGGGCCGCTCCTCGCAACGGTAGAACTCCTTGAGGTCGCCGGAGAGCATGTCGGCCACGAGCTCGGGCATGATGTCTTCCGCCTCGCCGAGGACAAAGTGTTTCACCTCGGGGAATCCCGCGTGGCCGGTGGTGAACAGGGGCCCGCCTGCGACGACGGTCTTGCCCAGCCGGCTGCACCGGCCGATGACTTCTCGCGCGGAACCGACCTGCGCGAGCATGGCCGAGACGAACACATAATCCGCCCACGCGAGTTGCGCATCGGTGAGCGCTGTGACGTTGAGATCAACGAGCTTGAGGTCCCAGCGCTTCGGGAGCATCGCCGCCACGGTCAACAGGCCCAGTGGTGGAAAGCACGCCTTCTTGGAGATGAACGACAGGACGTGCTTGTAGCTCCAGAACGTGTCCGGCGTAGCGGCGGAGACCAGCAACACTCTCATCGCACAACACCTCACTCGCAGGGAACCCGGCGGTCGCAAAGTGTCCGCCAATCCGGTTCAGACTTCCATCATGCATCGCTGCCTTCGCAGCAACCGAATCCTGATGTAACGGGGACGTGTACCCGCGCACGAGCACGCGACGGTTAAGCACCACAACGGTGTTGACGATGGCTTGTCCACTGGGTTCATCCCTGACGGCGTCGCGGACGCTGTTGCCGACGAAGAACGCATTGGGCCGGACATTCGGAGCGAACTTCGGCTCCGCATAGGGCGTGACGCCGAGGGTGAGCACGTGGATGACTTCCGTGTCTTCCAAGCGGTCGCCAAGCGCAGTCATGCCCCGCACGAGTTCCTGTGGCTCGCCGCAGGCCGAGCCGATGAACACGCGGTTGCCGGGCCGGATGGCCTTGAGCGCCTCGGCGGCTGTGATTAGCTTGGTGCCGCATAGATCACGCCATTTGTCGGGCATTGTGCAAGCCTCCAAAAACACAGCCATGGCGCGCGCGAACCGGTGAACCACAGATGTTTGCGCGGCTTCCGAGTGTTCTCGGCGCCTCGTGCGAGAACGAGCCGCGTGTCCCGGACGCCGCCGGCCGGTCCAGGCCACCCGGACGTGTGCTAGCGTCCGGCCTGGGCCTTCTGTCGCTGGCTCCGTCGTGTGGTCTGGCGTTCCGCCAGCACGTCATTCGCCGCGCGGCGAACCGCTTTTGCTTTCGCAGCGGCCTTCTCTTTCTTGACGCCCATCTGCGACCGGCTGCGAGCCGATGCCATATTCTTGGTATCCTTTGGCACTTTGAAATCCTATCTATCCGCGGCGCCGCCGGGATGCTGATGTCCCGGTCGGAACCGAGGGCGAGTACACTGGAGAACATGACGTTACCGACGTCCGACGAGGGCCGCTGCACGGCGTGGTCTTCTTCGTTCAGACCGACAGCCGTCGGCCCTGAATGACGCGAACGAGTACGACGATGAGGGCGACCACCAAGAGGACGTGGACAAAACCACTCAGCGTGTACGACGTAATCATTCCGAGCAACCACATCACCACAAGAATAACTGCCAGAGTCCAAAGCATTGAGATTCTCCTTTTCCGAATGCTGCCTCGTTCATCGCACAGTGCACGATCCACAAGCGGGCATAAGCACCGCGTCGCCCGTTCACGACAAAATCACGTCGACGCGGTTACGGATCCCGCGGGGCTACCGTCTGTCGTGATCGCCTCGATCGCGGTCGAAATGACCTCCATGGTCTTCCTGCCCGTCGCTATCGTGCCGCTCCTTACGTCGGCGATCATCGCGTCGCTCCGCCGGCCGGCGATCATCGTGCCGCTCGTACCGTTCCGGATAACGGTCCTCGTGTGGGCGGACGTGCCCGCGACGATCTCCGCCGCAGCCAGCCAACCCCATCAGCACGGACGGAGCGAACGAAGCCGCCAGTGCGGTTCTTATTCTGAAAGAACTCATCTCGATTTCCTGATCCGATCAGAGAATTCGGTTCGAACACAAAGCCGGATCGCCTCGCGCCGGTCTGGCCAGGCCTGCCCGCGACTTTCGCTCGAGGTCGGTCATCGCAAACTACGGCGCGACAACCTTCACAGTGAATTCCACCGACGTCGGCTCACCGGTCGCCGGTGTCCCCTTCACATGAACACGGTACTCGCCGATGGCCGCGTCCACGGGCGCCGCGATCTGGAGTTGCACATCTGGTGCGTCGCTCCCTTTGACCACGACCTCGGTCGGTTCGACGCTGATACCCTTGGCCGCTTTGACCTCCAGCGTCACGTCCCGCTTGAATGACTCGCCGCGGTGCAGCGAGACGGTCACGGTTCGGCGGTCGCCCTGCTTGATGTCCGTGGCCAGGGCCGGAGCGCTGATCCGGAAGGTTTCGTTTTCACTTCCGGGGGCGGTCGTCGGCGAGACCCAGTCCTCGGTCTTCTGCCCGGCTTGGTTTAGCGCCTCACCAGACTCTCGAGCGGCCCGGCCGACCGCGTCCCTGGCCGTATCCGTCGCCTCCTTCGCCTCATCGGCGGCCTGCCGTGCGGCATCGTTGACACTGTTGATCGCGCGGTTGGCTGCGGCTCCGGCCTGGTCCAGTCCACGATCCACGGCGTCGCCGGCTTTGTCGGCCGCATTCTCGACCGTGTCGCCGGCCCTCTTGGCGCTGTCCCGCTCGCAGCCCATGAGAGCGGCGACCGCAACCAACATTCCCACGAGTACCTTGTTCATCTTGCTGCTCCTTTAAATAACGAGGAATGGGTCATTCCTTCCTGCTGCTCTCGAGCCTCAGGTCTTGTTTCGTTTCTGGTCCTGCGATGATTGTCTGCCTGGTCTTCGTCTGCGCGCATCACGGCTGTACCACGATCGAAGAACTGGTTTGGTTCAAAACCGGAAGTCCTCCTCGCCAAGACCAGGATTGAGTTTCACCTGAGTGAAGACATAACTGCCTAGCAGCTCGTGGCCTTCAGTGTCCGTGTAGGAGTAGATTGCGGTCGGAAGCAACCATTCCTGATCCAAGTGCAGGATCAATTTCGCGTCGGGATACCGCCCGCCGAGTCCGGTGTAGGGCAGGCGGCGGACCAGGATGACCGTGGCTCGTCCGCCCACCGCGCCCTCGCCCTCATATTGGAAGTCGAGCTCGTTTCGGGTGGCGGCGAGATCATTCACCCGCTCCAGAATTGCGAACGTGCTGCGGAACCCGAATTCATCGATGGCACGCCGGCTGGCCTTGCGCGCCCGCGCATCGTGGATCGGCACCATCACGTCGGAGACGATGAGACTGAGCAACACGCCGGCGGGTTCCACCCGGGCCAAGCGTTGCCCTTGGCCGTCAACAAACTCCCGACGGTCGATGTAAAGGGCGCGCCGGGCTTGGTCCGCGCCGCTTTGCCAGGTCATGTACACGCTTAGCGGATCCGCGCGGTAAAGCACGTTGATCTCCTCGATCGGCTTCAATGTGCCGTTGACGCGCTCCTGCTTGACAAAGAGGCAACTGAAGTCGCCGGTCTCGCGCTGGCATCGCTCGCGCGCCAGGCGCAACAGGCCACGCGGGTCGCGGCCGGCGAATTCGATCAGCTCCGCCGTCGCCGCGGCGTCGATGATCGGGCTCTGCGCCGTCGCGTCTGGGACCGCGCCGCGTGCGCTAAATGCGACACTCGTCGCGAATGAAAATCGGTCAGCGGCGCTCTGCACGCCGGAAGTAACGATGCCGGCCAGACCGGCGCCGGCCACGACCAGTAGAGCGATTGTGGAGTGCGAGGTGACGATTCGTGGCGGACTCCAGGTTGTCATGGCTTGGCCGCGTGCCCGCGGTAGTTTCGCCTCCGGTTTTTTGTTCACTGGCCGCGGCATCACGACTTCCGGTATCCCACAACGATCAACACGGCTCCGCCGGCCAGCGCCACGCCTCCGAGGATCGGCGACAGGGGCACGCTTTTCCTGGTGTCGGCAGTAACAGTGACCGACCCGACGTCAACCAGCGTCTCGCGCTGCGTGTAGCTGACGCCTTTCCAAATGAGGATTGCCGCGCCGAGGAGGACCAGCACGACTCCGATAGCGATAAGTGGTGTGCGGCGCATGGCTCGTCTCCTTGCAGAACTGCTGAAAAGCCTTCTCTTCCAAAGGGCTCCTGGTCCAACGGCGTGTCCGCCGGTCACGGCAGCAGATCGATGACCTCCGCGCGGGCGCTGATCGAGAACGGGTCGAAGTTCAGGATGAACGCGTCGCCGCAAAGAAAGTCATCGGGGTTGAAGTAGTCGTCCCCGGTCAGATCGAAGGAATCGACCAACAGGCCGGTGTAGGGATCGACGTCGTCTTCACTGATCAACTCGATCACGCTCAGGCAGGGGTAGTCCAGCAACAGCGCCTCGCCGTCGTAAACGTACACGCCCTGTAGTTCACCATCGGCGTAGTACCTGATGTATATGTCCCAGCCGGTGTCGTTCTCAAAACCGAGCACGGTCCGGTTGGGAAGCTCGACGACGAGGATATCCTCGGCCGGATTGTCGATGATCGTCACGCTGGCGTCGATGATGATCGTATCGCCTTGCTGTACCAGGACCGGCGGCAGCGTCTGTGGCTCGGTCTGAATGACGTCGACGGCACCGATCAGCCGGGCGGCAACCTCCTCGACATCGATGTCGAACCCGCTGGGACAGCCGGCGACCAGGCTCAGCGCCAGGCCGGCCGCCATGATGCATGTCAAGTTCCGCATGAATATGCTCCTCTATGGCTAATGGGCAACGGTGTCGGCGGCCGACCGCCCAGTTGTGCCCGCTGTCGGCTCAGGCTCGCTGTTCGCAAGGGAACGATATCAACCATGGCGTTCCGTGGCGTTTCAGGGGCGATCCCTTTTTTCCTTGGTCTTTTTCGCCTTGGGCTCGACCTTGGGATCCGGCTTGGGAGGTTCGGGTCTCCGCGGCGGGGCGTCGTGTTTGTCGAGTTGGTCGGCGGGCCGCGCCCCGATCGGTGACCGGCGAGCCTTCATGCGGATCGGTTCCGATCGGCTCGGAGTCCTCTCGGCTGCGGCATCGACCTCCGCGCGTTGCCGTTCCTTCCGGAAGTGTTGTATGTCTTTCCCCCGATGCGCAGCCTGTCTTCGCTCGTCGTCGTTCACGCGCCGGAATCGCAAGCGATTGTCCGCGGCATGGAGATACTGCTCGACGGAGCTCGCGAGCGCGTAGCTCCGCTCTCCACGCCGCGCGTCGCTCTGGCGGTAGCGCACCTGGGCAGCCAGCGTGTGAAACGGGCGGGCGTCTTCGTGGTCACGCCGGTAGCTGAAGTTCGCCTTCACACGGCGGCCCCACTCGGGGTCCTGCCGGTGCCGCCAGCGCTGCTGCGCGTAGATCGGATCGTAGCCCTGCCGACCGGAGTGAAATGAAAACGAGGCGTAGAAACCGGAGTCGCGGTAGCTCGGCGCGTAGTAGTCGCCGAAGTAGTAGTGGTTGTATCGCGGCCGCACAAAGAGATGGTCGCTGAACACCGACAAGTTGATCACGGTCGCGGGCGAGTACGTGAAGCCGGTCCGGGCGTATACGCTCGACTTGAAGTACACCGGGGCGAACAGAACGCCGCGACGGTCGACCGAGTAATCCCAGTAGCCATCGACGAAAACGTATCCGCGCGGCGCCCAGATGTAATGGGCCGGAACCCAATCCCAATCGGGCTGTACAATCATCCAGTAACCGGGACGCCAAGCGTAGCGATCTTGATGCCACACCCACGATCCCGGTATCCAGCTCTCATCCGCCGAAGGGGGGGCGATGTTGGGACCGATTTCGACAGTCGCCGGCGGTTCCGGCAGGTATTGGATCTCGCTCGCCTCGGCATCGGCCCAGTACCCGGACGTCCACTGAAATCCGCGCCTGGTCCTGCCCCAATAGCCGGGCACCCACTCGCGGCCCGGCGGCAGGGAACGCCAAGTGCCGCTGACCCAGAGGAAATCGTCCCGCTCCTCGTCCCAAGCCCAGTAACCGGGAATCCAATCGACGTTTGAGCCTTCGGGTCTCTGGTCCGGCGGCAGCTCCTCAATCGACTCGGGCGGCGCCTTAATCACCACGATGCCCGGTTCGGGATCAAAGATGACCGTTTCGGCAAAGGCTTCATGCACCGGCCCGCGTGTGAGCACTTGTACCCCGTCCTCGAAATCCGTGCGGCTATTCTGTGCAGTGACAGCCTGGCCCCAGCCCATCCCGGCGCCGATGGCGGCGACTGTCGCGACCATGCACAGCCTCGACACATGACATGCGTTCATGATCTTTCTCCTATGTCGTGCATTGCTGCACTGCCTCCGGCGGCCAGGGGCTCACGTTGCCATGGCGCGCTAGGTATCCAAGCACGTTGGCCACTTCGTCCAACCGAAACGGCTTAGCGAAGACTCTGACCGCGCCCAAGCCGCAGAGGTCCTTCTCAACGTGATCGCCGAGATACCCGCTCATGAAGCAGCAGCGAACTTGCGGAGTAATCTCCTGGAGTGCTGCCAGTGTCCGGGGACCGTCCAGGCCCGGCATGCACACGTCCAGCAGGGCCACGTCGATGGTTTCGCGGTGGGTGCGGTACAGGTCCAGGGCTTCCTGGCCGTCTGCCGCCAGCCAGACGGAGAACCCTTCCTGCCGCAGCTTGTCGTGCAGCACGTCGCGCACGTCCGCCTCATCATCAGCGATGAGCACGCCGCGCGGCCGTGAAGTTGCGAGGATCTCTGCTGATAACATCTTGAAGCCTCCTTTCTTCAGACCGATTTCTCGGCTGCGCCACGATTTCGGCGCACTGCGGCGGCGGCAGGCGCGCCTGATCCTGGTGCCGTTCATCACCCGCTCGTTCCCAGATGGGAAAGGCCTCCGGGAGCCGGCTGGCTCCCTGTACCGGGTTTCCCGGAGGCCTGTTTCTGGCGCGCTCTGTGAAGCCCTGTCTTACGGATTCTCCGGGCCGCGCTACCGGGGCGCGACCACCCAGTACGGCTCGATCTGGTAATGCGCGTGCAACTCCGTCGCCCAGCCCTGATCAACCAGATTGGGCCAGTTGTCCTTGCTGAAGCTGACGTCGTCCGTGAGTTGCTCTTTCTCCGCGTTGAGCACGAACTGCTTCGCGTCGCGGTTGAGGGTCAGAGCGTGCCACGGGATGGCGAAAAGTCTGCCGCGGTACGAGAGGATGCCGTACAGCACTCGCCCCGTATCCGGATCGACGACCATATCATCGAGCTTGCCGACATCGTCGGTCTGTACGGTGCGGACTTCCTTGTCGCAGAGATCGCTGCTCTTCTGCCAGGCCGTCGTACGCTGGTTCCAGCGGTCGCGGTAGTTGCCGGTCGGTTCGCCGCTGCTGTCGGCCGCCAATTGCACGTCGCCGGCTGGCGTCCGCCAATATGGCTTCTGGTCGTAATACTCATACGTGGTTGTCGCGAACTGCTCGTTCGCGAGATCCGGCCAGCGATCCTTGGCGAAACCGGGGGCGTTCTTCAGCCGATCCTTCTCGACGTTGAGGATGAATCCCTTGCCGTCGTCATCGAGCCGTAACGATCGCCACGGAATGGCAAAATACTTGTCGCCCAGCCCAAGGAAGCCGCCGAACGACAGTACGCCGTAGAGAATGCGCCCGGTATTGGCATCCGTGACCACCTCCTCGATTCGGCCCAGGTTCTCGCCCGCGGCATTGGTGACTTTCTTACCATTTAGGTCAGAAATCTTGTGCCAGCGTCGCGCCATCGCGAAGTCGTCATTGCTGTCCGCACCACCGCGGGGCAGGCCAATGTAGGTCAGCATAGCCACGTCGCGCTGACTGACAACCTCGCCGGTCTGCGTGTTCACGGTCGCTTCGACGAGGCGCTTGTCCCCGACGAGCAACGTCACCATGCACACCGCGCCGGCGTCGGCACCGCGACAGCACTCGGCCCGTACCGCGCGACCGTTGCAGTGCCGCTCGGCAGCGCTGATGCTGTCGGTGAGCGAGTGCTTGGCGTCCTTAACCAGCGCCGCAACCTGCGGTGTGGTCATGCAGGAGGCCACGCTGCCCTGGGATGTATCGCCGCCGGCAGTCTTGTTCGCCTGGGCGAACGCCACTCCACCAAGGCCCAGTGCGGCAGCGGTCGCTGTCGCCAGAATGCTCCAGTGTCTGATCATTAGATTTGCTCCTCATAGTCCGTTTTCTCATGGTGTTGGTCATGTACGTACCCGTGTTGCGCGGCGACGTGCCGCGCGGTCAGGCGTCTTGTTTCATCAGTGCTGTCTGGCCCCCGAGTCCGTTCCCGCTCCAGGTCTCCGCCGGCACGCTCTCGGCGAGCAGGTACACCTGTACTGTGGTACCGGTCGTGAATACCCCAACCACGGTGCCGGTCGTCGGCTCGACTTCCGCGGTAGACTCACGCACCTCCACGCCGGTAATTCGCTTGATCTCCTGCCGCAGCGACTCGGAGGCGTTGGCGAACAACTGCCGGTGAAAGTCCTGTATCTGGGCGGCGCCGTCGGCGCTTCGTGCCAGCGCCCTCTCGGCTTCCGACAACGCTCCGTGCAGCGTGATCACCAGCGTGGTGTCGCTCATGACCACGGTCACGGACCTGGGCGCGTTGCCCGTCCGCTGCTGCTCGAAAATATAGGCCGCCTGTGCAATCTGGCGCGCCATCTCTGAATTGGGCTTGTCCATTACGTTTCTCCTTGGACGTGGCGGCCGTCCACGACCGCCGCAAACAAAAAGCCGACGTGGTTAAAGACCCCCAGGAGCTCAACCACGTCGGCTTGCTGTTCAACGAGCCTCCCGGCCGGGCCGGGTTGCCCTTCGTCTAGCCATACGACTCAAATCGTGATCGGAGCCGAATCAAACGTCACCCGCGGCTCCGCACATCTTCTACTGACGGCATGAATGCCGACCGGCATCTACAGCGCAGGTTGCGAGCGGATACGCTCCCTCGAAACAGAAGGCGTGACCGCCCGCTGGGCCACCTGGCCCAGTTCCGCCAACGCGTGTTTTCCATCTTCCGTTCGGCGTCGTCCATCTCCGTCCGTCAGCGGCAAGACGCCGGCCATCTCTCCGATGACATTGACCAGCTCACAGCCTGACGGAACGACGATCTTGGCATTGCGGCTCAGTGCGTTCTCGAGGGCCTCCAGCTTCCTCAGAAGCTGCGCGTTTCCAACGAAATAGGTGTTCGCCGCCTCGTTCACGAGCTTGATTGCTTGCGCCTCACCCTCGGCTGCAAGAATCTTGGCCTGCCGGACGCCTTCGGCCTTCTTGATCTCCGCCCGCTTTTCCCCATCCGCCCGTCGCTCGACCGCGTTGGCGAAGTCCAGGGCGGCCACCTTCTCGTTCTCCGCTTTGACCACCTTGTTCATCGTCTCCTGGACATCCTGGGGAGGGTCGATTTCCTTCAGCTCGGTCCTGACGATCGACATGCCCCAGCTCATGGTTTCCTTGCTCAACGTTCTTAGGAGCGCACCGTTGATGTTGTCGCGTTCGCTGTTCGCGGACTTCAATGTCAACGTGCCGATGATATTGCGGAGTGTGGTCCGAGCCAGGCTCACAATCTGACTCTGGTAGTTGTTGACGTGGTACTGGGAACTCTTGACGCTGGCCTCGTCGTCCTTCACCTTGAAGTAGACTTGGGCATCCACCCGGGCGTTGAGGTTGTCGTTCGTGATGATTTCCTGCGGCTGGGCATCGACCATCTGCTCCGTCGTGTTGACCTGGATCATCCGGTCGATGACCGGGATGATCCAGTTAAAGCCCGGACTGGCGAAGCGTCGATACTTGCCGAGTCTCTCGACGAGTCCCTTGTGCGTGGGACGGACAATCCTAATGCCCGAGAGGAAGATCACTAGAGGGACGACAACAGCGAAGATCAATGCATACACGATCGGATCCATAAGACGGTCCTTTCACATCAGTGTCGTGAAGTTCATACGCGCGAGGCCGAGGGTCGGATGGCATGCCAGACCATTAGTAACACCACCGCCCCGAGCACCGCGACCAGGAGGCTCCACAGGTTGAACTCTGTGCCCTCGGTAGGACTGAAGGTGGTGAAGAGCCATCCGCCAATCACCGCACCGGCAATGCCGACCCCGATCTTCATCGGGAGTCCCTCGCCGTCCTTGTTCACCTGCGTGCCGGCGATGTAGCCGGCGATGAGCCCCAACACGATCCAGCCGATTACTCCCATGACCATGGTCGAACTCCTTAAAAAAAGCCGACGTGGCTGAACACCCTCGGGTACTCGACCACGTCGGCTTACTTTTCATCGGGCCACCCGGCGAAGCCAGGTTGCCTTTTATTCAGTCATCCGATTCACGTGCCGATCAGAGCCGCCTCGCAGTTCGGGAGGCTCCACGCAACACTGGAAGTATACCGCGCCGGGGAGAATAAGCAAGTGGATTCTCATTCTGATTCTGATAAGATACACCTCAGATCGCCGGAAGAGCAATGTCCCAGCGGTAAGCGATCAGCCGGTCCGGCGGACAAAGGACCGCGTCTTCAGGCCGGAATAGCCGGTCGCCCGTGTACCCTTTCCCCGTTGTCGAGGCCTCCATGAGAACCCAAGGCGAACTCGAAGCCGCCATTTCCGAGGGGATCGGTCGCTTTGAACAAGAATTCATGGGCCGGGGCCCCAAGAACATTCAAACCCACCTGATAGATGATCTGCTCGTGGTGCGCCTCCAGGGTGTATTGACCGCGGCCGAACAGCACCTGGTCAGGACGCTTCCGGCCGAAAAGGGCCGGGGCTTGCTCAAACAGGTCAGGACCCAGTTGATCGAAACGGCGCGGCCGCTGATCGAGGCGATGGTCCAGGACATCACCGGGGTCCGTATATCGAGCCTCCACCACGACGTCAGCACCGTTAGCGGCGAAGAGGTCGTGATCTTCAGCCTGACCGATTCGCCGGTCATGCGCGAAGCAAAGAAGAAATAGGCTCAGGTGGCGCGCTCCCGGTGCCTCCCGAAAACTCCGTGAGCGTTGATGGTGTGAGGGACCATCGTAAGCCGTGTGCAGGAAAGCGGCGGACTCCTGGGTCTTGGACCGCAAGGAGGGCGGAGTTCTCAGACGGGACACCGGTTATAGGAGTTCGCTTGCCTTCGCGTATCCGGGCGATATATTGATACTGCGGAGCTTGTGAGGGCCCCAATGTGGCTCGCCAAATAAGCCGCGTCGAAGTTGTCGGATGACTAAGTAAGGGGCAGTCCGGCTGTGCCGGGTGGCCCGGTAGAGAGTAAGCCGACGTGATCGTGTGCCTCCGGGTGCTCGATCACGTCGGTTCTTTTGTTTACCCGGATTTCGCGGGATGTGCCGCCGACCTCGTCAGGCTCAACGGCACGTGGAGTAAGTGACGTGCCTGACACAAACGGCGAAGTCACTTCAGCGACACGGCCGCGACGGTCGGGGATAAACCCGATGGACACGCCGTCGTGGTGCTCGCCGTTGGCGCTTGTGACAGTCGCGGACAAGGGCGACGTGGGTGGCGTGTCGCACGAGTGTCACCGATATGCTGAGGATACAGTCGTTTCTCATGTTGGCGCACTGCAGCAGAGTGCCGCCCAACGCCTTTCAAACCAAGGAGAAAGCTGCCATGGAAACCCCGCGTAGCCATAGACGGAAAGAGAGCCTGCCGAGATCGATGCCGGCTGGCGCGGTCATGGGCGTGAACCCGCTGACCGAAGAGGACATCCGTTTTCGCGCGTACCTGCTGTTTCGGGAGCGAGCGCGCACCGGGGCACCCGGGGATGCGCTGTCCGATTGGTGCCGGGCACAACGTGAACTGAGTCCGGCGGCGCTCCACGCCAACGCACCGGTGCGGCAGGAAATGAAACGCGTTCGCTAACTGGCCGGTGCGTCGGGCGGCTACGTTTACAGCGCGGCGGTGCCTGCGGCCCGCCCACCGGCGGACTATACGGCGCGCGTGATACCGCAGCGCGACGGCGTTGCGATCCCACTGGAAGACGCACGCATCTTGTGGCAGCGGTGATCCGAGCGCCGGAAGAGAAGATAATGAAGAAAGTGACGGCAACCACCTGCCTGTTTCTGGATATCGGCGGTGTCCTGCTCACCGACGGGTGGGATCATAATGCCCACAAACGGGCGGCGACGCGCTTCAAGCTGAAGTGGGCCGAGCTGGAGGATCGGCACCACCTGACTTTCGACACCTACGAGGAGGGAAAGCTCACGCTGGACGAGAACTTGGGTCGGGTGGTCTTCTACCAAAAGCGACCGTTTACCCGGGCTCCGTTTCGGCGCTGCATGTTCGCGCAATCGAAACCGCACCCCGAGATGATCGCACTGGTCGCTCATCTCAAGATCCGGCACGGGCTGAAGATCACCGTGGTCAGCAACGAGGGGCGCAAACTGAATGCGTATCGGATGCGAGAGTTCAAGCTGGACCGGTTCGTGGACGCGTTTGTTCTCTCCTGCTTCCTACGTCCGCAAGCCCGACGCGGACATCTTCCGGCTCGCGCTGGACATCACCCAGGCGCCGGCCCAGCAGGTCGTCTACATCGAGAACACCCCGATGTTCGTCCAGATCGCGGAAGGTCTGGGGATTCGCAGCATTCTTCACACGGATTACAGGTCTACGTACGCGACGATGGCTTCGTTCGGATAGCTGAATGATGAAGAAGACATGCATGAAACCAGCTAACCCACGCATCCTGACGATCAATGGCGGCTCGTCGAGCATCAAGTTCGCGCTGTTTGAGACCGGTGACTGCCTCCGTCGGATTCTGGAGGGGGGGATTGAGCGGATTGGACTGCCGGAGGCCACCTTGCGGGTGAAGCGTTTGGACTTGGCGGACAACTTCGTGCGGTCGCTGACGGCGCCGGACTACACGGTGGCGGTGGACAATTTGATGGATTGGATCGAGCAGCGCAGCGGGCGTGATGCGTTGGCCGCGGTGGGACATCGCGTGGTGCACGGCGGGCCGAAGTACAGCGAGCCGCAGCGTATCACGGCGGAAATGGTCGAGGAGTTGCACCGGCTCAGTCCTTTCGATCCCGAACATCTGCCGGGGGAAATTCTGCTCACCGAGGCGTTTCATCGCCGATTTTCTGAGTTGCCGCAAGTGGCGTGTTTCGACACGGCCTTTCACCATGACCTGCCGCGCGTCGCACGGATGTTGCCGATCCCGCGCCGCTACGAAGCGCAGGGCGTGCGGCGGTACGGATTTCATGGGCTGTCGTATGCATTTCTTATGGCAGAACTGGCCCGCCTGGCCGGAACGGAAGCGGCAAAAGGCCGGGTCATCCTCGCCCACCTCGGCAATGGCGCGAGCCTGGCGGCGGTGCGGGACGGCAAACCCGTGGACACAAGCATGAGTCTCACGCCAACCGCCGGGGTGCCCATGAGCACCCGGTCCGGCGACCTCGATCCTGGGTTGGTTTGGTATCTGGCACGTACTGAAGAGATGAGCGCGAAACAATTCAACGAAATGGTCAATTCCCAGTCCGGGCTGCTCGGCGTGTCGGAGTCCAGTTCCGACATGCGCGACTTGCTCGACATTGAAACGCAGGACGTGCGGGCGGCTGAGGCAGTGGCGCTCTTTTGCTACCAGGTCAAGAAGTGGATCGGCGCCTTCGCGGCGGCGCTGGGCGGGCTGGACACGCTGGTGTTCGCGGGTGGCATCGGAGAGAACGCGCCCGTTGTCCGCTCAAGGATTTGCGATGGGCTGGGATTCCTGGGAATCGAACTCGACGAAAAGCGAAACGCGGCGAACGAGGGCGTGGTCTCCACGACGGCCGGCCGGGTTGCGGTCCGGGTCATTCGCACGGACGAAGAACTCGTGATAGCCGAGATGGTCTGCCGCGTCCTCGGCTTGGCTGACAACCAAGAGACATGAACCATGAAGACAAAGACTCCTTCCCCGGAACTACTCCACAAGATGGATGCTTACTGGCGTGCCGCCAACTATTTGTCCGTCGGCCAGATTTATCTCTACGACAATCCGCTGTTAAGAAAACGGCTTGCGCTGAAGCACATCAAGCCGCGACTGCTTGGCCACTGGGGCACGACGCCGGGGCTGAACTTCATCTACGTTCACCTGAATCGTGTCATCAAAGAGCACGACCTGAACGTTATCTATATCACCGGGCCTGGCCATGGGGGGCCGGGATTGGTGGCGAACGCCTATCTGGAGGGAACCTACAGCGAGGTTTATCCAAACATCTCGCATGACGAGGACGGGCTGAGGCGACTGTTCAAACAGTTCTCCTTCCCCGGCGGTATTCCGAGCCACGTCGCGCCGGAGACTCCGGGCTCGATCCACGAGGGGGGCGAGTTGGGCTATTCGCTTTCGCACGCCTACGGGGCGGCGTTCGACAATCCCGACCTGCTCGTCGCATGCGTCGTCGGCGATGGCGAAGCGGAGACCGGCCCGCTCGCCACGAGTTGGCACTCGAACAAGTTCCTCAACCCGGTCCACGACGGCGCCGTGCTGCCCATTCTGCACTTGAACGGCTACAAGATCGCCGGGCCGACCGTGCTGGCGCGCATTCCGCACGACGAGCTGGAGGCGCTCTTCCGCGGCTACGGCTATACGCCGTACTTCGTCGAGGGTGACGACCCCGAGAAGATGCACCGCCTTATGGCCGCCACGCTCGACAGGGTGGTCGGTGAGATTCAGCGCATCCAGCGTGACGCCCGCGAGAAGGGGTTCAAGAAACGGCCCCGCTGGCCCATGATCATCCTGCGCTCTCCGAAGGGCTGGACCGGCCCGAAGGCCGTGGACGGCAAACCGACGGAAGGCACGTGGCGCTCCCATCAGGTACCGATGGGCGACATGAGTCATCCGGGGCATGTGAAGATTCTGGAAAAGTGGATGAAAAGCTACCGTCCGCGGGAGTTGTTCGACAAAGCCGGCAAACTGCATCCCGAACTTGCCGACCTCGCTCCGAAGGGCGAGCGCCGGATGAGCGCCAATCCCCACGCCAACGGCGGCCTGCTCCTGCGCGATCTGCGCCTGCCGGATTTCCGCGACTACGCGGTGAAGGTGCCGAAGCCCGGCGCCGTGGACGCCGAAGCCACCCGCGTCCAGGGCGAGTTGATCCGCGACGTGATCGCTCGGAATCCGAGCACCTTCCGCGTCTTTAGCCCGGACGAAACGTCCTCGAACCGCTGGGGAGCCACCTTCGAGGTGACGAACCGCTGTTCCACGGCCGAAATCGTTCCCGGCGACGACCACGTCGCGCCCGATGGCCGCGTGCTGGAAATGCTGAGCGAGCATCAATGCGAGGGCTGGCTCGAAGGATATCTGCTGACCGGTCGTCACGGATTCTTCTCATGCTACGAGGCGTTCATCCATATCGTGGACTCGATGTTCAACCAGCACGCCAAGTGGCTGGACGTAGCGGGTGGGATCCCATGGCGTCGGCCTATTGCTTCCCTCAACTACCTGCTCTCGTCGCATGTGTGGCGCCAGGACCACAACGGCTTCAGTCACCAGGATCCCGGCTTCATCGATGTCGCGGCAAACAAGAAAGCGGAAATCGTTCGAGTCTACTTGCCGCCCGACGCGAACACGCTGCTCTCCGTGACGGACCATTGCCTGCGCAGTCGCAACTACGTAAACGTGATTGTCGCCGGCAAGCAACCTGCCCCGCAATGGCTCGACATGGACGCCGCCGTCAAGCACTGCACCGCCGGCCTCGGCATCTGGCCGTGGGCCAGCAACGACCAGGGCGGCGAGCCGGATGTGGTCATGGCGTGCTGCGGCGACGTGCCCACGCTCGAAACGCTGGCGGCCGTGCAGTTGTTGCGCGAGCATTTTCCGGCCTTGAAAGTGCGGGTCGTGAACGTGGTCAATCTCATGAAGCTTCAACCGCAAAGCGAACATCCGCAGGGCTTAAGCGACCGGGATTTCGACACGCTATTCACCGCCGACAAACCGATCATCTTCGCCTACCACGGCTATCCGTGGCTGATTCATCGGCTCACCTATCGCCGCACCAATCACAAGAACCTCCACGTGCGCGGCTTCAAAGAAGAAGGGACCACCTCGACGCCGTTCGACATGGTGGTGATGAACGACCTCGACCGCTTTCACCTCGTGGCCGACGTCATCGATCGCGTGCCCGCGCTCGGCCCGCGCGCGGCCTACGCCAAACAAGCCCTTCGCGACATACTCCTGGAACACCAGCAGTACATCGGCCGACATGGCGAAGACCTGCCGGAAATCCGAAACTGGAAGTGGGCTCTGACCCATGAATAGGCTCAAACAACTTTGGAGCAATCTGCGGTCAAGGCTCTGGTTTCTGCCTTCGCTGATTGTGGTGGTCAGCATTGCCTTCGCGGTAGCTGTGATCGAAGCAGATTCCGCCGGGACCGACCGCTGGCTGACCCGGTGGCCGCGCCTGTTTGGGGCCGGGGCGGAAGGCGCACGCGGGATGATGTCCACGATTGCCGGTTCGATGATGACCGTGGTGGGCGTAACGTTCTCGATGATCTTGGTGGTGCTGGCGCTGGCTTCGAGCCAATACACCTCGCGCATCCTGCGGAACTTCATGCGCAGCCGCGTCACACAGGTCGTGCTCGGGATCTTCGCCGGCATTTTCACTTATAGCCTGATCGTATTGCGCACCATTCGTAGCGGTGACGAGGGCGCATTTGTTCCAAGCCTGGCGGTATTCTTCGGTTTCGTGCTGGCGCTCGGAGGTGTTGGCGCCCTCATGTTCTTCATTCATCACATCGCCTCTTCGATCCAGGCCTCCAGCATCATCGCCTCGGTCGCTCAGGAAACCATCGCGGCCATTGACCGGCTGTTTCCGGAACAACTTGGACAAGAACCGGGCGAAGACGATGATGAGCAGCCGCTGGGCCCTTCAGCCGAGCGGAAGTGGCGAGCCGTTCCGGCCAGGAGGAGCGGCTATATCCAGAGCGTGAGTAACGTAGCGCTCGTACGCTTGGCGCGAGAGAACAAAACCATCGTGCGGATGGAGCACGACATCGGCGAGTTCGTTGTCCAGAACACGCCGCTGGCCTCACTCGCTCTGAACGACCCACCGGATGAAGAGACGATGGCCGCCCTGCAGGCGATTCTCAGCATCAGCCGCCACCGCACGGTGGAACAGGACGCGGCCTTCGGCATCAGGCAGATCGTGGATGTGGCGTTGAAAGCACTCTCTCCCGGCATCAACGACACCACCACGGCCGTGACGTGCGTGGATTATCTGACGGTGATTCTGGCGCGACTAGCCCCTCGGCACATCCCCTCATCGCACCGCTACGAGGAAGGGGAATTGCGAGTGATCGCCAAAGGCCCGAGCTTCGCAAACTTGCTGGCCGAATCGTTCGACCAAATTCGAAGAAACGCCAAAGGCGATGTCGCCATCATGTCGCGGATGCTCGACGCCCTTCAAACCATTGCCACTCTGACGGCCAGCCCACACCGCCGGCGGGCGATTGGCGAACAAGTGCAATGGATCGCCGAGTTGGCCGAGCGCGCCGTTGAGTCCGCCCATGACCGCGCGAGGATCGACGCCCGGCTGGCGCACGTGCGCGAAACGCTCGAAGCCAAGCCTGCTTGTGAAAGTGGCAGAACTCACAACCGGGGGATGCCCTGATGAAGGACAAGGCGAAATGCGATTTCCGTCAGGTGGTTCTCTTGCGACACGGGGAAAGCGTGTGGAACAAGGAAAATCTCTTTACCGGATGGACGGACGTTGGTTTGTCCGATCACGGCAGAGAAGAGGTCAGAAGGGCCGGCAGTGTGCTTAAAGAGCATGGGATTACGTTCGACCTCGCTTTCACCTCTATGTTGAAGCGTGCCATTCGAACCCTGTGGATTGTGCTCGACGAATTGGATCTGATGTGGATCCCCGTCCATCGTGATTGGCGATTGAACGAACGGCATTACGGCGCTCTGCAAGGGCTGAACAAAGCCGAGATGGCCGGGCAGTACGGCGAGGCACGGGTCGCGTCATGGCGGCGGAGTTACGATATCCGCCCGCCCGCACTTGATGAGGCAGATCTGCGACATCCGTGTCACGATCCTCGCTACAGGCATCTTCCCCGGGGGCAACTGCCTGCCGCGGAATGCCTGAAGGATACTGTGGAGCGATTGCTCCCCTGCTGGCGCGATTGCATTGCGCCGGCCCTTCGCTGCAAGCAGAAAGTTCTTATTGCGGGCCACGGGAACAGCCTGCGTGCGCTGGTTAAGAGCCTATCCCATAACCCCGGTTGCCCGGAGCGTGATGTATGCGCAGGCCAGGTGTAGCATCGCGGTGTAGTTGGCGACCTTCTTTTCCCAGCGGATCAGCAGTCGGCGGAAACGGTTGAGCCACGAATGCGTACGCTCCACGACCCAACGCCGCGCGCGATAGCCTGGGACACGTGCCTGGGCGTGCCGCTCCGCGCCGCGCGCCACGATGTGGGCCGTGTAGCCCCACTTGGCCACCAGTTCACGCACATCGGGGTAGTCGTAGCCTTTGTCCATGCACATGTTCTGCTTCCGCCGCGCCGGTCGGGCCACGGCCAGGTTGTTCAGCGTTCGGCCCACCAGTTTCTTGTCATGCCGGTTGGCGCCGGCCACCGCCAGCGCCAGGGGGACGCCGCCGCCGTCGGTGAGCAAGGAACGCTTGGTACCGCTCTTGGCCCGATCCGTCGGGTTTTTCCCGCATTTTTTCCCCGCCCAGCGGGGCCTTGGTCATGGCGCCATCGAGGCTCTGCCATTGCCACTGGATGCCCTTCAACGCGTCGTACTCCAACAGCCCAGCCTGCCACAGCCGGCGAAACACGCCGCGCTGCACCCACTGCTGGAAGCGCCGGTGAAGCGTGCTGCCGGAGCCGAACTCGCGCGGCACCGCTTTCCACTGGCAACCGGTACGCAGCACGTAGAAAATCCCGTCGGCGATCTTCCGGTTGTCGATCCACGGCCGGCCACCCTTGGGATGCCGCCGCGGCCGCGGCAGCAGCGGCTCGATTCGCACCCACATCGCGTCCGGCATGCGCCATTCGCGCGCCACTCCGTTGTCGTCCATCCCTGGACCTCCTCGCTCAATCGGCACACCCTTGCCGTGGCGGGGATTATATCTTCAGGGACAGTTATGGGATAGGCTCTAAGTATCTCGACGATATTTCTGATGCCGATATCGCAGATATAAACATTCCCACGGGAATTCCCCTTGTGTACGAACTGAACGAATCGATTAAACCGCTCCGCCATTATTATCTCGGGGATGCTGCCTCTCACGAGCCAGGTGCCCTGCCCCGAGCGGTGCTCGCCGACGGTGATGAAGCAAATACGGGGGAGCAGGAATGACAGACAAAGTGAATAGCATGAACCTCGGCACGGTAGTCTCGGTGCGCGGCAGCGTCGTGGATATTCGGTTCGAAGAACATGTGCCACCAATCTACTCGGTGCTACGCGCTGGAGATGAAGGGCGAATCGTCATTGAAGTGCTGGCGCAACTGGATGCGCGTCGTGTGCGCGGGATTGCGTTGACCCCTACCCAGGGTCTTGCTCGCGGCATGGCGGTGAAGGACACGGGCGGCCCGTTAAAGGCGCCGGTGGGCAAAGGGGTGCTTTCGCGTATGTTCGACGTGTTCGGCAACGCCATCGACCGCGGAGCGGCGTTGTCCGACGTCCAGTGGCGTTCCGTGCATCGGACTCCGCCCCCGCTGGCACGACGTTCCACCAGGTCTGAGATCTTTGAAACGGGCATTAAGGTCATCGATGTGCTCGTGCCGCTGGAGCGCGGCGGCAAGGCGGGACTGTTCGGCGGGGCGGGCGTTGGCAAGACAGTATTGCTAACCGAAATGATCCACAACATGATCGGGCACCATGAGGGCGTCAGTTTGTTCTGCGGTATCGGCGAACGCTGTCGCGAAGGCGAGGAGCTTTACCGCGAGATGAAGGAGGCCGGCGTGTTGCCGAACATGGTGATGATCTTCGGCCAGATGAACGAGCCACCGGGCAGCCGCTTCCGCGTAGGCCACGCCGCGCTGACGATGGCCGAGTATTTCCGGGACGACGAGCACCGCGACGTGCTGTTGCTCATCGATAACATCTTTCGCTTCATCCAGGCCGGCATGGAGGTGTCCGGCTTGATGGGCCAAATGCCGTCGCGTCTGGGCTATCAGCCCACGATGGGCACCGAGTTGGCGCGGCTTGAGGAGCGCATCGCCAACACGGATACCGGCGCCATCACTTCCATTCAGGCGGTGTATGTGCCAGCAGACGATTTCACCGATCCGGCGGCGGTGCATACGTTCTCGCATCTCTCCGCCTCCATTGTGCTCTCGCGCAAGCGGGCGAGCGAGGGGCTGTTCCCGGCCATCGACCCGCTGCAATCCAGCTCCAAGATGGCCACGCCGGGCATCGTCGGCCAGCGGCATTACGGCCTGGCGCAGGAAATCCGGCGCACGCTCGCGCAATACGCGGAACTCAAAGACATCATTGCCATGCTCGGCCTGGAACAGCTTTCGCCGGAGGACCGCAACGTCGTCGCCCGCGCCCGCCGGTTGGAACGTTTTCTCACCCAGCCCTTTTTCACGACCGAGCAGTTCACCGGCCTCCAAGGAAAGCTCGTCAGCCTCAAGGACGCGCTGGACGGCTGTGAGCGAATCCTGCACGACGAATTCAAAGACTACCCCGAGAGCGGCCTTTACATGATCGGGACGATCAGCGAAGTGAAGGGAAAACCGAAACCCGCCCCGCCTGCGGCACCAGCCAAGCCTGAGCCAAAGCCCGCAGCGAAACTTCAAGCGAAGGTCGACCATGCCGCCGACACTCATGAATCTTAAGGTTCTCCTGCCTTTCCAGGTCTTCGCCGAGAAAACCGGCGTGTCGCGCATCGTCGCGGAGACCCGCGAGGGTTCGTTCGGGCTCTTGCCACAGCGACTCGATTGCGTGGCAGCACTCACGCCGGGAATTCTGATCTACGAAACCGAAGTGGAGGGCGAGTTCTATGTGGCCGTGGATGAGGGGGTGCTGGTCAAGACCGGCCCGGACGTGCTCGTCTCCGTGCGCCGGGCGCTGGGCGGAACGGACCTCGGCCAACTGCGCGATGCGGTGGAGAAGGAGTTTTTAACCCTGGACGAGCACGAGCAAATGGTGCGCTCGGTCATGGCGAAACTGGAAGCTGGATTCCTGCGTCGCTTCGCGGGTTTTCAACATGAATGACAAGCCAAAGAACACCTCTAAGATCGAGCCGACCTTCGCTGGGCAGGTCGGGGCGAAGGCGGCGCGCAAGCTCAAGGCGCGGCGGAACTCCACGCGGGGCGTCTGGTTTGGCCTGGGCATGATGGGGCTCATCGGCTGGTCGGTGGTCGTACCGACGCTGCTTGGCGCAGCGCTCGGTCGCTGGTTGGACCAGCGCCATCCGGGAGCCTATTCCTGGACGCTGGCGCTCTTGGCTGCCGGGCTCGCGATTGGTTGTTTGAATGCGTGGCATTGGGTTGCCAAGGAAGACAAGGCGATGCGGGACGAACAGGAGGATGGCGATGAATGAACTTGTGACTTTGGCACTTGCGTTGGTAGTGGGCCTCTTGCTCGGCGCGATCTTCTTCGGCGGCCTGTGGTGGACCGTCCGCAAGGGCGTGTTGTCCAAACATCCGGCGACTTGGTTTCTAGGTAGCATGCTATTGCGGACCGGTATCATCCTCGGTGGATTTTACCTTGTTTCGGGCGGTCATTGGGAGCGCCTGGTAGCCTGTCTGCTCGGATTCGTCACCGCGCGTTTCATCGTGACGCGGCTTTCCAGGCCGCCCGTCGAGCACCACAACCCCCCAGTGAGGGAGGCCAGCCATGCGCCTTAGTCCCGATCAGATGATCTTCTGGCAGCACGGGTTTCTCAAACTCAACGCCACCCTTGTGTTCACGTGGGGACTGATGCTCGTGCTGGCCGTCGGTTCAAAACTCATTACGCGCAAACTCTCCACGGGCCTGCAACGTTCCCGCTGGCAGAACCTGCTGGAAATCGTCGTCACCGCTATCGAGAAGCAAATCGAAGAGGTGGGGCTTCACCGCCCGAAGAAGTATCTCGGCTTTCTGGGCACGCTCTTCCTGTTCGTCGCCGCGGCCAGCCTCTGCACCATCATTCCCGGCTACGAGCCGCCGACGGCTTCGCTCTCGACCACCGCGGCACTCGCGCTGTGCGTGTTTGTGGCCGTGCCGCTTTTCGGCATCGAGGAACAGGGCGTGGGCAGCTATCTCAAGTCCTACGTGCAGCCGACGTTCATCATGCTGCCGTTCAATATCATCAGCGAAATCTCCCGTTCGCTGGCCCTGGCCGTGCGCCTGTTCGGCAACATGATGAGCGGGGCGATGATTATTGGTATTCTGCTGACCATCACGCCCTTCATCTTTCCGATCGTCATGACGGCGCTCAGTCTGCTCACTGGGATGGTGCAGGCCTACATATTCAGCATCCTGGCCGCGGTTTACATCGCCGCCGCCACGCGCACGCGCAAGCCCGCGCCTGATGTCGCACCCACACGTGAAGCAGCAACGCAATAACCAAAGGACAGACACATGGATAACATGACCATCATCGCAGTTGCCTCAATCGTCACCGCCGGCATCACCACCGGGTTTGGCACCATGGCCCCGGCGCTGGGCGAAGGGCGAGCGGTCGCGACGGCGCTGAATTCGCTGGCTCAGCAGCCCGACGCCTCCGCCACCATCACGCGGACCCTGTTTGTTGGTCTGGCGATGATCGAGTCCACGGCCATCTATTGCTTCGTGGTCTCGATGATTCTCATCTTCGCCAACCCATTCTGGAACCACGTCATCGCTCAAGCTGCAGGAAAGTGAACCCATGTTAATCGATTGGTTCACCGTCGGAGCACAGGCACTCAACTTTCTCATCCTGGTATGGTTGCTGAAGCGTTTTCTTTACAAGCCCATCCTCCACGCCATCGACGCGCGGGAGAAGCGGATCGCTACGGAACTCGCTGATGCCGACGCGAAGAAGGCTGAAGCCCAAAAGGAGCGCGACGAGTTCCAGCACAAGAACGAGGAGTTCGACCAGCAGCGCGCCGCGCTCGTGAGCAAGGCGACGGACGAGGCAAGAGCCGAACGTCAGCGGCTCCTCGACGAAGCGCGGCAGGCGGCCGACGCCTTGAGTGCCAAGCGACAGGAAGCGCTGAGAAATGAAGCCCGTAACCTAAACCAAACCATCAGTCGCCGGACGCAGCAGGAAGTGTTTGCCATCGCGCGAAAGGCGCTGACGGATCTCGCCACGACGAGTCTGGAAGAACACCTGGGCGAGGTGTTTACTCGCCGCTTGCGAGAGATGGACGCCGAGGCGAAGGCAGTCCTCGCCGAGGCCCTCAAGACAGCCTCTGCCCCCGCGCTCGTGCGTAGCGCCTTTGACCTGCCTGTGGAGCAACGCGCAGCGATACAAAATGCGCTCAACGAAACCTTCTCGGCTGAAGTCCACGTCCGGTTCCAAACCGCGCCGGACGTGGTGAGCGGGATCGAACTCACCGCGAATGGACAAAAAGTGGCCTGGAGCATCGCGAATTACCTCGCGTCGCTGGAAAAGGGTGTCGCCGAACTTCTGAAGGAGAAGGGCACACCCGAAGCCGAGGCCGAGCCTAAAGTTGAAGAACCTAAGCCCGAAACGAAGAGCCAATGAACACTGCGCCTGAAAGCTTGCAGAGTGTCCTCGACCGCACGTTTGCTGGCATAAGCGACGTGCGGGGAGCCTTCACGCCGCAACTGACGCCGCACGAGGTAGGCACGATCATCAGCGTCTCCACGGGCATTGCCCGGGTTTCCGGACTTCCCGGCGTGGGCTTTGACGAGCTGGTGGAGTTTCCCGGCGGCGTGTTCGGCATCGCGTTCAACGTGGACGAGGACGAAGTCGGCGTCGTGCTGCTCGGCGAATACTGGCATCTGCACGCAGGCGATGAAGCCGAGCGCACGGGCCGGGTTATGGACGTAGCCGTGGGCGACGGATTGCTGGGACGCGTCATCGACCCGCTCGGTCGGCCACTTGATAACAATGGGCTGGTGACCACCGAGGAGCGCTTGCCCATCGAACGCCCCGCCGCACCCATCATGGACCGCGCGCCCGTCACCGTGCCGCTCCAGACCGGCCTCAAAGTCGTCGATGCGCTCATTCCCATAGGGCGGGGCCAGCGCGAGTTGATTCTGGGGGACCGGCAGACAGGCAAAACCGCCGTTGCGATCGACACCATCCTCAGCCAGCGCGGCCAGAATGTCCTGTGTGTCTACTGTGCCATCGGTCAGCGCGCTTCCGCAGTGGCGAAGACCGTGGCCATCTTGCGGGAGAAGGGCGCAATGGACTACACCGTCGTGGTCGTGACCGAGGGCAACGACCCACCAGGTCTCGCCTACATCGCTCCATACGCCGGGACCAGCATCGCGGAGTTTTTCATGGAAGCGGGTCGCGACGTGCTGATCGTCTACGACGATCTCACCCATCACGCCCGCGCCTATCGCGAAATCTCTCTCTTGCTGCGCCGTCCGCCCGGGCGCGAAGCGTTTCCCGGCGACATCTTCTATATTCACTCGCGGCTGCTGGAGCGCGCAACGCACTTGCGCGAGGCACTCGGCGGCGGCTCGCTCACCGCGCTGCCCATCATCGAAACTGAAGCGCAGAACATCTCCGCCTACATTCCGACTAACCTGATTTCCATCACGGACGGGCAGGTCTACCTCTCGCCGTCGCTGTTCGAATTGGGCGTGCTGCCCGCGGTCGATGTCGGCAAATCCGTTTCGCGCGTTGGCGGTAAAGCGCAACGCGCGGCCTACCGCGCCGTGGCGGGCGACCTCAAGCTCGCCTATGCCCAATTCGAGGAACTCGAGACCTTTTCCCGCTTCGGCGCCCGCCTGGATGAGGACACCCGCAAGATCATCGAGCACGGACGGCGAATTCGCGCCTGCCTCAAACAGCCGGAATTCGCGCCGGTTTCCGTACCCGCGCAGATCGCCGTGCTGCTGGCCTTGACCGCGGACCTCTTCGACTCGGTGCCGATTGACCAGATGACGGACGCCGAGCACGCCCTGCGCGAGGCGGCGGCGGATATCCCGGCGGAGGTGCGCGAGCGACTGGATACCGCCGAGAAGTTGAGCGACGAGGATCGCGAAGCGATTACTGACATCGCTCGCGAATCGCTCAGGGAGTTCTCGCCCGAGCCAGGCTCCGAGTCTGATCCTGAAAAGAAAGCCACAGAGCAACCGGAATCTGAACACAGAACCGAACCACAGTCCTAGCCCAAGCATGAGACTGGGCCTGGCTGAATCACGAAAGGAAGCACAGGATGACACAAGAGAGGGCTTTACTCACCAATGACTCACTGGTCGAGCTGGAATCAGCTCACGAGCCGCCGTGCCTCTCGCTTTACCAGCCGACCTGTCGGCGCCATCCAGAGAATCAGCAGGACCCGATGCGGTTTCGCAATCTCGTAAAGGAGCTGGAGACATCCCTCCGGCAGAAGTATCCGGCCGTCGAGGCCCGACTCCTGCTGGAACCTTTTGAAGCCCTCGCCCACGATCATGACTTCTGGACCCACACCCTGGGTGGCCTGGCCGTGCTGGGCGGGCCGGGCTTGTTTCGAGTGTTCCAGCTTCAGCGGCCGGTCGCGGAATTGGCCGTTGTGGCCGACAGCTTTCACACCAAGCCCTTGCGACGCTTTCTGCAATCGGTCGATCGTTATCAGGTTCTTGGGCTGAGCCTGCGCAAGATCCAACTCTTCGAGGGAGACCACAACGTGCTCGACGAGATCGACCCGGCACCGGGCGTCCCGCGGACGATCACCGAGGCGCTGGGCGAAGGACTGACCGATCCGCATTCGACCGTCGCTTCCTATGGCGGCGCCGGTCGGTCCGGCACGCCCATGCACCACGGCCACGGCGGGAAGAAGGACGAGGTGCAGATCGACGCCGAGCGGTTTTTTCGGGCCATCGACCGCGCAGTGCTCAAGCACCATTCCCAGCCATCGGGCCTGCCGCTAATCCTTGCGGCCCTGCCGGAGCATCATCATCTATTCCACCGCGTCAGCCATAACCCCTTCTTGCTGGCAGAGGGACTCTCGATCAATCCCGATGCCCAGCCGATCGATGAACTTCGGGAACGCGCCTGGCAAGTTGTAGAGCCGCAGTATCGGTCGCGGCTGGCTACGCTGGCCGACGAGTTCGCCGTGGCGAAGTCCAAAGGGCTTGGCAGTAACGACCTGGCGGAGGTTGCCCAGGCGGCGGCCAACGGACGGGTCGCCACGCTCCTAATCGAGGCCGATCGCCAAATTGCCGGCCGGCTCGACGGCTCGACGGGGCAGGTCGAAGTTGCTGACCTGAGCCACCCGCAAGTCGATGATCTGCTCGACGATCTGAGTGAACTGGTAGGGAGGATGGGCGGGCGGACCCTGGTCGTTCCGGCCGAGCAATTGCCCGGACAGACGGGACTGGCCGCTATTTACCGATATTGAACCAATCACATTCACGGAGAAAGAATACCATGCAGATCCAAATCAACACTGATCATAATATTGAGGGGTGCGAGGCGCTGGCTGATCAGTTCCGTAACTCAGTAGAGAGCGCCCTGAACCGATTCAGCGATCACATCACACGAGTGGAGGTCCACCTGAGCGACGAAAACAGCGACAAGAAGGGCGGCCATGACGCCATACGTTGCATGATGGAAGCCCGTCTCGAAGGCCGTCAACCCATCGCAGTGACGCACCAGGCCGCGACTTTGGACCAAGCCGTCGACGCCGCCGCAGGTAAGTTGACCAGTTTGATTGAGCACACGCTCGGGCGGCTGCGCGAGCAACAGAGTCACCGGACAGACCCTGACCCATCCCCACCTGAACCGGAACTCGAGGAGAAACCATGAGCGACACCACAGCGAGTCTGCGCCGAAAGATCAGTAGCGCCGGAGATCTCCAATCCGTCGTCCGCACGATGAAGGCCGTGGCCGCCTCGAGCATTGGACAATATGAGCAATCGGTGCGCGCGTTGGCCGACTACTATCGCACGGCGGAGTTGGGGTTGAGCGTGTGCTTGCGGGAAAGCGGGACGGCCCCCGTGTTGGCCCAGCGGAAAGGACAACCGGCTGCAGGCGCCATTGGCGCGGTCGTGTTCGGTTCGGACCAGGGATTGGTGGGCCAGTTTAACGATGTGGTGGCCGATCATGCGGTCGAGACGCTGGCGGCCCTGCCGGCCGAACCCAAGGTCTGGGCCGTCGGTGAGCGCGTTCATGCGCGCCTGGCGGACGCGGGCGTGCTGCCAATCGGACTCTTCACCGTGCCAAACTCTGTGAAGGGCATTACCCCGCTCGTCGGGCAGATTCTCGTGGAGAGCGAGACGCGCCGCAGCCAGGGCGGAAACACCGAACTCCACTTGTTCTACAACCGTGCCACGTCCGGGGCAGTTTATGCGCCCGTCAATCAGCGACTTCTACCGCTGGACGAACAGTGGCGATGGAAGCTGGTCGGACTTCCTTGGCCGACGGGAAACTTGCCCGAGGTCTTGGGTAGTGGCACCGCGACCTTGCGCGCGCTCATCCGTGAATATCTTTTCGTGTCGCTCTTCCGGGCGTGCGCCGAATCCCTCGCGAGCGAGAACGCTAGCCGTCTGGCGGCGATGCAACGCGCCGACACAAACATCGACGAATTGCTGGAGGACCTCAATGGGACATTCCATCGTTTGCGTCAGAGTGCCATCGACGAGGAACTGTTCGACGTCGTCTCCGGCTTTGAAGCGCTGAGCGTAGAAAGGAAATGATGCGTACTGGCATTACCGCAGACCACGGTGGGTGTGAGTTGAAGCTGCAACCCGCACATCGCGGCCTCGAGAACGCCGGCGTACGTGACGGCGTAGTCGATCACCTCTGCCCGGTATGCCAGGTGCAGCCCGATGCGAATGAACGACGCCTCGTGGCCGTGCCAGGGCACGACGGCGCGAGGGCCATTCGTCGCGTTGATCTTCCCGGTCAGGTCCGCGGCCAGCACCAGCCGGCCGAACTATACGAGGCCCGCATCGGGTTCAGCGTCGTCACGCGGGCCCGCGTTGATGATGTGGGCGAGCTCATGCAGGACGACGCCGGTAGCGACGACCGGGAAGGTACGTCGGCGGGCGATCCGGATGAGCCTCGCGCTGTGCGCAGCGATCTCGGCGGCGTCCAGCAGGATCGCCGGCCCGCGGCCACGCCACCGGCGCTGGCGTTTGAGCGTCGGCCGGAGCATCAGGTCCAGGTGCCGCGACGTTAGCGCCAGGGCGCCCCCGTAGCCGCCCTGATACTCCGGCGGCAGGTCGGCCCGCAAAACGGCGTAGAACGGCCCCGTGGTTGCGTCGTGGGCCAACCGGCGGCAGAGGGCCTCGGCGTGCGCGCAGAGCCGCCTCATTGGCCACCCCCTGCGCTCACCAGCGCCATCGCCGCTCGGCGGATCGCATCGGGCAGCGCCGGCCAAGCGGCCACCACCGCGGCGAGGTCGGCGTCGTTGACTGCCCGCGCAGGCGTGGTTACGCTCGCCTCGTCGCAACTGCCGGCAGTATTGCCTGCACCGTCGGCGGCGGCGTTGTAACTATCGACGTACTCGTTGGTTACGGAGCCACCAGGCTGTTTTGTAAACCGCAGGTTCGGGGTTCGAGTCCCCGCGGTGGCTTTCCCGCCTGAGGCGGCAGGGGGGCTTAGCTTCGCCAGGCGGGCCACATGGAACGTACCCCTTGAGACCCGCTGGTCCGCCGTCTGGCCCGCAGTGCTTCGGCGCGTTGTGTTGCCTCGTGGGCTACGCCGACTTGTCAGTGTCGCTCGTCGGTGGGGGGACGTGCTTGTCGTCCTTCTCGCGGCGGCGCCGTCGGACGGCTTCGCGCAGCAGATACTCGATCTGGCCGTTCACGCTTCGCAGGTCGGCGTCGGCCCAGCGGCGGAGCTCCTCCCACAACCCCGGGGGAAGCCGCAACAGAAATGTCTTTCTCTCCGCCATGATCGTCCGTATCGCGCGGCCGTGTCCAGACGATCGGCCGCGCGCCGTTTACGCGGCCGGTCGGGGCATCAGGACCGTCGGAATCGAAAACACGCGGCGGCCGCCGGCCGCGTGTTCGGCCATCGGCCCCGCTGTAGACATGGCGGCGCTGATGACCAGATTCCCGGCGCCTTGAAGTGTCGGTCGGCCGGGCAGGACTCGTGCTGTATCATTTCCGCTTGGCACGGCCGACTCGTCCCAGTATGGGCGCGAGCGCCTCAGCCATAGAGCGTGCCGGTGTTGACCACCGGCGTCGCCTCGCGCTCGCCGCACAGCACGACTAGCAGGTTGCTCACCATCGCGGCCCTGCGCTCCTCGTCGAGCTGCACGGTGTGGTGCTCGTCCAGCTTCGTGAGCGCCATCTCGACCATGCCCACCGCGCCTTCGACAATCCGCGCACGGGCCGCGACGATCGCTTCGGCCTGCTGGCGGCGGAGCATCGCGCCGGCGATCTCGGAGGCGTAGGCCAAGTGGCTGATCCGCGCGTCGTCCACGACCACGCCGGCGTCGCGGAGCTTGTCGCTGAGCTCATCCTTCAGCGCTGCGGAGACTTCATCGAGACTCCCGCGCAGCGACTGCTCGTCCTGCTCGATCGTATCGTAGGGATAGCGCGTCGCCAGGTGGCGCACGGCCGACTCGCTCTGCACCTCGACGTACTGCCGGTAGTCCTGGACGTCGAAGCAGGCCTGGGCGGTGTCCTCGACACGCCACACCACCACGACCGCGATCTCGATCGGGTTTCCGCGTTTGTCATTGACCTTCAGCTTCTCGCCATTGAGGTTGTGCTGGCGGAGCGAGATCTTCACCTTCTGGAGCAGCGGGTTCGCCCAGCGGAACCCCGGCTCGCGGTTCGTGCCCTTGTACGCGCCGAACAGCAGCAGCACGGCCGAAATGTTCGGCTGGAGCGTGAAGAACCCGCACGCGATGAAGCCCCACAGCAGCGTGGCGAACACAGTGCCGATCAATCCCCACACGTGCGGCTGCGGCCGGCCGGCGATGCAGGCGTAATAGGAGTATCCGATGGCGAACATCGCGGCGACGAGGCCCAGCAGCACCAGCCACCCGCTGACCGTTGAGACAAGACGTTCTCTGGACATGGCGGTTCTCCGTTGAGGTTGTACATCAATATGATATCACATAGATTTCAAAATGCAAGTCGGATTCGCGGCGTCTGGCGCGGCTCCAGGCTGGATCGGCTTCAACTCCCCAGAATAACGATACTTATGATTCAAGGCGGGGCCGCAGTCGATCTTGGGCGGCAGGGGGCGTCTTACTGCCGCCAGGCAAGGTACTTGAAAAGTGACTATTGGGACCCGATGGTCAGCCGTTGGGTCGACAGTGCTTCGGCGAGTTGTGCCGCGTCGCGGGCGAACCCTATGATCTGCCACGCCGCCGACTGATTCGGACTGTGCTTGCCGCCGGCCGGGCCGCCCGCTTCGGGAGCAATGACTGTGTCGATCGAGCCTGAACGACCGGAAACCGCCGCCTGTTATCCACCCCTGGTGCAGCCCAAGCCGGTGTTGCGCTGGGCGGCCGTGCTGCTGGCAGCCGCAGGCTGGTACCTTTCGTTTCAATCACTGCGCGTGTCGGCCGGCGCGGAAATCAGCGACCCGGTAATGCGGATGGTCTGCGGCGGGCCGGAAGATCCCGGCGGGTGCGGATCCGTGCTGACTTCGCCGCAGGCGTACTGGGGTCGCCAAACGCCGGTCCCGATCCCGGTCTCGACCTTCGGGCTGGGCTACTTCGCCTTCGTCGGTTTGTGGTACGTGCTGGTCGGGCCGCCGACGCGCGAGCGGCGTTTGTGGCACGTCGTGCTCGCGGCAGTAGTGTTCTTGGGCGTGCTGCAATCGCTGGCGTACATCAGGATCATGGCGGTCGACCTGCGCCAATGGTGCGAGGTCTGCCTGTTGACCCATGCCGTCAACGGCGCGTTAGCCGTTCTGACCGTGCTGGCCTGGCCGTGGCGCCGCACGCCGACCGCATGGCGTCCGCATCCGCCGGCCCGGCTCGTGCTGGCGACGACGCTGGCGGGAGCACTCGCATTCTTCGGGCATGTGGCGGTAGTCTACGTGTACACGGCCGGCGCGATCCTGCAACGCCGCACGGCAGCATATGCAGAAGTTCTGGAGGATCCAGTGTTTATCCGCTGGCATTTCGAGCGCCAGCCGACGGTGGACCTCCCGCTGTATGAGGATGAGTGGTTCGCGGGGTCGCCGACGGCCGCCAATACGGTGGTCATCTTCAGCGACTTCCAGTGCACGCACTGCCGCGGCGCGGAGCAGATGATCGCAGAGGTGCTGGCTCGGTACCCCGACCGGCTGCGCGTCGCACACCGATACTATCCGCAGGACGCCGAATGCAACCCCGATCCACGCTATCGCGCCGGCGGACACGCGGCGGCCTGCCGCGCCGCCCGGGCGGCCCTGGCCGTCCGCGCCGTCGCCGGCGATGCCGCGTACGGGCAGATGCGCAAGCTGCTCTATGAGCGGCAGCATGAGTTCCCGAGCAAGCCGCTGGGGAAGCAGGACCAGGCGCAGCAGCAGTGCTTCGAGGTCTGGGCGGCCGAGCTTGGTGTCGACGTGGCGGCCTTCGCCGCGGCCATGGACTCACCGGCCGTGCATGCCCGCGTGCAGGCGGACATTGCCCTGGCCGAGCAGCTTGGCGTAACGGCTATCCCGGTCGTGTACCTCAACCGTAAACGGCTGCTCGGCTGGAGCCAATCGGAGACGTGGAACGCGCTGCTGCAACAGAGCACGGACCAGCCGGCCAGCACAGTGGCTCCGGCCCGGCCATAGCTGGGCGAAACGCCGGGCTGTGGGCCCGGGCGTTCAGCCCGAAACCTTGATCGGTCGCAGCGTCTGGATGTCGCCCTTCCTGACGAAGAACACCTCGACCCGGCGATTGCGGCTGGGATCGCTGCTGATGGGCCGGTACTGGCCGTAGCCCATTATGCCTACACGGTCGGCCGGCAGTCCGCCACTTACCAGCACGTCCTTGACTGCGATGGCGCGATGCACTGACAGGTGCCAGTTGCTGGGATGGCGCGCGAGCGTCTCCGGCTGCCGGATTGGGGTGTCGTCCGTATGGCCGATGACAACGACCTCGTACTCGGCCGGCAGGTTCTGCGCAGCCAGCTTAGCCAATTCGTGCAGTGCCGCCTGGGCATCCGCGCGCACGTCGTCACTGCCCGACTCGAAGAGCTTGTCGTTGGCGAAGCTCACGGCCCCGCTGCCGCGGTCATACCAGGCGCGGTGCTCGAACTTCTCGGCAAAGGCCCGCAACGCCTCGTCCAAAGGCGGCGGCAGCAGGGCCGCCGGCACGGCCGGCCGTTCCAGCGGAGCGCCCGCGCGGGCGGCGATCAGCGCCGCCAGCTCGTCATACTGACGCTGCAGGCTTTCGTTGCGG